>Ga0310811_10000158_pt1 | contig 101005 bp, 92 predicted proteins | sample YCmetagenome_FD_207642 | JGI IMG/M metagenome (GOLD analysis project Ga0310811, IMG submission 207642) | Soil microbial communities from experimental microcosm in Duke University, North Carolina, United States - YC | ecosystem: Engineered > Artificial ecosystem > Soil microcosm > Unclassified ... | reverse complement strand
CTCGGCGGTGAAAGCCATCGTCGCGAAAGCGAAGACGGGCAAGATCGGCGACGGCAAGGTGTTCGTCCTGCCGGTCGAACAGGCGATCCGTATCCGCACCGACGAGTCCGGCGACGTCGCCCTCTAAGGCGAAAAAGCCAGTCCCAGTCAGGATTCCGGCGGCCCGGGCTTCATCGCCCGCGCCGCCTTTTTATTTGTCCAGGTTTTTCAGTGCAGATGCGGCCGCCTGAAAGGTGGGTTCCAGTGTGAGCGCGCGTTGGTATTCGGTGCGGGCGGTGTCGGGATGGCCGCTTTTTTCAGCGATCATTCCAAGACGGTAGTGCACGCCGGCAAAGTCCGGTTCCTGAATGGCCGGAGTAAGCTCCAAACAACGCCGCAGAGCCTGTTCTCCGCGTGCCAGCTCTTGCCCGGACTCGGAGGCTATACGGCCAAGCGTGTAGAGCGCCATGTAGCTGTCTGGTTGGATGCGGAGTGATTCTTCGCAAACTGCGCGGGCTTCGGCGTATTTTTTTTCACTGGCCAGAATGGAAGCTTTTATGACGGTGCCGCGAATGGGATCGCGTTTGGCGATTTCCTCGGCCTGGGCGTAGGCCTTGTCCACACTTCCGCCGACAATCGCCGGGGCTTGTTTGTAGAACGCAACGAGACCCTCGCGATAGGCGATCACGTCGGGGGCGAGCCGGACGGCCTCGAGAAGGGCGTTTTTCCCCTGGCGCGCGTAGCCGATGCTTTTCAGGGAAAATCCAAAGTCAGTCGCGCACAATAGAGAGGCGGTGCCGTAGTCTGCCAGAATGCGGTGGTCTTGGGGCGATAATTTGACGGCGCGTTGCAAAATGCCCGCCGCTTCTTCCCTGCGTTGCATGAGAATGTCGGCTTTGCCGAGATACCAGAGGGCCTGCGTGTTGTTTGGCTCACTCTCGACGAGAGGCGCGAGTAAGGCGCGTGCCTCGGGAACCCGATGGCCATTAAACAACGCGATGGCGTCGTCGAGTGGATTGTCGTTCGCATGCAGGGGCTCGCGTAGTGCGAGAGCGCACAGAAAAAGAATTGAAAATCGCAACGGAATGCCGACTGAGATCATTCAAAACGGAGGGCTTCAATAGGGTCGAGTTGGGCGGCTTTGTGGGCCGGATAAAAGCCGAAGATGATGCCGACCGCGCCGGAAAACAGGAAGGCGACGATGACCGCCGTGGTCGAGACGAGCACCGGCCAGCCGTTGATGGCAGACACGAGTTGCGAAGAGATGATGCCTAGCAGAATGCCGAGGGTTCCTCCCATAAGACTGAGAACCATGGCCTCGAGCAGGAATTGAAGGCGGATGTCGCGGTCGTGCGCGCCGATGGCTAGGCGGATGCCGATCTCGCGGGTGCGCTCGGTGACGGAGACGAGCATGATGTTCATGATGCCGATGCCTCCGACAATGAGGGACACCCCGGCGATGGCTCCGAGAAGGGCGGTCATCGTGCGGGTGGTCGACGTGGCGGCCTCGGCGAGCTCAAGCTGGTTTCTCACGGTGAAGTCGGGGTCGCGGCCGGCGCGACGTTGTTGCAGGAGGTCGGTTGTTTCCTGTTGGATGCGAAACATCTGATCTTTGGTGGCTGCTTGGATGAGAATGGTGCTGAGCGTGGTGCGCCGGAAGAGCCGCCGCATGGAGCTGGTATAGGGCACGATGACCGCATCGTCCTGGTCGGTGCCGAAGTAGTTGAATCCCTTGGTGGCCAGAATGCCGATGACTTTGAAGGGGATGTTTCGGATGCGCAGCGTCTGTCCGATGGGCGAACTGCCGGGGAAGATTTGATCCGCGATGGTTTGTCCGATGACGGCGACCTTGGAGGCGCTGCGCACGTCTGCATCGGTGAACATGGTGCCTTCGGAGACGTCCCACGAGCGGATGCTTGGGAAGTCGGGCGACTCTCCATAGATAGTGGTGTTCCAGTTGAGGCCGTTGGCGAGCACTTGTGATCGGTTGCGGGTTTCCGGGCTCACGGCGACGACACCGGAAATCTCGCGTTGAATGGCGAGGGCATCCTCGGGGGTCAGGGTGTTGGCCGAGCCCCACCCGCCGCGAGCGCCGCCGGTGCTGAAGCTGCCGGGGAAGACGGAGACGATGTTTTGACCGAGGCTGGCGATGGCTCCTTCGACTTGGGATTTGGCGCCGTTGCCGATGCTGACCATGGCAATGACGGCGCCGACGCCGATGATCATGCCGAGAGCGGTCAGCACGGAGCGCATCTTGTTACGGCGGAGTGCGCGCAAGGCGATGATGGTGGTGGCGACCGGCCTCATTGGCGTGCGTGGGTGAGTTTGGCGACGATCTCGGCCTGCTGAAGTTTCATGAGCTCTTGGGCTGAAACGAGGCGGTCTTTCACGAGTTCATCGCGGACAACGACACCGTCGCGGACGATAAGGTTGCGCTTGCAGTAGTGGGCGATGTCGAGCTCATGGGTCACCATGACGATGGTGATGCCCTCGTCGTTGAGTTTTTGAAAAACGCCCATGACCTCGATGGAGGTCTTGGAGTCGAGGTTGCCGGTGGGCTCGTCGGCGAGCAGGATTTGCGGCTGGTTTACGAGCGCGCGGGCGATGGCGACACGTTGTTGCTGGCCGCCCGAAAGTTGGTTGGGCAGATGATCATGGCGATCCGCAAGCCCGACGATTCCCAATGCATGCATGGCGCGCTCACGCATCTCCTGCGCGGATATGCGGCGAGGGGCGTAAAGCATGGGGAGCTCTACATTTTCCAAAGCGCTGGTGCGGGCGAGGAGGTTGAAGCCTTGGAAAACGAAGCCGAGCTTTTGGTTGCGGATATCGGCGCGCTCATTGCGGTCCAGGTCGGAGACGTCGATGTCGTCGAGCAGGTAGCGCCCGCTGGTCGGCCGGTCCAGACAGCCGAGGGTGTTCATGAGGGTGGATTTGCCGGAGCCGCTGGCGCCCATGATGGCGATGAACTCACCCTTCTGGATATCAAGGGAAATGCCGCGCACGGCGTGGACCTGAACCTCGCCGGTGGCATAGATTTTATGGATATCCTGAAGCTGAACGACCGGCGTCATGACGGAGTGCGCTTAATGACGACGCGGACCGCCGAAGGGGTTGGCGGCCGGAGAGCTGTCGGCGGCGGCGCCGTCGGGCAAGTAGGCGCTGGTGATGACTTCGTCGCCTTCGGAGAAGCCTTCCACGATCTCGCTGGCGACACCGTCGGTGATGCCGACTTTGATCGTGACGGGAACGACCTCGGGGGCTTTGGCGGTGCCGGCGAGCTTATAGATGGTGCGGGTGGTGACGGAGTTCTCGCGATCGGTGCGAAGGAGGCGTTCGGGCAGTTCCACGCCACGATCTTTGGCGAGTTGGATGAGGCGGGCGCGGGCTTCGGGCGCGATGCGGCGCGAGTTTGGATTGATGCCGGCTTCGATCATGAGCTGCTGGATTTGTTCTCGTGAGGCTGCGGAAGTCTTGCCGGCGTCAGGCGCAGGAAGCAGAGAGTCGGGAATGCGCACGCGAAGGGCGCTGTTGGGAAGACGCAGGGCGTTGTCGCGGCGGGCTACGATGATGGATACGTTGGCGGTCATGCCCGGCTTGAGCTTCAGGTCTTCGTTGGTGACGTCGATGATGGTGGCATAGGTGACGACGTTTTGTTCGGTGACGGGGGAATTGCGAATTTGGGAAACCTTGCCGCGAAACTGGCGGCCGGGATAGGCGTCGACGGTGAAGTTGACGGACTGGCCTTCCTCGACGGTGCCGATGTCGGCCTCCGAGACGGCGGCGTTGATTTGCATCTTGGTGAGATCCGCCGCGAGCGTGAAGAGGGTGGGCGCATTGAGGCTGGCGGCGACGGTTTTGCCCACGTCGGTGAGGCGGTCGAGCACGATGCCGTCGATGGGGGAGAAGATGTCGCAGCGGGAGAGATCGACCTTGGCGTTGTCCACGGCGGCCTGCTGGATTTTGAGCTGGGCCTCGGCTTGCGAGAGCAGTGCCTCGGCCTGATCAAGCTCTTGCTGGGAAACGAGTTTTTGTTCGCGCAGCGAGCGGGTGCGCTCGGTGTTGAGTTTGACCAGCCGGTAGTTGGCCTGGGTATTCGTGAACTGGGCCTGGGCCTGATTCAGCTTTGATTCGTAAGAGGCGGGATCGATGCGGGCGAGGACGTCGCCTTTTTTGACGATGGAATTGTAGTCGACGTCGACTTCGCGCACGAGGCCGGAGATCTGGGAGCTTACGTCGACGGTGGTGACCGGTTGCAGGTCTCCGGTTGCCGTCACCGATTGGATGATGTCTCCTCGCGTGACCTTTACGGTCACGAATTCAGGCGGCGGGGTGGAGTTTTTAGACCACCACCAATAGCCACCGCCGGCCGCGCCGACCGCGAGGATAACGAGGATGAGCCATGTCTTGGAGTTGCCTGATTTCGCCATGATGAAAGGGGTAAACTAACGGAGCCGGACGCAAATTAAACCACGTTATTTCTCGGCCGTGCCGGATGGACGCAACCCATAATCGGCCCCAGTGCAATTAACCCGGGGAATGGATCCTCTTTCTGGCCCGCACCCATGCCGGCGGAAAGGCCGGTTTACGCGGACGCAAATGCCGTCTTGAGGGCGGCGGCGACGTCGGATGGGACGAAGTTTGATACGTCGCCCCCATATCGGGCCACCTGCTTGACGAGCGAGGAGCTGGTGTAGCTGAACTGTTCATGGGGCATCACGAACAAGGTCTCTATCTCCGGCTCCAAATGACGATTCATCAGGGCCATGTTGAACTCGAACTCGAAATCGGAGAGCGCGCGTAGTCCGCGGATGATGGCATCGGCTTTTTGCGCGACGGCAAACTCGACCAACAGGCCGTCGAATAGCGTGGCGGTGACGTGCGGGTATTTGGCGACGTTGGCCCGAACCAAGGCGAGGCGTTGTTCAGGGGCAAACACGGGGTTTTTACCGGGGTTGTGCGCGATGGCGACGGTGACCCGGTCGAAAAGCTTGGCCGCCCGGCCCAAGACATCGAGGTGGCCGTAGGTGATGGGGTCAAAAGTGCCGGGATAAATGCAGTGACGCATATGCATTCCGAGCATTGACGAGCGGCTATCCGGGGCGAGAACCAAATGTCACGTTTACGGAGTTGCTTTTGAGCCAAGCGGGCTCTCTCGTCGCATCTTACTTCGCGGCCATGAATCTCCCCAACATCATTACGCTCACACGCATCCCGCTGATGTTTGTGGTGGTTTGGCTGATGTATCAGACTTGGGCGGGCGCGGCCACGCTGGCCTTCTGGCTGTTCATTGTTGCGGCGGTGGGAGACTGGTTGGACGGTTATATCGCCCGCACGCGGAAGCTGGTTTCGATCTTCGGGAAGTTCATGGATGCGCTGACGGACAAGATTTTCGTGATCGGCATCATGATCGCATTTGTGGAGCTGGGAACAGTGCCCATTTATTGGGTGCTGATCGTGCTCTGTCGCGAGTTTCTCGTTTCCGGCATGCGCATGATGGCGGCGGCCAAGGGCGTGGTGGTGGCCGCTGAACGTGGCGGCAAAACCAAGACACTCACGCAACTCATCGCGGTGGGCTTCCTTCTTTTTGCGCCCATGCTGCAAACCGACATCGCAAGCTGGCTTCATTGGGACGTCGCGCCTTTTGGACGTTACATTCATTACACCGGACTTGGCCTGTTTATCCTCGGCGTTTATTTCACCGTCCGTTCGGGTTGGGATTACATCGTGAAATACCGCGCGGTGGTTTTTGACGAACAGACATGATCACGCTCAGGCAACCGATCTGGCCGCGGTTTCTGCCGACGAGCATGGTGGTGTCCATCGCGCGTGTGGGCCCTTTTGGGCGGGCCCGGCATGCGCCCGGAACCTGGGGTTCGGTGGCGGGGCTGTTGTATTTCACGCTGTTTTTCTGGCAGCTGACGGCGTGGGAAAACCTGCTCTTCAGCGCGGTGGGGCTTTATTTTGCAGTGGCGATGTGCGGCGAGGCGGAGTTCCGTCTCGGTAAACGTGATCCCGGTGAAGTGGTGTTGGACGAGTTTGTGGCGATTCCGCTGTGCTTCCTTGGCTGGCAGTCGTTTGGCGACGTGGTTCCGGGTTGGGCGATGCCGTGGGCGGTGTTTCTCGCGGGCTTCGCATTGTTCCGGCTTTTCGACATCGTGAAGCCGTTTGGAATAAAAAAACTTCAGGATCTGCCTGCAGGCTGGGGTGTGGCGGTGGATGACACGGCGGCGGCGTTGGCGGCTTGCGCGACTCTGCACATCATTCACCAAGTATGGCTGCATGCGCATACGTGGATGCACGCTTTCGGGCACTGAGCGAAGGCGTCAGGGTAGGATTTCGAGGCTTTCGAGTGGCAGCTTCACCAACAAGCCCTGCTGAAGAACATCGACACAAAGAATGATACCCGTGGGGGTGGTGGGGTCGTCGACGATACCTTCGAGTCCCCAGAGCGGTCCGCTGCTTACCCGCACGCGCGTGCCGCGTTTGATGAGCGGGCGCACGGTCAGTTCCAAGCCTGAGGCCACGATGGTGCGCACGTCATCCATCTGCCGCAGGAATTTTTTCTCATCTTCGACCGGCAACACGCGGGCGAGCAGGTCTTGTTGATAGATTCTGCTCTTTTCACTGACGATCACATGGGCGAAGACGTAGCCGGGGAAAAGCGGCTTGGTGAAACGTTTGGTCGCCTTGCCGTAACGCTTCACGCTCGTGACGAGCGGCAGGTAATGCTCAAAGCCTTCGGCTTCGAGGAGCGCGGAGAGTTTTTTTTCGCAGCGTGGTTTCGTGTGGCACACGAACCAGCGCACGTCCACGGCGGTGGCGGGTGACGCGGTCACTTTTTCAGGAAGTAGCGGACGGCGGCGAAGTAGCCTTCCAGCCCAAGTCCGGTGATCACGGCGACGGCAATGGGCGCGGTGAGCGACAGGTGGCGAAACTCTTCGCGCTTGTAGAGGTTGGAAATGTGGACCTCGACCGTGGGAATGTGGGAGCCGGCGAGCGCGTCACGGAGGGCGACGCTGGTGTGGGTGAAGGCGCCGCCGTTGAGCACGAGGCCGTCGATTTTTGCATCGGCGAGGGCGGCTATCTTGTCGATGAGCACACCTTCGTGGTTGGACTGGAAAAATTCAAGTTTCGCCGATGTGCCGAACTCGGCGCGCAGGGACGATTCGAGATCGGCGAGCGTGGCGTGCCCGTAAATCTCCGGTTCGCGTTTGCCGAGGCGGTCGAGGTTGGGGCCGTTGAGGATGGCGATGGTTTTCATCGGTATGACCAAGGCTTTACAGGACAACGCGGGGAGGCGTCACGCATTCTTTCACGAGGCGCTGATCCGGCAGCCGTGGGCGCTGAAGCCGGCGCCAAAACTGACAAGCCACCAATCGCGGTCGTTTTCGGGGCGGCTGTCGTGGAGAGCTTCTTGCAAGGCGAAGATCACGGACGGGCTGCTCATGTTGCCGCAGTCGCGGAGAACCCGGCGGGTGGCGTCGAGCGGATAAGCGGGCAGGGTGGTCTCGATCGCTTTGATAACCTCGCGTCCGCCGGGATGGGCGATGATGCGGGAGACGGGGGTGGAGCCGAAGGGTTCCGCGGCGAGCAGATGCGAGACGGCGTCGGCGGCGAGGGCGGGCACGGTTTTGTGCAGGAGGTTACGGAGTTTTCCGTCGCGGGTTTCGAAGCGCAGTTTGTCGCGGTCGGCGGGGAGGTGAAGCGTGTTGAAGCCGTGGCAGCGAACACCCAGAGGGCCGGGCGTGGATTTCCAAATACTCGCGGCGGCACCGTCGCTGAAGAGGCAGGCGCTGATGAGCACGCCGGGATCATCGTCTAGATAGAAGGCGGCGGAGCAAATCTCGACGGCGACACAGGCGACGATGGCGTCGGGTTGCGCGGCGAGCACGGCGTTGACCGCGCGCAGAGTGGGCACGGCCGCGCCGCAGCCAAGCCCGACGATGTCTTGAAGAAACGCGTTGGAGCGAAGACCGAGTTGCTCGGCTACATAACTGGTGACGCCGGGACAAAGATAGCCGGTGCAGGTGCAGATGAGGAGGGCATCGAGCTGGTCGGCGCGAAGGCCGGCCCGGGCGAGGGCGGCGGTCAGGGCGCGTCCGGCGAGGGCGGGCGCGGCTTCGCGGAAGAGGACGTTGAGTTGATCAGGCGTGTAATCAAAAACGGCTTCGATGTCGGGGGCGGCGAAATGCCGCTGTTGGATGCCGCTGTCTCCGCTCAAGATCGATTCGAGCATGAGGAGCGAGCGCTCGGAAAGCCGTTGGCGGGCATTCGAACGCGAGATGAGTTGCCAGCAATCCGGCTGGGTGAGGGCGTTCGGAGGCACGGCGGTGGCAAGGGCGTGGAGATGCATTTTAAAAATCGAATCAGTGGGTGGCGTGATAAAGCGGGCGAACAGGCAACAGCCCGAAACGGCTGGCCCCGGCGAGCCACCGTTGGCGGGCTGGTTTGAGAAGAAACGGGTGCAGGGCCGAAGCGGATGCGAGACGAAGACGGAAAAGAGTGCGCAGCCGCAGTTGGACGGCGTGGACGGTTTCTTCCCAGGTCGCCGTGTCACCGGACCAGGCGAGGAGTGGATCAAGCGACTGCTCGGCGCTTTGGAATGCCATGGCCATGCCGTTGCCGGTGAAGGGCGGCGTCATGGCATACGTATCGCCGATGACCAGACGGTCGGTCTGCGCGGGTGGCTTGGAAAATCCAAGGCCGGCCACTGCGGAAAACGAAGCGGGATCGATTTCGGCGGCGGCCAGTCGCGCGGCGAGCGCTTCGAGTCCGGATGCGCGCAGGTAGGCGAAGAGGGCGGTTTCGCGGGAAACTTCCAGTCCGTCGAGCTGGCGGAAAAGGCCGGAGACATTGACGCGACCGCCTTCGACCGCGCAGAGGCCGATGTAGGCGTAATCGCCAAGGTGCAGTTCGAGATCGGTGGTTAAGGGCAGATGGAGCGCATGGCATTTCAGGCCGATCCATTCGGGACGGTCAGGGCGGCGGCCGTGGGCGAAGACACGACCGGCGGGAGCTTCATCAAGGGTGGCGCGGGTTTGCGTGCGCAGGTCGCCCCCGGCGGCGATGAAGGCGGTGGCGAGGCGTTGATCGAGCGCGTGCCGGCTGATGGCGAGCGCGGGTTGGGGGAGTGTCTGGCGCCGGAGCGGCTGGTTGCGAAGAAACCAGGTGACTTCGCGATGCAGACGGGCGTCGGTGAGAAAGGGGGCAAGGCGGAGTCGTTCAATGGTGCCGGTGGTGAGGCCGGTGATGAATTCGCCGCAGACACGATGGCGTGGATACGAGCCGGATTCGATGATGGTTACAGGCACTTGCGAATGGCGAAGGGCAAGTCCGAGCGAGAGGCCGGCAAGACCTCCGCCGATGATCTCGACTGGTTTCGGGGATGGCGGCTTCACGATTTGCGTTCGGCGATCATTCGGTATGCGCCGAGCCAGGAGTGGGTGATGTGCCAGCTCCAGACCGCAGGATCGAGGCCGAGTGCGTCGGGCAATTCGTCGCGTCGGAAACCGGCGGCGATGCTCACGCGCCCGTCGTGTTGAGTGACGTGGTTCGCACCGCACAGAGGGGCGGCGAGGTTCCATATCCACTGGTTGAGGCGTTTGCGGGTGGGTTCGGAAAAAATGAGCAGGCGTGCGTGCGGACTGATGGAAGCGCCAAGCGCGTGCAAAGCGTCATCGTCGAAGTGATGAAGGATGAGGTTTCCGATCACCACGGGGTAGTCTTTCCAGCCGGTGAAGACTTGGATGTCGGCTTGGTGCCAGCGGGCTTGCTGAGGCCATGAGGCCGGCCGCGGCGCGCGATCAATGCCATCATACAATGGTGTGATCGGACGGAGGACGGAGGCGAGTTCTCCGGTGCCGGATCCTAGTTCGATGACGCGCTCGCCGGAGCGGATATGCGAGGCAATGACGTGGCGGAACCACGGGACGTTGCCCATGAAGCGATTGATCCTGCGGAGGTCAGCCCGGCTGTGAAGCGCGTCCGGATGATCAGACGGGAGCGAGTCCAGGAGCTCGGGAACAAGACGGCGTTGCACCGCGCAAGGATTCACGCGAATGCGGTTAGGTCAACGGACTCCGTGTTACGCCGGAGTTAAAGCGGGTTTTCGGTGGCGATGAATTCCCACGGAAGACCGAACTTCGCGGCGAGCTCGGTGGCGAGAGCCTTCACTCCGTGCACTTCGGTGGCGTAGTGGCCGCAAAGGTAGAGATTGAGGCGCTGCTCCTGGGCGGTGTTGAACCATTCCTCACGGAGTTCGCCGGTGACAAGCGTGTCCACGCCTTCTCGGGTGAGCTCGGGAATGGCGCTGTTGCCGCTGCCGCTGCAAAACGCGACGGCGGCGGGCGCGTCGCTTCCGTATTCGATGGCGATGACACGCGGATAAAGTTTCTCCAACTGTGTGCGCAGCGCGGCGCGTGTGCCGGTGCGGGCGGCGATGCGGCCGATGGCTTCGCCGTCGCGCACGAGGAAAGGACGATCCGGGACAAGTCCGAGCTGGCGGGCAAGCAGGGCGTTGTTGCCCAGCTCCGGGTGGCCGTCGAGCGGCAGGTGGTTAGAGTAGAGGGCGCAGTTGCCGCGCATCAGCGTGGCGACGCGGTCATACACGGGGCCCGTGAGCGGACGCGGCATGTCCCAATACATGCCATGGTGGACGATCAAAAAATCGACGCCGGCGTCGACAGCCTGTTGGAACGGCGCGATCCCGGCGTCGACGGCGGCCCCGATTTTGGTCACGCGGCCGTCGTTGGCGACTTGGAGGCCGTTGAAGGCCCCCGGGGCGTCCTTGAAGGCGCTGCGGCGCGTGCGTTCATCGCAATAGGTGACGAGATCCTGAAGCGTGGGCATGGGCGCACGCTGGCAGGGAGTCGCGGCGGGTGCCAAGCGTTTACGGACTGTTTGCGATTCGGTGTGGCATTTTTTCGAGCGTGGGCTACCGATGCGTGCATGAGCGAATCGTGCTCCGCGGTCGACCTGATCGCCCAAGCCACCCAGCAGTTCTCCGAACGTCCCTCGTGGGACGATTATTTCATGGCCACCACCATGCTCATCGCCACGCGTTCACCGTGCGACCGGCTGCACGTGGGCTGCGTCATTGTGAGCGGAGGAGACCGTAAAAACCGCATCATCGCGGCCGGCTACAACGGCTTTCTTCCTGGCACGCCGCATCATTCGCGCATGCGCGACGGCCACGAGCAGGCGACGGTGCATGCCGAGCAAAACGCCATCGCCGACGCCGCCCGTCGCGGCAGTCCGGTCGAGGGAGGCATCGCCTACGTTTCCCATTTTCCGTGCATCAACTGCGCGAAGATCATGGCCGCCTCCGGCATCGCCGAGGTGCGCTACCGCATCGACTACAAAAACGATCCGCTCGTCGAGCCGCTCCTGGCCGACGCCGGTGTGAAGGTGGTCAAACTCTGATGGATTTTAAGCGCCGCCGTTTTCAACCGATGAACACCCGCCGACCCGAATCCTCCGCCGTGCTCGCCGGTTCGTTGCTGCTGGCGCACCCGTCGCTGCGGGATCCGCATTTTCGGCGGACGGTGGTGCTGCTTTCAACCCACGATGCCGACGGGGCTATGGGCGTGGTGTTAAACCGCCCGATGGGGAAATCCCTTGGTGAACTGGACCCTGCTTTTGCGCTGGGCGGGCTTGCCTCTGTGCCGCTTTTCGAAGGCGGGCCGGTGCAGACGTCTCAGGTCATTCTTTGCGCATGGCGCCCGCATCCCGACCAAGAGGGATATCAGCTTATGTTTGGCATCGATCCGGAAAAGGCTGCCGAACTGAGCGGCGAAACGGGCGTCTACCTGCGGGCATTTCTTGGCTACGCGGGTTGGACGGGCGGCCAGCTTGAGAATGAAATGAAGCAAAACACCTGGCTGGTAAGTCCATTAGTGGCCGACCTGCTGGATGATACCCCGGATGAGCGTTTGTGGCGCGACCTTCTTGGCCAGATTGACCACGAGTGGAAACTCCTCGCGAACGAACCCGAGGACCCAAGTCGCAACTGAGTTCCGGTCATCCATGACCTCGCCAACATTTCCGTTGACAGGGGTCTTCTCAAACGGTGTTTTCGTCCCTTTTATGAAAGTCGTCTCCTCCATCAAATCCGCGAAGAAGCGTCACCCTGCCTGCCAAGTGGTTCGCCGCAAGGGCCGTATCTACGTGATCAACAAGGTCGAACCCCGCTACAAAGCGCGTCAGGGTTAATTAAACTCCATTTTACGCCGTGAAAACCGAAGGCCATCCCTCTCTCAACAATGTTTGCTTCCTCGATGTTTCGAGCGGCAAGCGCTATCTCACCAAGTCCACGATGAAGTCCGCCCGCAAGGAAGTCATTGATGGCGAAGAGTTCTTCATCGTCCTCCGCGACGTCACGATGGATTCGCATCCCGCCTACACCGGCGAGAAGCGCATCGTCGACACCGCCGGCCGTGTGGAGAAGTTCACCACGAAGTTCAAGCGCAGCTCGAAGGCCAAGTAAAAGCCTCCGCGAGACGTTTTCATAAAAAGCCCGCCGGAAACGGCGGGCTTTTTTGCGTCTGAAAATCAGCGTGAGCGTTCAGGTTTTGAGGGTGCTGCGTTGCACGACCCAGTCGATGATGGCTTCATCGTTGTCCAGGTGACGCCAGACAAGACTCAGGAATTCAACGGGGTTGATGTCGTGGGCCTTGAAGAATTTTCGATCACCGCCGCAGCCATACATCATGGAGGCGGGCAGTTCGCCGCGCAGCTTGGCGCGGGTTTTCGGGAGAATACGGGGGAGCCAGGTGATGTCGCGGATGGCGGCGTCCTTGGCCGGCCAGGTTTCGGGATCGGAGATGTTTCCGGTCGGTTTGCCGTGCTGGACGTTCAGGAAGTAGTCGCGACGGATGAGCTCGATACCAAGGGCGAGATCGTAGCCGGGCTCGCCATAGTTGTTTTGATCCTCGGCGTAGTCGTAGAGGTATTGGGCGGTGAGGCCGTTGGCGGCCAGCCACGCGGTCGCCTCGGGGGTGAAAAAGGTGTCGGCTCCGCGCTGGCCGCCGGCGTAGAGGGCGACGGCCTTGTCGTAGAGCGAGCGGAAGGTTTCGGTGAAGGAGTAGTGAGACATGCCTTTAATAAAACCGGAAATCGGAATTTGGAAACCGCCTGCGCGATTTAACCGGCGAGGCGGAAGTCGATGAGCCGCTTGAAGCGGTCAACTTTGTCGACCAGCACGCTGATCTTTCCGCCGAGCTCGAAGGTTTTTTTGGTGCGGCGGCCGGTGAGCGCGGTGACGGTGGAGTTGGGATTGTAGACGTCGTCGGGCAGCGCGGTGACCGGCAGGAAACCAAAGGTCATCGACTCGATGAGCTCGATGAAGAGGCCGTGAGGACGGACGTCGGTGATGACCGCGGCGAAGATCGTTTTGGTTTCCTTGGCGAGTTCCCGCTCGAAGAATTCGAGGAGCTTGATTTTGACGCTTTCGCGTTCGGCCTCGGTCGAGTTGATCTCGGTGAGGCTGAGGTGTTCACCGAGGGTGACCATCTTCGCGGCGGTGTAGTCGAACTTGTAGTTGGCGGGCGCGGCGTAGCCCTCGAATTTGATGAGGTATTGATCCAGCACGCGGTGGACGACGAGGTCGGAGTAGCGGCGGATGGGCGAGGTGAAGTGGGTGTAGTCGTTTTTCGCGAGGCCGAAGTGGCCGTCGGGCGTGCCGCGGTAGCAGGCCTTTTTCAGGCTGCGGAGGAGCTGGGTGCGCAACGTGTAACCTTGCGGGTGTTTCTCCAGAGTGCGGAGGAGCTGGACGAGTTCCTCGCGCTTGGTGAGATCGCCGGTGCGCACGTCGAAGGTGGCGAGGAATTCGCGCAGCTCGGAGAGTTTTTCGGGATCGGGCTCGTCGTGGACGCGGTAGAGCGAGGGCAGGCTTTTGGTGCGCGTGAGGTGGGCGAGGGCCTCGTTGGCGGCGAGCATGAACTCCTCGATGAGCTGGTGGCTTTCGTCGTGTTCGATTTTTTCGAGACGGTCGGCGTAGCCCTCGGCATCCACGAAGACCTTGGTCTCGGGCATGTCGAGGTCGAGGCTGCCGTTGGTCATGCGGTCGCGACGGAGACGGCTGGCGAGGGACCAGAGTTTTTTCACCCAACCTTGTAGGTCGGTGAGTTCTTCGTCGGAGAGGGAACTGAGCGCGCGTCCAGTCGAGCCGGTCTGGTGTTTCGGAGGTAGAGGGAGATCGCGGATTTTTTGGAGGCTCTTTTCGAAGAGGAGGGCGTAGGCCTGTTTATAGGTGAGGCGCTTGCGGCTGCGGATGACGGTGTTGGCGTAAGTGTGCCCCTTGGGCCGGCCTTTCGGGTCGAAGGTGAGGAAGACGGCCTTGGTGAGACGATCCTGCGCCTCGACGAGCGAGCAGAGGCCGTTGGAAAGTTTTTCGGGCAACATCGGAATGACCGTGCCGACGAGGTAGGTGGAGTTGCCGCGACGCTGGGCTTCCTTGTCGAGGGCGGTGCCGGTTTTGACGTAGGAGGAGACGTCGGCGATGTGGACGCCGATGCGGGTGTCGCCGTTGTCGAGAGTTTCGAGTGAGAGCGCGTCGTCGAAATCCTTGGCGTCGTCGGGGTCGATCGTGAAGGTGGGTATCTCGCGGTAATCAAGACGGCCGACAATGTCCTGTGGGCGGACGACGTCTGGCAAGGCGGCGACTTCGCGTTCGACCTCGACGGGGAAGGTGGGGTCGAGGTTGAACTTGTGGTAGATACCGGCGAGTTCGGCGCGAGGCTCGAAGGTCTTGCCGAGGCGCTCGGTGATTTCGCCTTCAAGCATCTTGTTACGCTGGGTCCAGGGCGCGAGTTTGACGACGACCTTGTCGCCGGCGGCGGGCGCGGGTTTTAGTTTTCCGGTGGCGGGATCGGCGACGACGATGTCGTGGATGAGGCGGGGGTCGTCGGGGCGGACGTAGTAGCTGCTGCGGATTTTGACGAGGTTGCCGACGATGGTGTCACGGGCGCGCTCGGTGACGTTGAGGACGCGGCCGGTGCGTTCGGTGCCTTTGCCGTCGCGGCGTTGGCGGATGCCGGGGTTTACGGCGATCTCGACGGTGTCGCCGTGCAACGCCAGTCCGGTGTCCTCGGGGAAAATCTGGATGGCGTCAGGGTCGGGATCGTCGTGGGTCTTCGCAGGAATCACGAAGGCGGAGCCGCCTTGGCGAAACATGATGCGCCCGGTGAGCGTTTCACGGTCGGAGGATTCCGACTGGCGGCGCGACGGGGTGAAGGTCTGGCGGGAACGGTCGGATTTTTCTGCACGCGAGGAAGAGGCCTGGCCGGGGAGGGCGATGCGGTCGCCTTTGACGAGAGCGAGGTCTCCCTTGGAAAGCATGCCGCGAATCTCGTGGGCGAGTTGCGGGCGTTGTTTTTTGTTGAGGCCGAGGGCGCGGGAAAGGTCGAGGACGGTGCCGGGCCGGTAACCCGGCTGGCGAAGGAGTTCCAGTATACGTTCGCGAAATTTCATGCCTTTTACAGGGGCGGCAAAACCTGGACCGGCCAAGTTTTTGCAGTGGATATGAGGGAATGCCGCCAGTTAGGGTGGGGCGATGAAAATCGTCCATGTCGCCAGTGAATTGTTTCCCTATGTCAAAACGGGAGGGCTGGCGGATGCGGTGGGTGCGCTTTCTTCAACGCTGGCTGATATGGGGCATGAGGTGGCGGTGTTTGTGCCGGGCTATCGATCGGTGGTCGACCATCCTCTCTCGACCGCGGCGAAGCGCACGCTGAAGCTGCGCATCGAGATGGGAGACACGTTCATGACCGGCGAGGTGAAGGCGTTTTCGCCAAAGCCGAACCTCACGGTTTATCTGGTCTGCCGTGAGGAGTTTTTTGACCGGCGGTTTCCCTACGGCACATCGGAGCGCGACTACGAGGACAACCACCATCGCTTTATTTTCTTCTGCAAAGGGGTGGTCGAGACGCTGCGCTTTCTGGAGTTGCACGCGGATGTTGTGCACGGCCACGACTGGCAGTGCGGATTGCTTCCCCTTTTGTTGAGGCACGCGGAGCAACGTCACGAGGCGACGCTCGCGATGAAGACGATTTTCACCATCCACAACATTGCGTTCCAAGGGGTGTTTCCCATGCGGTCGTTTTACCGGACGAATCTGCCTGATGAGCTCATGGGCATTGATGGCGTCGAGTTTTACGGTCAGATGAGCATGATGAAGGCCGGCATTCTTTTTGCGGACCGTGTCACGACCGTGAGTCCGCGTTATGCTCGCGAAATCCAGACGCCTGAGTTTGGCTGCGGGCTTGACGGCGTGGTGGGCACGCGGGCCGGAGATATCGTCGGGTTGCTGAACGGGATCGACACGGACAACTGGAATCCGGCGACAGATTCACTTATTCCGGCAACCTACTCGGCGACCGATCTTGCCGGAAAGGGGGTCTGTCGCGCCGAGCTGCTCAAACGAAACGGCTTTGACCCCAAATTCACCGGGCCGGTTATCGGCATGGTGTGTCGGCTGACGGAGCAAAAAGGACTGGATTTGGTGTTGGAGAACGAGGCTTTTTTCCGCACGACAAACGTCCGCTTCATCGTGCTCGGCACCGGCGACAAACGTCTTGAGGAAGAACTGCGCAAGCTGTCCGCGGCGGTTCCGGACCGGGTGGCGCTTTGCTCGCGTCATGACGAGGCGATGAGCCATTTGGTGGAGTCGGGGAGTGATTTTTTCCTGATGCCGTCGCTTTTCGAACCGTGCGGACTCAACCAGATGTATTCCCAGACTTATGGAACCGTTCCGCTTGTCACCAGGGTCGGCGGGCTGGCCGATACGGTGGTGGATGCGGATTTTGCGCCTGAAACAGGCTCGGGGATCACCTTCATGCCGACCGCCGAAGGTGTGGCCGAGGGATTGAAGCGCATGATGAAGCTCCATGCCGATCCGGTGCGTTTCCGTGCGGTGCAAGCAAACGGAATGAAACGTGACTTCGGCTGGCCCAAAGCCGCGCGTGCCTACGAGCAGCTCTACGACGACGCGCTTTAAGCGTCTTTATTGAATGGCGGTTATCTGGTGGACGACCGGTCCGCCGCGGCCGGGGAGTTGCACCGTGTCCCCGGTCCGCCTGCCGAGGAATTGCCGACCCAGGGGCGATGCCGGCGTAACGACGACAAATTCCAAGTCGCCGGCCCGTGCCTCCAGGCCTCCGTTGCGCGGCCCGAGAAAGTAAAAGCTTTTGCGGCCCTTGGCTTCGAGTGTGATAAGCGCACCGACGGCCGCGGGCGACAAGCCGGTGAACTCGGGCAGGTCGAGAGTTTGGTAAACCGAAATGCTCTCTGCGATCTCGGTGGCCAGCCGCGCCTGGCCTTCTGCGAGGTAAGCGGCTTCCTGGCTGCGCATGTCATACTGGCCTTCCGCCTTGTTTTCCGCGCTGGTTGCCTCGTCGCGCGATTCGTATGCGGCGCGTGCCTGCAATTCCAATTCGCGATGGAGTTGAGCCACGATGGCGTCACGAAGGGTAGATTTCTGCATCCAGCTGATCGTAGCCGGACCTTGAGCCGAATCGAGCGAAACCATCAGCCGCGGGCGAGCTGGCGCAGGTTGAGAAGACGCTGCACCCGCTCGACGAGTTCCTTTGGACTGAAGGGCTTGGTGAGATAATCCAAGGCGCCCAGATCGAGTCCCAGGCTGCGTGCATCAGTCGTGGCCCATGCCGTGAGAATGACGACCGGAATCGCTGCGGTCTCGGGCTGCCGGCGGAGAATTTCGCACACCCCGAAACCATCAATGTCGGGCAGCATCAAATCCAGGAGAATGAGATTGGGGTGGTGGCGCTGGACGAGCTCGATGGCTTCCCGTCCGGTGGCGGCGGTGAGCACGTTGCACCCGGCGCGCACGAGGTGAAAGCGCACGAGATCGGTCACGTCCTTTTCGTCGTCGACGCTGAGAATCAATGGTGCCACCGGTGCAGAATAAACTCCGCCCGTGGCGGGCCGGCGCCGGCGGTGTTACAAGTTTGTTACAAGGGAGTTCAAAATTGAATACGTCGTCTGCAAAAAAACCGTCAAAAGAACCCGGGAATGCGATCCTGTCTCGCGCATGATGACGAGGGGAGCATGGTGGGTGAACAAGCAGACGGCTGCATTTCCGCCATGGCCCGAAAAATCTGTTTCATCAATTACAAGGGAGGAGTCGGCAAGACTTCGTTGATCGTAAACACGGCGTCTTGCCTCGCCAAACTCGGACGCCGCGTGCTCCTTTGTGATTTCGACACACAGTCGAATACCAGCATCTGGCTCATGCGTCTCGAGCGCTGGAACAAGCTCAACGCGGATGGCAAGGGCTCGGTTTATTCCTTCTTTGAGCCCGGCGGCGTGCGGTTGCGGGATCTGATCGTGAAGGATGTCATCGAGGACAAGAACGGACAGCCTTTGCTGCCCGGCCTGGATCTTCTGCCGACAACGTTCAACCTTGTGGATTTGGAAAATGAATATGCCGGTGATCCGCGCAAACCCGCCTATCTGGTTTTTCAGGAGCAACTGGCCGAGGTGGCCCTTGATTACGATTACGTGCTCTTCGATTGTCCGCCCAATCTGCTGCGCGCCTCGCAGTGCGGGGTTTTCAGCGCCAACGAGATTTACGTTCCCTCCAATCCCGACGCGCTGAGTCTCATCGGATTCACCCTGCTGGTGGAAAAACTGGGCAAGTTTCACCAGCTCTCCTCGGGCTTTCGCAAGGCGTCCATGGGGCCGGCCGCGCAGGTGCACGGCATCATTTTCAATTCGATCAAGACCGGCGCGGATATCGAGGTGCCAAAGATGCGGATGCAGCTTCGGCTGAACCAGTTCAAGACCGCGAGGCGCGCCGCCGCCCATGCCAAGATTTTCGAGACCCAGATTCGCGACGCGATGGTTGTGCGCCGCGCGGTCACCCTCGGGCTTCCCGTGAATCTCATAGGACAGGAAGGCGCCGATCCCACTCATGACAATGTCGTCAACGACTACCGCCGTCTCGCGGTGGAACTGGAACGACACTCTCCCGTCCTGCCATCCCTGGCCCTTCAACCGTTATGATGACCTCAACTCCATCCTCGCGTTACACTGAAAAAGAATGGGACGACGTGCGCACCGCGTTCTCCTCATCAATCCTGGCCGACACTTCGCTCAGCAGCCTTGCGCAAAATTTGGAAGGCAACGGCTGGCCCATCGCCGGAGCGGACGAAACTCCCTCCAGCTACATCGACCTGAGTTTTCAAGAAATGCGCGAGCGACTGGCGCTGGCCGGTCAACCGCCGCGCGTTGCCGATCATCTGATCGATATTCTCAAGGAAACGATGGCCTTCGATGATCCCTTTGGCGAAATGATGACTCAGGAGGAAGAGGCGTCGGTCCGCGAAAATCCCCTTCTTAAGAATCTCGCGAAACTGCGCATTCCGGAGGATTTCCCGATCACGCTGACCGCATTGGCGCCGGAAACCCTTTCGTTCTGCCGGCTGGAGAATGTGACCACGTTGAAGGAATTTGCGGTGATGGCCCAGCGCATGGCCCAGAGTATCATCGTGGGTGGAGATTTCCGCAGTCTGCTCAATGCGCTTTCCAACATCGATGTGAAGGTGCTTGCCCGTCATCTGCCATTCCGTCCGGGCGCAACCGGATTACATTATATCGAAGGTCTGGCTCACGCGGTTCGCTCCCAGCCGGTTGCCGTTCAACTGGCCCTGAGGAAACAAGCCGGCGATATTCTGCCGCAAGCGGAACGCGAGCTTGCCGCCCGGGTGACGAACGCCCAGCTCGGGTATGCGCGAGGCGCCTTGACGGAGCGTGAGGCGGCCTTGCGTGACTATTTTGGCGAGGAATGTCTGTTGTTGCAGAAACAGATCGCGGCCGGCGAGGAGCACCGCCGGCTGGTGTTGGTGCTCAACGATCCGACGATCGAGCCTGTGGTGGCCGATTTATTGAAGGCAACATTTGGTTCAGCCTCTCCAATCGCACCGGCGGGTTGGATGGCGCGTTTTAACCGCTGGAGGAGAAAATAATCATGACGACTGACGCACCCGTGATCTCCAACTTTATCCGCCCGCCCGGCCGCCCGCCCTGCAGGCCATCGTCGCCGGTGCTTGCGCTACCTCGGAGGGTGGTGCCGTCGGTGCGGGCGACGACCCGGTCGCCTTTCGCGCTTTTGGACGCTTCGCAGGAGGCCCGTCGGCAGATTGCCGAAGTAGTGGCGATGATCCGGTCCGCCGATGTGTCCGGTAATGGCGCCGAAAACCAACGTTCGGCCGAGTTGATGCGGTCGCTGGAGCAATTCGAAGCGCGGTTGGCCGAGCGCGAGCTGACATTGGACGAACGGGAACTGCGTCTGGCCGAACGGCAGCGCGAACAGGCCGAGAACGATGCGTTGCTGGCCGCCCGCGAGGCGTTGATGGCGGCGCGGGAAAAACTAAAGCATCCACGGCCGGCTCTTTCCCAGGAAGAGAAGGCGGCGATCGCGCGGCTCAAGGAAGAGCTCGACCGCCAGCAGGAACAGTTGAAGGAAGACAAAGAGGCGTTGCGCGTGCGCGAGTCCTTCCTGGAGCAAAGTGAATCCACTCTTTTTGAAAAAGTGCAGGAGCATCAGGAAAAGGAAACCGAGCTGGATCAGCGCGAAGAGGAATTAAAGGCGCGCGAATGTGCCCTGCGGATGCGTGAAAGCCGGCTTGATCCGTCGGTGGCGGCGGCTCTTCAGGTTGAATCGATGCCGAAGCGTTTCGACGAGTTCAACGAGTAAGCGGCCGCCGGATTCAGGCTTCGGCGGCGATGCGTGCGTCGAGTTCGGCTTGGACCGTTTCGATGGCGCGCAGACCCTGATCGGAAAGGAGTCCGTTGATGCGGGTGATGACCTGCTGGATCACCCCGTCGGGACAGGAGGCTCCGCCCGTGATGAGGATGCGCTTGGGAGAGTGCCTGTCATCCGGCCAGAGCGGGTGCAACTCGACATGGCCTCCATGATTGGCGGGGCCCGGGAAAACGTAGTGTTCCACTTCGCCGAGTGAACGGATGTTGCTCTCGCTTTGTATAAAGTAGGCTTTGGCCCCGAGTTTCTCGGCGCAAAGGCGGTAAAGCTGATAGGTGTTCGATGAGTTTTTGCCTCCGATGATGAAGGCGGCGTCGAGCGGGGCGGCCAAGGCGCGCGCAAGGGCGTCCTGATTGACCTGCGTCGCGTAGCAGAGGGTGTCGTTGCGTCCGCTGCCGCCGACTCGCGGTGGCTGGCCGGGGAGATCAGGCCCGTATTTTTTCGCGTAGAGATCGCGCAGCTCGGTGATGATGGCGCGGGTCTCGTTCATGAGCAGCGTGGTCTGGTTGACCACGGCGACACGTTCGAAATGGCGGTCGATGTCGAAGCCCGGCGTATAACGGCCCGCAAAGTGATCGTAAAAACGGACACGCACGCGGGGATCTTCGCTGGCGATGATTTCGCCGAGCAGACGGGTCTCGGCGAGGTCGCGCACGATGACGGCGTGTGCATGGCGCCGGGTGTTGGAGAAGGTGGCCTTGGTTTCCTCGTGTTCGTGTTTGCCGTGGATGATGACGGTGTAGCCGTCGCGTCCGTAGGAGCGGGCGGCTTTCCAGACTTTTTCCACCAGCATGCAGGTGGCGTCATACGGATAAACGGCCAGGCCTTTGCGAACGAGGAGCTGTTTGTCTTCGTCGGTCGCGCCGAAAGCGGGGATGATCACGATGTCGTCGGGCGTAAGGGTGTCCCAAAGCAAAACATCCTCGGGGGCGCCGGAGGCTTTGTGTCCGTCGATCGTGAAGGGAACTCCTTTGTCGCTTTGGAGATAGCGGAGGCCGCGGCGCAGGAGGTCTTCGTTGACGAAGGGATTGTGGATCAGCTCGGAGAGCATGAACACGCGGCGGCCTGGGTTGGCGGCGAGGGTTTCATAGGCGCGCTCGATGGCGTTTTTCACGCCGAGGCAGAAGCCGAAGTGGCTGGGCAACACATACTGCACGGCGCCGAAATCGAGGGTCACCGGATCGGCGGCGGAGCGCTCATGCTGGCGGGCGAGCGTCTTCAACGCGGCGCAGAGTTTGGATTGATAGAGTGCGCCGGAAACCGGATCTTGAGCGTAGATGGCGGGGTTACGTTCTTTCTCGGGGCGGAATTTGTAGATGAAATCGTTTTCGCCGAGATGAAGGTAGGGGATCTCGATAAGATGGGGTTCCAAGCCGGCAAGGGCGGCTTCGAGCGCAGGGGTGAGCGGCACGTTCCCGGATTGAAGTGATTCGATGGAGTGAAACTCGACGGAGGTATCGGCCGGAGTGTTTTCAACCTGCACGAGCAAAACCTGCACGGAGCCCTCGAGTAGCCCGAACGGCGAGGTGGGCTTTGTGTGCGCGGGGAAGGCGCTTTGGAGACGGCGGGCGGCCGTGGCGAGATCCGCGCCGGTGAAGGCGAGATCAAGGCGTCCTTCCAGCCGGCGCACGGCAAGCAGGCTCGACGGGTTGAACGCGAGCAGGGCGACGGACGGTGAAGGCGGGACGCTGATCTCCGGCATGGGGGACCACAAAACACCTCACCCGGAGGAGGGTCAAGCGGGCGCGTTTATGGCGTTGAAGCGGACGGGAAGGTTTCCGTTAGTAGGCGCCGCTTGAACGACGAAAAACGCAACTGGCCGGCTTTCACTTTGATCACGCTGACAGGGATCAACCTGTTCAACTATCTCGACCGGCAGGTGCTTTCGGCGGTGCTCACGCCGATCAAGGAAGAGTTTGGCCTGACGGACGGACAACTCGGCTCGCTGGCGACGGCGTTCATGTTGGGCTATTTTTTAACGGCGCCGATTTTTGGTTATCTGGGCGATAAGTTTCCCCGGAAATGGCTGATCGCGATGGGAGTCATCGTGTGGAGTCTGGGGACATTGCTCACGGGCGTCGCGCATGGCTTCTGGTCGCTGGTGGCGTTCCGCGTTCTGGTCGGATTGGGCGAGGCCAGCTATGGCACGATCAGCCCGGGATGGATCGCGGATCTTTATCCCCCGGCCCGACGCAACAATGCGCTTTCGATTTTTTATGCGGCGATTCCGGTGGGATCGGCGTTGGGGTATATCGCGGGTGGGGTGATCGCCACGCACTATGGATGGCGGGCGGCCTTCTGGGCGGCCGGTTTGGCCGGTTTTGTTTTTGTGCTGGGCTTGGCCGTGCTCAAGGAGCCTGCACGCGGAGCCGTGGACGCGCCCGGCAACGCCGAGACGATGGCGGAGTCAAAGGGCTGGCTAGGCTATCTCGATCTTTTTAAGCGGCCTCTTTATGTGCTGCTGGTTTTGGGGTATATCGGGCAGACGTTTACTTTGGGTGGTTTTGCGATTTGGGCGCCGACGTTTCTCTACCGCATTCATGGCATGAGCGTGGAAAAGGCCGCATGGTTTTTCGGGCTTTCGCTGGTGGTCACCGGATTGATCGCGACTTTGCTTGGCGGATGGATTTCCACGCAGTGGCGGAAAAAGAATCCGGCGGCTTACGCGTGGGTGCTCGGCGGAAGCATGTTGCTCGGCGCGCCGGCGGCCTTCGCCGCTTTTTCACTATCCGATCCGTTTTGGGCCAAGGCGATGTTGGTGGCTTCGATGTTCTTGCTGTTTCTTTCAACGGGCCCGGTGAACACGTTGATTTTGGAAACAGTGCCCGTCCGTTCGCGAGCGGCGGCCATGGCGGCTTCGATCTTTTGCATCCACCTGTTTGGAGATCTGCCGTCGCCGTGGATGGTGGGCGAGTTGTCCGACCGTGTCGGAATCGCCAAGGCGGTGCTGCTACTGCCGTGCGCGCTGGTGTTTGGCGCCGTCTTCTGGCTCTGGCTGGCCGTGCGAATGCAACGCTCGGCGAAAACGGCGTAGTCCTTTATTCTTCCTCGGCTTCGCTCTCGTCGTCGAAGGAGTGACCGGCGAAGCCGCCGTCGAAAAAGTTTTCGTCTTCCAACTCCTTCATGACGTGGTCGCTCACGAGTTTGCGCTCATCGGGCGTGAGCTGCGGGTAGTCCATCGTGATAAACTCGGCGATGCCCGCGCGGGCTTCGCGGCGATCCGTCACTCCGGCAAGGAAGTCATCCGCCTGACTGGCGATTTCGGTGATGATGGGCCGGAGGTTCATGGACGTGACAGGTTACGGATGACCACCGAACGAGATATAGTCGTCGAAATCAAGACGATCAATGAGCGTGCGGATGTCTTCACGCTGGGGCGCCGACGCGGCGAGCTGGTCGGCAAACATCCGGTGGCGCCGGACATTGCCCGGCGCAAGGTTTTCCAACCAGGACGACCAGGCGACGATTTCCCAGTCGGCGCGTTTGGGTGATGCGTGATCGTTGACCCACACGAGGATTTCGCTGTCGGATTTTCCGGAGGCGACGCAGGCGAGAAAATCGTCGGCCGGAATCCCGACGAATTCGAGCAGCCAACAGTCGAAGGGATTGGGGAAAAGGTATTCACCGAGCTTGCCGGCGGTCTTGGCGCGAGCCTTGTCGATGCTACGGGGCAACATGGCGTAACCGCCGAGGCGGACACGAGGGCTGCGGGGCGGGTGTTGCGTAAGATCGGGGGCGAAAAAATCGATGGCCATGCGGGTGGTGGGTAAAGGTTAACGAGACCCGCTTACTGAGAGATGGAAGGAGGATTCGGCAAGCCGCCGGCCGTTTATTTGCAGTTCGACGCGATGGACGCCGGCATGATGGCGGCGCGTGGAAAAATCGCGGATGACCTGGCGTTTTGTGAGGGTGAGCGATTCACGAGGAGCCAGATCGAGCGCCTTCCACTTGAAAACCTTTTCGGAGGCTTTGCCGGAAGCGCGTGCGTAGTGGACGACGTAGTCGACCAACAGACGCTGTGATTGGGAAGAGCGAGAGGTGATCGTGGTGGTGAGTGTAACCGTGTCGCCGAGCGCGATGCGTTTGGGCGAAGCGGAGAAAGCAACTTCGACACGCGCGGGCTTGCCGGCGCCGAGCAGGGCAAGGGCGCGTGGATGGCCTTTTTTGATGAGGGTGCGCAGGGCGTGTTTCACGATCCACGCGGTGCAGGCGTCGATGCGGTCCCACGTTGAGACAAGATCAAGGGCGATCTCGGGATGGTCCTTGGCGATATCGTTGAGGTGATTGGCGACGGACTTGCGCACGTAGAGCGAGGGATCGGCGCGGAGCGTTTCGAGGATGGGAAACGTGGGCGACGGATCGACGATCAGAAGCGCGAGTCGCCGGCCCCACGGCAGGCGCGGACGCGAGCCTTCGCTGGCGAGGCGGCGGATGTGTTCATCGTCCGACAAGGCCCACTCGCGCATGACCGCGAGGGTGCGCGCCGGGTCGCGTTCGATAAACGGACGGATAGCGAACTCGGCCGAACCGAAGCGGGTGAAGAAGCGCAGGGCGTCCAGCGAAAGCTCGAAGTGGTCGAGGCCGTGTTGTGCGACAAAATCGGATAGGAAAATGGCGACGAAACCGGAGGTGGTCCGCGGCGCGAGGGCGCGGAGGACGGCGAGTTGTTCCGCATAGGGAAGCGGAAGCGCGAGGGCGACGGCTTCAGTCGTGCGGCGCATGCGGGGCATAAGCTCGCGCGAGGCGAGACCATCGAGTGCGTGATCGAGGAAACGCTGGCGATCAAAGGCGGGCGACAGGGTGGAGAGTTCGGAGGCCAACGCACGGTAGAGCGCGGCGTCGAACATGTCCTTGAGAGCGGAGGACATTAGAGGAAACGGAGGCGGATCTTTTAACCACTTATGAAGACCGAATAGTAAGGGAATTAAGGGGAATTCGGATTTCTGAAATTCCCAATCATTCCTGACAATCAGTGTTCATGAGTGGTTAAGGTTCCGGGCTTTTATTTATCCGAGGACTTCGGCGAGCTTGGCGACGTCCTTGCCGCCGCCCATGGCGAAGTCGGGTTTGCCACCGCCTTTTCCGCCGAGTTGGGCGGTCAATGCGCTGATGAGTTTGCCGGCTTGATGGCCGGCCTTGATCGCGGCTGGCGAGCAGAAGGCGACGAGCGAAACCTTTTCCGCGCCGAAGGCGGCGCCGATGACGACCACGCCTTCGCCGCCGAGCTTGGCGAGGACTTGCGAGCCGATTTCGCGGAGCGCTTCGGGCGCCTCGACGGTGACGACGGCGGAGACGTGCGGCAGGCCGTCTTTGGTCACGGCCTTGGCGGCGAGCTCGGTAGCGAGCGCGGCGGCGGCGCGTTGCTCGAAGGCTTTGAGTTTTTTGTCGGCCTCGGCCTTGTGGGTGAGGAGGGAGTCGAGCTTGAGGTCGAGCTGGCTCACAGGAACGCCCATCTTGGCGGCGGTGGTGGCGAGCTGGGTCTCGAGGGCGGCGACGTGGTCGTAGGCAGCTTGACCGGCGACGGCTTCAAGGCGGCGGGTGCCGGCGGCGACGGCGCCTTCGGAGATGATTTTAACGAGGCCGATTTCACCGGTGGTGCCGACATGGGTGCCGCCGCAGAGCTCGCGGCTGTAACCGCCGGCGTCCACGACGCGGACGGTTTTGCCGTATTTCTCGCCGAAGAAGGCGAGGGTGCCTTCGGGCTTTTTGTCGAACTCGGTTTCGTAGGACGTGACGGTGGCGTTTTCCAAGATCCGCTCGTTGACGAGGCCTTCGATTTCGCGGAGCTGAGCAGGAGTGACGGCCTCGAAGTGGGCGAAGTCGAAGCGGAGACGGTCGGGGGCGTTGAGCGAGCCGGCCTGACGGACGTGCGTGCCGAGGACCTTGCGCAAAGCCCAGTGAAGAAGGTGGGTCGCGGTGTGGTGGCGGTTGATGGCACGGCGGCGGGTGACATCCACGATAAGCGTAGATTTTTCTCCAACGCGAAGATTCTGCAGCTGATCGTGCTGCACCTTGTCGATCAGGTGAAGATGGCGCCCCGACTTATCCTTAATCGTATCAGTAATGGCCAGTTTCTGGTCACCAATTTGAGCTAATCCGATATCGCCGAGCTGGCCGCCCATTTCGGCGTAGAAGGGGGAAGATTCGAAAACGAGGAAGGTATCTTTCTCGGTTTTGACGATGTCGACGAGGGTGGTCTCGGCGGTGAGGGAATCGTAGCCGGTGAAGGTCGTGGGTTTCTGGTCCACGGTTTCGCCTTCGGTGGCGGCGACGACGATTTCTTTCTTGGTGGAGGCGCGACCGCGTTCGCGTTGCTGCTCCATGAGGTTCTCGAACTCGGAGGTGTCGACGGTGAGGCCGCGCTCGGTGGCGAGGAGCTGCGTCATGTCGAGGGGAAAGCCGTAGGTGTCGTAGAGTTCGAAGGCTACTTCACCAGATATAATTTTTTCAGATAAAAGAATTCTACGTTTTCCATTCGAGGTATTCAGATCGACCGCCTTTAGCCGTTCGCTATCTGTATTGCGTTCAAAAACGGCCAAGCCGCGTTCGATAGTCTTTCCAAAGCTTTCCTCCTCGCTGCGGATGACGCGGCGGATGATGTCCTGTTGTTGGACGAGTTCGGGGAAGACTTGGCCCAGGCTTTCGACGACGGGGGCGACGAGTTGTTCGAAGAAGCCGGTTTTGAGGCCGAGCTTGGTGCCGTAGAGGATGCCGCGGCGGAGGATGCGGCGGATGACGTAGTTGCGGCCTTCGTTGCCGGGCATGATGCCGTCGGCGATGGCGCAGCTGATGGTGCGCGCGTGGTCGGCGAGGACGCGGAAGGCGATGTCGGTGTTTTCCTGTTCGCTGAGGCCTTCGCGCTTGGTCGGGACGGTGCCGGTGTAGGTTTTGCCGGAGAGCTCGGTGACCTTGGCGAACAACGGGGCGAAGACGTCGGCGTTGTAGTTGGAGGGCTCGGGGGAGAAGTCCTTAAAACCCTTGGTCGTGGCGTAAATGCCGGCGACGCGTTCGAAGCCCATACCGGTGTCGACGTGTTTGGCGGCGAGCGGGGAGAAGGTGCCGTCGGCGTTGGCGTTGAACTGGATGAAGACGTGGTTCCAGATCTCGATGCAGCGCGGGCTGGAGGAGTTAACGCCCTTGCGACCTTCGACTTCGTCGTCGGACGGGAGGAGGTTAAAATGGATTTCGGAGCAGGGGCCGCAGGGGCCGGTGTCGCCCATCTGCCAGAAGTTGTCCTTGCGGTTGCCGTGGACGATGTGGATGGCGGGGTCGAGACCTTCGGCTTTGAAGAGCTCGGTCCAGATGGCGGCGGCTTCGTGGTCGAATTCGGACGGGTCGCCCGGCTTGGGGGCGTAAACGGTGGCGAAGAGGCGCTTGGCGGGGATGCCCCAGACTTTGGTCAGCAGATACCAGCCCCAGGTGAGCGACTCCTTCTTGAAGTAGTCGCCGAAGGACCAGTTGCCCAACATCTCGAAGAGCGTGTGGTGGTAGGTGTCGTAGCCGACGTCTTCGAGGTCGTTGTGTTTGCCGCCGGCGCGGATGCATTTCTGGGTGTCGGCGGCGCGGGTGTCCTTGGCGGGGCGGGCGCCGGCCCACTTGGAGACGTCGGCCTGTTTGTCACCGAGGAAGATGGGCACGAACTGGTTCATGCCGGCGTTGGTGAAGAGGAGTCCGGGCGAGTCGGGCAGGAGGGAGGACGACGGGACGATCGTGTGGCCCTGAGAGGCGAAGAAATCGAGGAAGGACTGGCGGATCTCGGCGGAAGTCATGTGAAGGGTTTAAGGGGGGAAACCCATAGAACGGAGGCGTGGCTGGCAAGTGGGAAGGACGAGCGGACAATGTGAGGAATACCCTGCGGGAAGCCGATGACAGACACTTTATGGGCGCGATGACAGAGGTCACCTGTCATTCGAGAGTTGCGCCGTATTTTGAAACCATGGATCAGAACCGCGCGCGGCGTTCTTGTTTTGATGTCAAATAAACAGAGGGTTTCACAAAACGAGTCTGGCTGACTGTTGACCGGCCGAGAGTGAGAGCTTGCTTAAAGAGCAATGAAGTTGCATTTTTTTGGGAGCTAGGGCTTTCGCGTAGATCGGTTTCACTTTCAACTCCATGTCCAGCCATACCCTTTCAGTGTTTCTTGATAAAGATGGCCGCGCGGACTGCATGTGGGCGCGGCCGGATCGGATACTTTTCTTGAAGAAGGCCGGGTAAGCACGTCGATGAAAACACGGACACCCACACCAATCCGCGATTCAAATGGGCTTGGGGTGAGGTCTCGTCTGATCGCCTATGCTCTGGCGATCGGAGTGACGCTGGCGACGCTTGGTTTGAGATTGTGGCTGTCGGAATTGTTCGGCGATCGCCCGGTGCTCGTGCTGTTTTTGCTTCCGATCATCCTGAGCGCGTATGCGGGAGGATTGGGGCCCGGCTTGGTGGCGACCCTGGTCACGGCCCTGAGCGTGGATTATTATGTGATTCAGCCGCAGCACAGCTTCGCGTTCGAGCGGCCGGCTGATTTCGCGCAGTGGCTCATCCTGCTTATCGTGGGTGTGCTCGTCAGTGTCCTGAATGAGTCACTGCACCGGTCGCGCCGCGATGGAAACACCAACGGTGATGAGCCGGTCAAGAGTCTGGCGGCCGAGAGGAAAGTGCGCGCAGGTTTCGCCTTCGCGTTGGCGTGCCTGGGGGGAATCGTGATCATGTCCTATTTCAGTCTCTCCCGGCTGCGAGAGGACGCCGCCCTGCTGCGCCGCAGCGACGAGGTTCTGGGCTGCCTGCACACATTGATGTCCACCATCACCGATGCCGAGACTGCGCAGCGCGGTTATGCGATCACGGGAGAGAAGAGCTATCTGGAGCCGTATAAGGATGCGGAAATAGCCATAGGAGGGGAACTCTCCACCCTGCGTGAGTTGACGGAAGGCCGTTCGGACGCGCGGTCCTTCGATGAGTTAAAGCCGTTGATCAGGGAGCGCATGGATTTTCTGGGCCATGAGATTGCGGTGCGCCGTGATGAAGGTTTTGCAGCCGCACAGGCGCTGACCCTCACGGGCGAAGGCAAGCGACTGCATGATCGCATCCGGGCCGCGGTGGACGTGCAAATCGCGCGCGAACTTGGACTGCTGCGCGAGAGGGAGTCGGCCGACGGGCACGCAAGCGTGGTGGCGCGGGGAGTGATCTTCGGCGGCGGCGGGCTGGCGTTCGCGGTCGTGGCGGTTTCGTTGTTTGCGATCACCAGGGATTTTGCCGGCAGCCGTCGTGCGGAAATCGCATTGCGCGAAGCCCGCGACCGATTGGAGGATCGGGTGCGGGAACGCACACAGGAACTCGAGCGGCGCAACGACGCGCTGGCTGAAAGCGAACGACGCTACCGCGGATTGGCGCAGTTGTCGCCACATGCCATTTTTACCATCGGCCACGACAGCCGTGTCGCCTTTATCAACAAAGCGGGGTTGAAATTATTCCGGACGGATTCCCTTGAGGAAGTGCTGGGCAGGTCGCCGTTGGATTTTTTCCATCCGGACAGCCGTGAAGATGTTCAGCGACGGATGATGCTCCTGTTTGAAAAACCGCGGAGCATGTCACTGGTCGAGGAAAAGATGATTTTGACGGACGGAACGGTCATCCAGGCGGAGGTCGCGGCGGCGTCATTTGAGGATGAAGGGACGTTGGTCATTCAAGTCGTGTGCCAGGACATCACGGAGAGAAAACAGGCGGAGCTGTCCGTGGCCCGTCTGGCGGCCATCGTGGAGTCGTCCGAGGACGCGGTCATCAGCAAGAACCTAGACGGTATCATTACGAGTTGGAACCACGGGGCCGAGGTGATATTCGGCTACACGGCGGCGGAGATCACGGGGCGTCCGATCACAACGCTGATACCGCCGGATCTTATCGAGGAGGAGTCATTCATCCAAAGCCGGTTGAAGCGCGGGGAAAACCTGCCGCATTTTCAAACCGTCCGCGTGAAAAAAGACGGGACCTGTATCGATGTGTCGGTGACGATATCGGTGATCAAGGACCGCGATGGCCGGGTGGTGGGAGCCTCCAAGGTGGTGCGCGACATCACCGAGCAAAAAAACGCGGAACGCGGGGTTCTGCACGAGAGGAATTTCTCAAAGGCGGTGGTGGACAGTCTGCCCGGGGTTTTTTATCTCTATGACCGAAACGGCCGGTTTTTGCGGTGGAACAAAAACTTCGAGACAGTGAGCGGCTACAGCGCTGCTGAAATGGCCGAATTGCATCCGATTGATTTTTTTAACGGTGCCGACAAAGAGCGTGTGGCCTCGCGCATAGCCGAAGTATTTGCCAAGGGCGAATCGGCGATCGAAGCCAGCTTCGTGACAAAAAACGGCGAGGAAATCCCCTATTATTTTACGGGGAAAAGGATTTCCCTCGACGGGGAGGATTGCCTGGTCGGGGTGGGCATCGATATCTCTGCTCGCAGACAAGCGGAGGCACAGGTGAGTGAACTCAACGCGGATCTGGAGCGAAGGGTGTTGGAGCGCACCTCACAGTTGGAAGCTGCAAACAAGGAGCTGGAGGCATTCTCCTATTCGGTGTCGCACGACTTGAGGGCGCCGCTGCGCACGGTGGATGGTTTTTCACAGGCGGTGCTGGAGGACTATGGTCCGGAACTGCCCGAGGACGGCCGGCGTTATCTCCATACCATCCGGCGGGGGGCGCAGCAAATGGGGGCGTTGATCGACGATCTGCTGAAGTTTGCCCGGCTCAGCCGGGCCACGATGGAGTTTGAGCAGGTCGACATGAACAGGTTGGTGCAGGTGGCGTTGATCGACTTGCGGATTAACCCGGATGATTCGCGGGTGGATTTCCGGCTGGGGAAACTTCCCCCGTGTCTCGGGGATGCCGCCCTTTTGAGGCAGGTATGGGTCAATCTGCTTTCCAATGCGGTCAAGTATTCGGGGAGACGGGAAAAGGCGGTGGTGGAAACGGGCAGCCAGACAAAGGAGGGCGCGACGGTTTACTTTGTGAAGGATAACGGGGCGGGTTTTGACATGCGCTATGCGGACAAACTTTTCGGGGTCTTTCAGCGTCTGCATCGTGCCGAGGACTACGAGGGAACGGGAGTGGGGCTCGCAATTGTGCAACGGATCGTCCATCGTCACGGGGGTAGGATATGGGCGGAGTCGGAGGAAGACCGAGGGGCCACTTTTTATTTCACGCTTACAAGCAAGGAAATGCCATGAACGAAACATCATCAATCGAACTGCTCCTGGTGGAAGACAGCCCCCAGGATCTTGAACTGGCCCTGAGGGCTTTGAGAAAAGGCAACATCACCAACCGTATCGAAGTGGCGCGAGACGGCGCCGAGGCCCTGGATTTTCTTTTTTGTCGCGGGGCCTATGCGGCACGAAGCATCACCGACGTGCCCAAGGTGGTCTTGCTGGATCTGAAACTGCCAAAAGTGGACGGACTCGACGTGCTGCGCCAGATCAAGGCCGATCCCCGCACCCGCGCCATTCCCGTGGTGGTGCTCACCTCGTCGAGGGAGCAGCGCGATCTTGTCGAGAGCTATGAACTCGGGGTGAACAGCTACATCGTGAAGCCGGTAAATTTTGAAAGTTTCACCAAGGCGGTGCAGGATCTGGGTCTCTACTGGCTGCTGCTGAACCAGCCTCGACGGGTTGAATAAAACATTTCCCCATGCCCTCCAAACCTCTGAGAGTTTTGATTGCCGAGGACAACCCGGCCGACGTGGAGCTCATCACGCGGGGTTTGGTGAAGGCCGGTTTTGTGATCGAGCCCGTAGTCGTGGACACGGAGGAGGGGTTTCTCGATGCGCTCACCAAACCGCTTGATATCGTGCTTTCGGATTTCGAGATGCCGAACTTCAGCGGATTGCGTGCCTTGGCATTGTTGCGGCGAAGCGGGCTCAAAATTCCGTTTATAATAGTCTCGGGAAGCATCGGCGAGGATGTCGCCGTGGCCGCGATGCGCGAGGGGGCAAACGATTACATTCTCAAGGACCGCATGGCCCGGCTGGGCACGGCGGTGGAACAGGCACTGGAACAGTATCGCCTGCAGGTCAGGGGTGACCGGGCGGCGAAGGCTCTGCGCGAAAGCGAGGAAAGGTTTCGCGAGGTGGTCGAGACCATCAACGAGGTTTTTTGGGTGACCGAGGGGTGGGGAGGAAATCTGCTTTATGTCAGTCCGGGCTACGATCGCATCTGGGGTGGTCCACGCCAAAAATTGTATGCGACGGCCGGCATGTGGCCGGATGCGATCCATCCCGACGACAAGGTCAGGATCGACAAACACAAGCATGAGCATGACGAGAGTGACGGGTTCAGTGAAACCTATCGCATCGTGCGGCCTGACGGCACCGTGCGCTGGATTCAGGACAAGGCTTTCCCGATCAAGGATGCGGCCGGTCGTGTGACCCGCGTCGTCGGTGTGGCGGAGGACATCACCGAGCACCGCCAGTTGGAGGAGCAATTGTTGAGGACCCAGCGCCTTGAGGCGATCGGCACACTGGCGGGAGGCGTGGCGCACGATCTGAACAATATCCTCGCCCCCACCTTGATGGCCACCGATCTGCTGCGGCAGTCGACCACCGATCCCCACGGGCTGATGCTGGTGGACATGATCGAGCAAAGTATGAAGCGCGGTGCCGGCATCATCCGGCAGATGCTTGTCTTCAGTCGCGGCGTCGAGGGTAACCGGACGTCCGTGCAGCCCCGGCATTTGCTGCACGAAATAGAGACGCTCATCCGCGAAACATTCCCCAAGGATATCCAGCTGGAAGTGTCGGTGCCGAAGGATCTGGGAATGGTGGTCGCCGACGCGACCCAACTGCACCAAGTGCTCATCAATCTTTGTGTGAACGCGAGGGATGCCATGGAGAATGGCGGCACCCTGTCGTTGACGGCCCGCAACGTGATGCTGGCGGCGAACGAGGTAAGGCCGGGTGAGCCGGGCAAACCCGGATGTTATGTTCTCATCACCGTGACCGACACCGGCTGCGGCATCCCGAAGGAACTGCAAGATCGCATATTCGAGCCGTTTTTCACCACGAAGGAAGTAGGCAAGGGCACGGGCCTCGGTTTGTCGTCCGTGCTGGGCATCGTCAAAAGTCACGGCGGGTTTATTCGGGTGGAAAGCGCGCATGGAAAAGGGGCCTCGTTTAACATTTATATCCCGTCCCAATTGGAAACCCCCGAGGATGCTTCAGATGAGGTGTCGCACACATCCCGGCCGCCTCGCGGACATGGAGAGTTGGTGTTGATCGTCGATGATGAGGAAATCATCAGGGAAACGACCCATGGATTACTGGAAGGCTATGGTTACCGGGTCGTGGCAGCGGCGCACGGGCAGGAGGCTCTTGATCTTTTCAAGCTGCATGGTGACGCCGTCCAACTGGTGCTGACCGACGTGATGATGCCCGTCATGAGCGGGACGGAGTTTGTCCGCAAGCTGCGGGCAATCGCCCCCGGCGTGCCGGTGCTGGCTTCCAGCGGACTGGTAGAATACGACCAACGCCAAGAGCTGGCCGCACTGGGTGTGGCTGAGGTTTTGGGTAAACCTTACGGTGCCAAGATCCTGCTCGAGGCGGTGCATCGCTGGTTGCCGAAGAACCCGGCAAACCAGAATGGCAAGCTCACAGGTTCCTGATAATCGCGTCGGCCATCGCCTTGGTGCCAACGGAAGGTTTGCCAAAGGCGATGTCGCCCGTGCGGACGCCGTCGGTGGCGACGGCCTTGCGGACGGCGGCCTCGATTTTCGTGGCGACGGCGTCGAGGCCGAAGCTGTAACGGAGCATCATGGCGCCGGAAAGAATCTGCGCGCAGGGATTGGCGACGCCCTTGCCGGCGATGTCGGGCGCGGTGCCCCCGGCGGGCTCGAAGAGGCCGAAGGGTTTCCCGAGGGAATTCCTGCCGGTGCCGAGCGAGGCCGAAGACAACATGCCGAGTGATCCGCAGATGACGGCCATCTCATCGGAGAGGATGTCTCCAAACATGTTTTCGGTGAACAGCACGTCGAACTGGTTGGGGTCGCGGGCGAGCTGCATCGCGGCGTTGTCCACATACATGTGGCTCAGCGCGAGGTCGGGGTGGTTTTTGGCGAAGTAGGCGGTGACGACGCGGCGCCAGAGGACGGAGGTTTCGAGCACGTTGGCCTTGTCGACCGAGCAAACCTTCTTGCCGCGCGAGCGGGCGGTGACGGCGGCGACTTCGGCGATACGCTCGATCTCGGAGGTTTTGTAAACCATCGTGTCGACGGCCTGCTCCTCGCCGTTTTCGAGCGTGGTGGTGGTCTTGGGCTGGCCGAAGTAAATGCCGCCGGTGAGCTCGCGGATGCAGACGATGTCGATGCCGTTGGGGATGCGCTCGGTCTTGAGCGGGGAGGCGTCGGTGAGATCGGAGTAGAGGAGGCCGGGGCGAATGTTGGCGAAGAGATTAAAGGCCTTGCGGAGCGGCAGGAGGGCGGCGCGTTCGGGCTGTTCCTTCGGGGGGAGTTTCTCCCATTTCGGGCCGCCGACTGAGCCGAAGAGGATGGCGTCGGCCTGCTGGCAGAGCGCGAGAGTGGAGTCGGGGAGAGCCTTGCCGTGGTTGTCGATGCCGGCGCCGCCGACGTCGGCGGTCTGGTAGGACAGGATGAGGTTTTCCTTCTTGGCGATGTGTTCGAGCACGCGCAGGGCCTCGGTCATGACCTCGGGTCCGATGTAGTCTCCAGGAAGAACGGCGAATTTAAGGGTCGGCATAAAAGAAAGACGTTAGCTGCGCGGACGAACGTCTGGCAAGCCGCGTCGAACGGAAGCGAAAGAGGCGGATTTTAACGGTCTCCGGCGAGTTTAAGCCAAGCCCGGTCGCCATAAACGCCCGCTGTTTCGGGTTCGAGAGGGACAAAGCCGAGTTTCAAGGCGGGCGACTTCGGGCTCAATGTGAAATCGCCATCGGTTGGATTGCGGAAAAGAGGATCAACGCTCATCGAACCTTCGTCTTGGCCGGCCTGTTGCAATTCAGACAAGGTTTTGCCTGAGAAATCGACCGGCTGACCGTGAGTGTTGTAATAAACATTGTGGCCGAGCTTGAGGTTGGCTTTGGCCCAGTTGCCACCGACGAGCGGGCCATCGGCCCAGTAAAGGATGTTACGTTCAAAGGTGAATGACAGGTGCGGCTCGGCACGCGTGCAGCGCAGCTCGGCGTCGCTGCCGAAAGCGAAGATATTGTTTCGCACGCGATTTTCCCGTCCGTAGTGCTGGTGGAAACCGCCGCTGCGGGCCCGGTAGACGAGATTGTTTTCGGCGAGAATGTCCGTGCTGCCTTCATCGAAGTAGATGCCCCAACCTCCGTAGTCGGCCCGATCAATGTCGTGGATGACATTGCCGCTCAGCACCGTGCCGGGTGAAATGCCGAGGGTATAGATACCCCCGAGATCGCTCAGCCTGCCGTCGCCGATGTGGTGAATATCATTCCGGGCAATCAGGTTTCCGGTGGCGGCGGATGCGCCATATCCCCAAGTCCAGCCAAGGGAGATTCCTGTATAAGTCAGATAGGAAAGGCTGTTGTGGGTGATGTGATTGTCGGAACTCTGACCGATCCAGATGCCAACGGCGGCGGCATAGGTGCGGCCGTCATCACGGATGATGGTGTTGTCGACGGTGATGCCGCCGGTGCGGTCGGCGGGTGCGGGTGGGATGCGAGTTTCGCCAATACGGATGCCGCCGCCGCCAAGATCGTGAAGATAACAGTGATTCACGGTCGCGGCCTGGCAACCGCGACGCATCCAAAGCGCATAGGCGTCGGCATGTGCCACCTCGCAATTTTCGATGCGGACATGACGGGCGCCGTCGGCGAGGATGGCGGCGTCCAGATCGACGGCTGCCTGAGCCGGCCCTAGTCCGCCGGCGGGGGTGACGCGACCGGCGTGCTCGAAGACAAGGTCCTTGAAGGTCACGTGCTCCACGAAGCGGCCGGCGGAGGGATCTCCGTGCAGAACGAGGAGTTGTTCTGCGACAGGTGCGATGGCTTCGACGGAGAGACAGTCTTCGCCGGAGAGTGGCCGGTAACGCAGCGTGCCGTCACGGGAAAGAAACCATTCGCCGGGCGCATCGAGGGCGGCGGGATAGTTTTCCAAATAAAACCGGCTGTCTTTCCCCAATCGGTTCCACGGCTGCATGCCGGGACCGGTGATCTCGATTGAGGAAGTGACCGGATCAATACCGGTCAGGAAACGGCGGGTGACATCCCATTTGTGAAAAATGATGATCTGGACGTCGCGCAGTGCAGCCGCGTCTCCAGTAGGCAGGCGGGAGATCAATGCCGGGTCTATACGTAGCGTCTGGCGGGCGTGCTTTAGCACGCGTTTTTCACCGGATTTGACAGGTTCCTCGGAGGTGTCGAATGGCGCCTCCGAGACATCGATGAGACGGTCAAAGCCGGTGTCCGGCGTGCGGGCGCGGGTGGCGCGCCGGCCGTTGATCCAGAGTTGTTCAAACCACCATTTCCCGGTGGCGACGTCGGGGATATGGGTGATCCAAGTGCCGTCCTTTTCGATCGTCCAACCGGAGATGCGGCGGCCTCCGCTGATGTGAGGGCGGATGTTTTCATCCCCGGCCTCGTAGAGAACGGGAGCATCGGGACGACCGGAATCCACCGGCTCCAACGTGAAAGGTTGGGTGAGCGGGTAGGTGCCGGCGGCGATGAGCACGGTCACGGGCGGGTGTGGTGAAGGCAGGTTGCGAATGCTGTCCCGGGCGCCGGCAAGAGTCGCGAGCGGGCCGTCGGTTCGGGTGGAGTTCGGCGTGCGTGCATGCCCCGACCAGTGATCATCTCCATCGGGCGAAACATGAAGAAAAACCATTTCACCCGCTTGAAGGACAGGGCACGCGGCAAACATCACTCCAAACACAAGAAGGAGGCGGGGCATGGCACCCATGGCAGTCGCAGGACGTCCACATGGCAAATCTGAAGCCACACACGCCCGTGTGTTTCGCGGTTGCGCGGCGGACGGAAACACGTCCAGTGACGAACCATGAAAATCCACACGTTGCCTTCCGGACCGATCGAGACCAACGGTTATCTGCTCACCGATGCCAAACGAGGGGAAGCCGTGTTAATCGACGCACCGGGAGGCATTCTCGATGAGATAACTCCCCTCCTGAACAAAGAGGGGTGCAAGTTGACGGAGCTCTGGATCACCCACGGGCACTGGGATCACACACAGGATGCGGCCAAGGTTGTGCGGGCGACGGGCGCCAAGGTGCTGGCACATGCGGACGACAAGGCGCTCATCGAGACGCCCAAGGTCATGTCCGCCTTCCTCGGCGGCGCGATCAAACTGGAGCCTTTGCAGGTCGATCATTGGGTTCAACCCGGCGAACATTTCAATGCGCTCGGATTGGACGTGGAGGTGCGGCATGTGCCCGGGCATTGTCCGGGCAACGTGTTGTTTTACTTTCAGGCGGCGGGCGCCGCCTTTGTGGGCGACGCGTTGTTTGCCGGCAGCGTGGGTCGCACGGATCTTCCCGGAGGCAACCGCGAGGTGCTCACGCAGTCGATCCTCACGCAGATATACACACTGGCCGATGAGACGGTGGTGTATGCCGGACACGGCGAACCGACCACCGTGGGAGAGGAAAAAAAGGGGAATCCGTTTGTGCGCGGATGAGTTTTCACGTTTGTCATTTCGGTTGTGAGGCGGGATGAACAACGCAGCTGATGACCGATCCAACCCGAGACGAATTTTTTATGCGCCGTGCCATCGGCCTGGCACGACAGGCCTGGGGCCAGACACATCCGAATCCGCTCGTGGGTGCCCTCATTGTTGAGGACGGGCAGGTGGTGGCCGAAGGCTTTCATGCGAAGGATGGCGGGCCACACGCCGAGCGCGTTGCACTCACAGCGCTTGGGCGGGCACCGAAACCGGGTGCGACGCTTTACGTGACATTGGAGCCATGCTCGACGCACGGAAGGACGGGGGCGTGTTGCGACGCGATTCGCGAGGCGGGCATTCGCCGCGTGGTCGCGGGGGCGACGGATCCGAATCCCGAGCACGGGGGCAAGGGGTTCGATCTTTTGAGGGCATCCGGCGTGGAGGTTTTGTCCGGGGTCCTGGAGTGCGAATGCACGGATCTGAATCTGATTTTCAATCACTGGATCGCTCATCGAGCGCCTTTGTTGGCGGCCAAGGTGGCGGTGACGCTTGATGGCAAGATCGCCTGTCGCACGGGCGAATCCAAGTGGATCACCGGCGAGCCGGCCCGAACCGATGTTCATCACTGGAGACGTTATTTTCCCAGCATCGCCGTGGGGGCGTCGACGGTCATCATGGACAATCCGCGGCTTACGGTGCGTCTGTCCGATGGCGAGGAGTGGTGCCCGCGCCGGTTTATTTTCGACGGACTTCTGCGCACGGTCTCCGACAAAAATATGCCGCGGGTCTACACCGACGCCCATCGCGAACGCACGATTGTCGTGACAACGCAGCATGGAGGCATGGGCTATGTGCGAAAACTCCGTGATCTCGGTGTCACAGTCTGGGTGATGGACACCCCGACGCAGCGGGTGGTCTTTTCTGATTTCCGCGCATGGTGTGTCGCCGAAAAAACAGGCGGCGTGTATTTCGAAGGAGGAGCCCGGCTGATCAGCGAACTTATCCGCGCACGCGAACTCGATTATCTTTTCGCTTATCAGGCGCCGGTTTTATTTGCGGATGACAAGGCGCGCACGGTTTTCAGCGGTCTGCGGCCGGAACGTCCGGATCAGGCGGTGCGTCTTGCGGACGTGCGGCATGAGATTTTCGGGGATGATGCGCTGGTGCGCGGACGGGTGACCTACCCGGAAAAACTGTTGCTTGATGAAACTGTATTTAGCCTCCGGTAACGCCCACAAGGCGCAGGAAATGAACGCGCTGGCCGAGGAAAGCAGGCTGGCTTTGGAGATTATCTCGGCGAAAGCCGCGGGCGGGATGCCGCCGGTCGACGAGGACACGGGGACTTTCATCGGCAATGCGCGCAAGAAGGCGTTGGCGTTGAAAGCCAGGCTGCCCGCCGACGCATGGGTGCTCGCGGACGACAGCGGGGTGTGCGTGGATGCACTCGGTGGTGCGCCGGGCGTGGAGTCGGCGTATTTTGCGGGTCCTCAAGGCGACACCGCGGCCAACTTAAACAAGCTTGTCGAAGTCATGCGCGGTGTGCCGGAGGAAAAACGCGGGGCGCATTTTTTATGCGTGCTGCTACTGGCCGGACCCGACGGAGCGGAAGCGGTTTTCGAAGGACGCTGTGCCGGCCGGCTGCTTGACCAGCCGCGTGGAGGCGCCGGTTTTGGTTACGATCCACTGTTCGTGCCGGAGGGCTGTGAGGCCAGTTATGCCGAGCTGGGGGATGAGGTGAAAAACAAACTCAGCCATCGCGGCCGGGCATGGGCGCAGTTGGCCGGGTGGTGGCGCGCGCGAGGGTAACCGGGTGAGTTTTACCAGCCAAACTTGGCGCGCTCCGTTGCGTATTCCGACGCGCTCAAATCGGTGAAATCGACGCGGCGGTAGGACTGAACCTTGGGCGTGCCCGGAGGATAAATGCCCTGTCGGAAGAGGCTGTTGAAACCCCAATTACGAGTGGGCGGACTGTAGTATCCCGAGCCATTGTAGGGTTGGGTGAAGACGCGGCTTTCAAAGAGACAGACAAGCGAGCCGCGGATGTAAGTCGATTTGCCACTCCAATTTTCAAGAAACCGGGGGAGATTGTGTGCGCCACCACTGCTCTGTCCGTTGCCATTTTTATTCGAAGGCGTGATGCCGGTGAGAAATGCGGCGGAGATTTCCGTCGTGGCGGAAGCACTGGGGTTTTTGGTGGAAAGACTGGTGGCATCGTCGAAGCCGGCTGAAAGGATGGTGATGGCGTCGGCGGCGATGGCGGCGGGAACTTCGCCAGTCTCGGCATCCTTGGAAGGATCGGCGCTGCCGTTGACGTTGGAGCCGGTGTTGCCGTCGGCATTGTAATTGCCCTTGATGTAAACGGGAGCATTGGTGGCGACGGTGAGGCCGGGCGAAGCCGTGCCGTAGGAGGGGAGTTTGCCGCCGCCGTTGATCAGGCGGACCCCTGTTTGTATGGAGGCGGAATTGGTGGCCGATATCGTGGCGCCGGTGATGGGATTGGTGGTGGGTGCACCGGCAACCTCGACGTAAATAACACCGGTCCAGTCAGCAGTGGTCAGTCCGGTCAGCACATTATGCGTCGTATCCACGGCAACCGTGGAACCGGCGCTGTTCTTGTAACTGGACTGGCCGGCCATTACGGCGACGGCGTTGCGCAGGGAGTCCATATTGACGTCAATGGTGTCTATCCCCAATTGCCGGTGCTGGTCATACATGCCTGAGTTGAGAACACTGGTGCTGGCCGGGGTTGAATTTGATGAGGAGTAGGTAACGCTGCCGGTGGTCGTGGTCGTGCCGGCGGATGTGCTGGTGGAGATGGTGGGGGTGACGGGATATTTATTTTTGTTGGTTCCGCTGGTGATTTTAGAGCCGACTGAGTAGCTGGTGTTTACCGACTGGTAAGGGGTATAGGTAATCAGATTACTGCCGGAAGTCAGGGTGAGGCTTTTGTTTTTGGTGGGATCGGTTTTGCTGCGACTGGTGATTGTTATGGAGCCCGTTCCCGGAGTGACCTGGATGTAGATGCCGGCGTCGTTGGAGAATTTTTGTTCCTCGACTTCCATTTTTGACGAATAATCGGGATCGGTGCTCACCGGATAGTTGGTCGGCTCAATGATGGTGCGGCCTGTGTTGATCGAGTTATCGGTGGTCGTGGTCGTTTGTTCCTTATAGGTTCCGATGGCGACGGGACTGTAGTTTTGGATGCCAAAGGCTCCTGTTTGCAGGTTTCCGTTATAGACTTGTGAAATGGTGGTCCGGAAGTCGCTCCAAGCCGTGCCGGAAGTGCCGTTGCCCTTGGTGGAGTCACGCCAATAGCTGGTGTAGAGGTTCACCTCGTTCAGGCTTTTGTCGGGAATGTTGACTGATCCGGTGCGAGTGGAGGCACTGCTTCCATCCGAAGATGAGTCGTTGGGTTTGGCGGCATGATAGACCCCTCCGGTGCATGTGACCTGGTCGGTAAAATTAAGTGTGGCTCCGGGGTAAAGGTAGAGGTTTCCGTTGGCGTGAACGGGGCCGGAGATCGTCATGTCCGGCCCGGGGAAAATTTCCAGGTCCATGTTGTAGAAGATGGCGTGCGCAAAGAGAGGGGCGCCGCGCACCGAGATTTTCTCCATGACATAGGATGTAATCGGCGATGTGGCGCCGGAAGCGGGGAAAACGGTTGCGCGACCCAGCACGGAAACATCCCTTCGGAAAACCCATTTTCCCTTGAGCGGATCGAATTCGTTGTTCTGGTCGGCGGGATCGACGTAATAAAGTGATCCGGTTGAGCCGGTGGTGACGTTGTTGATGGTGCCGCCGATGAGCTCCAGCTTGGTGGTGCTGTAACCGGAGTTGGACGTGTTCACCGTGGCGGGGACAACGGCGTTTACATGGCTGCCGGTCCAGAATGAATCAGGAGGGTAAACGAGTGCGTCACTACCCGTGGGATTGAGGGAGAATGTGCTGCGGGTTTCGAATTTTTGGCGGATTTGGGAGAAGCCGTATTCGGCGAGCGCCTCGGCCGCGTTGCGGGATTCGAGGCGCATGGCGTTGCGCAGGTTGAGCCGGCGTTCGGTGATCGACCATCCGATGAGGCTTGCGGCAAGAAGCCCGAGCATCGTCGTGATGAGGATGACGGCAATTAAGGTGGAGCCGCGCCGCTGGCGGCGTCGGGTGAAAAAATGCGCGGTCATGGTGATTTGAGTTGAGGGGGCACTGTCATCCGCGCGGGGAGACGGTGAAGTTATAGGTGTTGGTGGCTGCCTTGGTCAGGCTGCCCGAGTGATAAATCTGCCCTTTGACCATGATGCTGCGGTCGTAGAAGTTGTAGAACAGCTTGTGGTTCGCCAGGCCGACGGAGAGCTCCAGCACGGCGGTGTTGGTGTGCATCGTCGAGGCGGAGGGCAGAAGCGTCCATACCGAGGCGTTCGAGCTGGGACTGATCGCGAGATCGAAGGTCCTCACGGGGCCTTTGCTCGCGGAATCTGTGGGGTCCGCTGGATCGCGATAGTAGCCGACGAGACGGTTTACCTTGGTGTCGTCAGCCGGGTCTTTGTAGACGAGCACAAGAAAGTCTCCCGACAGCCCGTCGTTTACCGAAGTGTCGGTGGTCACTCCGGTGGTGGAATTGGTGCTGGAGCGATCGGTGAACGACGGGAAGATAAGGAAGTAGTTCGCGTAGGTGGCGTTGTCCGTCATCTCGTTCGTGAACGTGCGGATATCCCGGTTCACGAAAAGTTTCCCCGTGTCGTAGGAGTAGGTGTTGAGTGATTGTATGAAGAAAGCCAACACGCCCACCATCACCAGGCCGAAGATGGTGAGCGCGGTGATCACCTCGAGCAGGGTGAAAGCGCGGGAGCGGAATGGGGGCGGCTCCACATGGGGGACAGGGGATGGCGCGTGCATGGTCAAAGTGTGGGGACGTCAGAGCGGATGGTCCGCACGGTGCCGATGGAGTAACGGAAACGAGCTCCGTCTTTTACCTGCCACTGATAGATGATCGTGATCGAGCGGACGATGGTCGCGTCCGTGCCCGTGCCGGTGAGATCCTTGATCCATACCCAGAGACGGAGCTGAAGGTCGTCCGCGTTGTTGGAAGGCGTTTGGTTGATGTCGACAAGCTTCACATTGTCGACGACTCCGCTGGGGGCCGCAGCCCCGGGGGTTATCGAGCTCAGCGCCGGCGGATCACCCGACGAAATGAAAAGCGGGTCCCGGGTGGTTTCATCGAGAAGGGTGGGTATTTCGTTGTTGGCGGAACAACCTGTCCTTGGACCTGCGACCGATGTGTTGCTGGTGTAATTGTAATAAGGGAGATTGGCGTCGGCCGCCGTGCCACTGCCTGCGATGAGCGTGCCACCGCCGGTGTAATAAGGCAGGTCCGTGAGCTCCATGTTCTTCGTCTGCTCGATGTAGCCCTGCACAATGGTGTTCGCGGAATTTTGGCAGATGCTGCCTTCGGTCAGCCGCCGTGACTGGATCAGCACCGCGATGATCCCGATCATAAGCAGGGCGAGCAGGGACATCGAAACTGCAAGTTCGACGAGGGTGATCCCGGCGGTTGGGTGGCGGCCATTCGGCGATGATATGTTGGTGAAGGTATGCACGATGACGTTGCATACAATCTACCATGGTAATGACTCGGCCCGTTAGGGCCGGTGTCCGACAAATAAGCCTCTGGTCATGGTGGGCCGAATGGCCCTAGCGCGCTGTCTTTCCCTTGGCGTAAAGAGCCGCGGCTTCCGCCCGCCGGGAAACGTGAAGTTTGTCGAAAATATTACTGAGATAATTTTTCACGGTTTTTTCCGTCAGGGACATTTCCTGGGCCACTTCCTTGTTGGTCCGTCCTTCGGCGATGAGGGCGAGCACACGGCGCTCTTGGGGGGAAAGCATGGCCAGCGTATCCCGTGTAGCCGGGGTCGTGGACCGCATGAGAGCCAACACGCGGGCGGTGATGGCTGGATCGAGTATGGATTTGCCGGCCGCCACGTCGTGAATCGCCTGCACGAGGGCGCGTCCATGCACTTCCTTCAAAAGATAACCATGGGCGCCGGCGCGGATGGCGTTGTCCACGACGTCCTCGTCGGCAACAGACGTGAGCACAAGCACGCGGGTTGCCGGACAGTGATGCAGAATCTGGCGGCAGGCGTCGAAGCCCGTGCCGTCGGGCAGGCGAATGTCGAGCAGCACGACATCGGGTTTTTGCCGGATCGCCGCTTCGACCGCGGAGGCGACGTTGTGGGCTTCCGCGATGATGGTGAGCGAGGATTCGGCGCTCAAGAGCGCCCGCAAGCCCATCCGCACGACTTCGCTGTCGTCGACCATCAGCACGCGCAGAGGAGCCTTGGGTGATGGAGGAGTGTTCATGGGAGCGGTTGCAACGGGAGGGTCAGGACGAGCCGGGTGCCTGCCCCCGGTTCACTGGTGAGCGAGAGTCGTCCGCCCATACCCTCGGCTCGCGCATGCATATTGGCAAGGCCGTGGCCGCCGCCCTCGAGATTTTGAGTTTTAAAGCCGCATCCGTCATCCTGGACAAGGAGACAAACGGCATTGTCGCCCTCGTGAAGACGCAGGGTGATGTGGTTGGCCCGCCCGTGACGGAGCGCGTTGCTGATGGCTTCACGCACGAGCGGCACGATATCGGTCAGCTGGTCCGCGGATACGCGCAACGCGGCGGTGTCGTCGACCTTGTAATCAAAGACAACGTTGCGGCCGGCGCGCAGTTCTTCCGCGACCGCGCCGAGCACCGCGATCAGGCTGTCTTTGCGGACGTTGTCGGGTGACAGGCCCTTGATATGGCTGCGCACGCTCAGGATGGTGTCGTTGATCGTTTTGAGGGCGGTATCCAGGCGGCGTGCGGCCTCCTGCGGATCACGGGCCAGAAGATCCCGGGCTGATTCCAGCACGAGACCGGTGGCATACAGGGATTGAATGGTTCCGTCATGAAGATCGCGGCCCAGGCGGATTTTTTCCTCCAGTGTCTGGCTGACGAGTCTTTGATGAAGTTGGAGGCTTTGTTCGGTGCGTTGACGGACGTCGCGCTCGCGGACGAGGGCTTGGCCTTGGGTGGCGGCGGCAAGGGCGAGATGCTCGGCGGTTTTGATTTCCTTTCTCACCTGACGCAGCTCTGGATCGTCGTTTCGCGGACGGCGTGCGGGGATCAATGTGACCATGAGCAAGGCGGCAAAGGATACTCCGACGAGCGCGACGAAGGCTTTTTGCTGGTCCGCACGATACTGGCGCAACACTTCGAGCTCTTCGGGCGCGATCACCACGCCGGTATGGTGCTGCCGCTCCATGGTGCGCCGATGCACCCAGGTCTGGAGGAGGGCGGCGGTGGACCCGACGACGCACAAGGCGAGGACGAGCGCGAGAGGCCGGAGCGCGTTACGCATGGAACAAGGCCAAATTGGGCCGACCGCCACGGCTGGCAACGGCAAAGCCACCGGCGAAACACGTTTAGCAAATTCTTCGACATTTTCCGCGGGGTGCGTTTGTTCTTCCAGCTCCGCCCATGAAGACCTTCTACATCACGACCGCGATCGACTACGTGAACGGCTCCCCGCACCTCGGCCACGCCTATGAAAAGGTGCTGACCGATGTCATCGCACGCTTTCGCCGGCTGATGGGCGACCAGGTCTATTTTCTCACCGGCGTCGACGAGCACGGGCAGAAAGTCCAGCAGACCGCCAAGAAGCGCGGCATTCCGCCGCAGCAGTTTTGCGACGAAGTTTCCGAGGAATTCCGTGCCGTCTGTAAGAAGCTCAACATCTCCAACGACGACTTTATTCGCACGACCGAGGAGCGCCACAAGAAGGTCGTTTGCCAGATTCTTCAGCAGCTCTTCGACAAGGGCGAGATATACAAGGCCGAATACAAGGGCTTCTACTCGACGCGCCAGGAGCAGTTCCTTCAGGACAAGGATCGCAATCCCGACGGACGCTGGCCTGAAATCTTCGGCGAGGTCACCGAGATCACCGAGTCCAACTACTTCTTCAAGCTGGCATCCTACCAAGACTGGCTCATCGAGTTTTTGAAGAAGAACGAAGACTTCGTCTTCCCGCGCTATCGCCAAAAGCAGGTGCTCGAATTCCTATCTGAGCCGCTCAACGATCTCTGTATTTCCCGTCCCAAGGATCGTCTTGAATGGGGTATCACCCTGCCGTTCGACGAAAACTTCGTCACCTACGTCTGGTTCGACGCACTGGTGAACTACTATTCGGCGGTCATCGACAAGCCCGGTCTCTGGCCGGCTGACTTCCACGTCATCGGCAAGGATATCCTCGTGCCGCCGCATGCCGTCTACTGGCCCATCATGCTCAAGGCCTGCGGTCTTGAAGCGCCGAAATCGCTTCTGGCTCATGGCTGGTGGTCGATCAACGGCTCCAAAATGTCCAAGAGCACGGGCAACTTCGTCGAGCCGATCGCCTTTGCCGATCAATACGGCGTAGACGCGTTGCGCTACTTCCTCATCCGCGAGATGAGCGTCGGACAAGACAGCGATTTTTCGCTCCAACAGTTTCTCATCCGCTACAACAGCGAGCTCGCCAACAATCTCGGCAATCTCGTGAACCGCACGCTCAACATGACCAACCGGTTTTCCGCCGGCGTCGTGCCCGCGGCTGAGGTGTCCGAAGAGCCCGAGCAGGCACTCAAAGCACTTTGGGAAAAGACGCGCGACGAGGTCATCACGTTGAACGAGGGCTTCCAGTTTCACATCGCGCTGGAGCGCACGTTTGCCTTCATCACCGCGACCAACGCCTACATCGAGACACGTGCGCCGTGGAAGCTCGGCAAGTCCGCCGATGCGAAGGACCAGGCTTTGTTGAAAACTTCGCTCGCCACGATGGCCGAGGCGTTGCGTCTCGGCGTGGCTCTCCTGCCCGCCGTCATGCCCGAGACCACCGTCAAAATTAACGGCGTGCTTGGTTATACCGCCGGTGTGGTTTGGAAAGACGAGCTTGTGTGGGGCTCCCGGCTTACCGGCTCGAAGGTCGCAGAGACGGCGATCCTGTTCCCGCGCCCCCAAGCGGAAGCGGTCAAACAGGGGGGATCGCTTTAAATCATTCTCGTTATTCGTCCTCATCCTCTTTCTCGTTTCTTCCAATAGGCGCGAGAATGAGAAAGATTAAGAGAACGAGAACGATTTGAGGCCATGACCATTCTCCCCATCAATCCCGCTGAAAACGCATCACCCGATGCGTTGCGCGCGTTTCTTTCGCAGTGCCGTGAGGCCGCGCGGAGGGATCAACACGACAAGCTGGTGAGCATCTCGCTTGCGGTGGATGCGCTCGATCCGCTGGCGGTGCTGGAGTCTATTTTTGAACCGGGACAGCCGCATTTCTACACCGAGCGTCCGGGGTTGGAGACGGCGATTGCGGGCGCCGAAGCAGTGGTGGCGCACACGGCCAGCGGACCGCAGCGTTTTGCCGAAGTGCAGCGGTTTGTCGACGAGACACTCGCGCATACCATCGCGGTGGGCGCGGTGGATGCGGCGTTTGGCGGGCCGCATTTTTTTACGACGTTTTCCTTTCTGGACGAGGTCGAGGCGGGCGAGCCGTTTTCGGCTGCGCAGGTATTTGTGCCCCGCTGGCAGGTCGCGCGCGCCGGAGCGAAGACGACGGCGGTGGCCAACCTGCTGGTCTCGCCTGACGCCGACCTGAGCGCGCTGGCCGAGAAAGTGTGGCGTGCGCATGCGAAGTTCGCGGGTTTCAATTACTCGGCGACGCTGGAGGAGCCTGCGCCGTTCGAACCATCGTTTCTCCGAAACGAAGTGGGGGACTACCGCGCGGCCGTGGCGCAGGCGATCAATCGCATCGGTGCGGGGGATTTTCAGAAAATCGTGCTCGCGCGTGCGATTGATCTCACGGCCGACCAGCCGCTGCATCCTTTACGCGTGCTGAACGGCCTGCGGCAGCGCTTCCCTGATTGTTATGCGTTTTCGGCGGCGACGGGGCGCGGGCCGAGCTTTATCGGTGCGTCACCGGAGCGGTTGGCGCGCGTGAGCCAGAATGTTTTTGAGACCGAGGCGCTCGCCGGTTCGGCGCGCCGGGGTCTCGGCGCGAGCGAGGATGCGGCGCTGGCGGCAGCTTTGCAGCACAACGAGAAGGATCTGCGCGAGCATCGCCATGTGCTCGACTCCATCGTGCGACGGCTCGCCCCGTTGGGGTTGAAGCTGGAGTTTGCGGACATGCCCGGTATCCGCCGACTGGCCAATGTGCAGCATCTGGCGACGCCCATCCGCGCGGTGTTGCCGGACGGGGTGCGTCTGCTCGATGCGCTGGCGCGGCTCCATCCCACTCCGGCGGTCGGCGGCACGCCGCGTGAGACGGCGGTGAAGTGCATTCGCGAACTGGAGGGATTTCCACGTGGGCTCTACGCCGGCGCGCTCGGCTGGTTAAACGCACGAGGTGGTGGCGAGTTTTTCGTGGGCATCCGCTCGGCGTTGATCGATGGGGCGAGCGCGCGGGTTTATGCCGGCGCAGGCATCGTCGCCGGTTCCGAGCCGGATCGTGAATATGCCGAGACGGAGCTGAAGTTCCGCGCGGTGCAGGACGCGCTGCTGGGCTGAGCAGAAGTGTGTCCCCTTTTTTATTCCGGTCTAAAAAGATCGATTGGCACTGGCGGATGTAACGTGGCGGGGTAGCGTCCGTCTTTCCCGCTACCCTATGAAGATACTTACCCTGTTACTCGCGCTCACTCTGAGCATTCCTCTTTTTGCCGCCGAGCGTCCCGCCGGTGTGGTCGGAGATGGCAAGACGGACGACACCGCTGCGCTGCAAGCCGCCCTGGATGCGCAGGGGAAAACGGGCGGAGTTTTGGAGCTTCCGCCCGGCCAGTATCTGATCGCCGGGTCGATCCAGATTCCCGAGGGCGTCACGCTCAAAGGCAGTTGGGAGGCTCCGCATCATGGCGCCTACGACAAGGGCTCGACGCTGTTATTGACGGGCGGGCGCGGCAATGAAGACGCGTCGCCGGCGATCACGCTCCGCCCGAGCAGCATGTTGAGCGGTTTCACGCTGCTGTGGCCCGAACAAAAGTGGCCGGACATCGTGCCTTACCCGTGGGCCATTCAAGGGCTGGGAATGCACAACACGGTTGAAAACATCACGTTTGTGAACGCCTACAACGGCATCCGTATCGGCCACATCGGTGGCAGCGAGCTCCACCTGATCCGCAACGTCTTCGGCTGCGTCCTGCGGCGTGGCGTGTTCATCGACTCGACCACGGATATCGGCCGCATCGAGAACGTGCACTTCAACTCCCACTATTGGGCGCGCAGCCGCCACGAGAGCCTGCCACCGAAGTCGGAGACGCGCGAGCATTCGGTCTCGCATTACATGGCCGACAATCTGGAGGCGTTCATCTTTGGCCGATCGGACTGGGAGTATGTTTCCAACACCTTTGTGTTCGCCGCCAAGATCGGTTATCATTTCATCAAGACGAAATCGGGCGCGACCAACGGCCAGTTCATGGGCATCGGCGGGGATTTCTGTCGCGCGGGCCTGCAAATCGACGCCATCCAAGGCATTGGCATTCAGGTGACGAATGCCGAGTTCACCAGTTTTTCGGGCGAGCCGAATGCGGGCGTGGTGACTTCTCCGGGGGCGCATGGCGGCGCGCAGTTTGTGAACTGTAATTTCTGGGCGAATCCCGGTGGCGCCGCGCGTCTCGATGGAGACACGTCGGTGACGTTCTCCGATTGCCGGTTCATGGACACGCCGGAAACAGGAACCATTCTGGCCAACAATGGCCGACTGATCGTCAAGGGGTGTTCGTTCGCCAAGCCGGGTGTGGCGGTGAATGTCGGCGCCGGTGTGAAGGCGGCGATTCTCGCCGAGAATCTTCAGGAAGGCGGCTTCCAGGTGAAAAACGCCGCCGGGGCGCGCACGCAGATCGGGTTGAACGAAGCGGCGCCGGTCGCAGACGAGAAAAAATAATCGCGGGCACAAAAAAGCCGGCCTCGGAAAAAATCCGAGGCCGGCTTTTTCATTTTAAGGATTCTCAGGGAAGCGGCCGGATGAAGATGTCTTTGTATAGGGTCGTGCTCTTCGGGTCGTGGCCTTGGAGGGCGATGGTGCCGGGGGCCAGTTTGCGGCCGGGCATACCCTTCAGGGATTTTGACGGATCCCAATCTTCAGGCTGGGTCCAGTCGGTCGTGGTGACGCCGTTGATCTTGATGATGATGTGGCGGCCATCGACCTTGATGTCGTAGTCGAACCACTCGTTGTCCTTGCTCGGAGCCGTGTTCATGACGTCCTTCACGGCGTAGAGACCACCGGTTTTTCTGGGATCAGAGTGAGTGGTGTTGACCTGACACTCGTAGCCTTTGGAGGGCCAGTCTTTGGCTTGAAACTGCGTGGCGAAATAGATGCCGGAGTTGGCGCCTGGGCGGGTCATGACCTTCGCCTTGAACTCGAAGTTAGTGAAGGACGCCTTTCCGTCATCGCCCATGTAGAAAAGGTGGGCGCGACCGCCGCTAACCTTGAGGACGCCGTCTTCGACGGTGAAGACGCCGGGCGTTTCATCGTTGGATTTCCATCCGGAGAGATCCTTGCCGTTGAAGAGGCTGATCCAGCCATCCGCATCGGCGGCGCGGGCGTTCACAAGGCCGCAAAGCAGCCCGAGCATGACCAAGACATGGGGTAATTTCATCGCGTCGAAAACTAGGCGCGAAGAGGCCTTTGTCGAGGCCGGTTGCATCACCGCACGCATAAGGCGGGCGGTGAGCAAGATGCTGACGGTTATTTTCAGTTGGCAACGAACTGGGCGATGCGCATCGCGTGGCCTTCGCCTTTATCACCCGAGACCATCCGCAAGGTCAGGGTGTGTTCGCCCGGTTTCAGCTCGGTGGCGAGCATCACGGTCCACGGGTAATACATGACTTTGTAGGGGCCGAAGCGAAGAGAAACCTTGCGGACGGGACCGCCGTCGATGCTGACCTCGGCCATGCCCGAATCCGGACCGGAGACGACGAAGGCGCCGACTGCGTTGCCCTTGAATTTCAAGGTGCACTCGGCACCGGCTTCGGTGGCGCAGAGCATGGGAATCGAGACGAATTGCTTGCGCTTGCCTCCGGGGAGCTTGTTCCAATCGGGAACCCCCAGGGTCCAACCGTGTTTAACGACTGCATTTGACGGGTCGATAAACCGTCCGTCACTGTAACTGAAAGGATCGAGCGGAGTCGCTGGCATTTGGTAGGAAGAGACCCGGGCACTGGGCGGCGTGGGTTTTGCCCAGGCGCGATCAAAAAGTTGGCCGAAGACGCCGGCACAAAAGTCGGCGCCCGGGGGATGCGGATGCACGCCGCCATATTCTTCCCACGTCATGCGATGATCGGCGATCGCTTCGGAAAGGGCGAGGGCGATGTTTACGGTCGAGGCTCCGTAATACCGGGCGACCGACTGATGTGCCTCGATGGGCATGGGGATCTTGCCGGCGGCGTAGAGGTGCAGGAAATTATCATTCACAAACGAGGCGACGACGATGTCCATGGCCGGATTGGCTTGGCGTGCGTGACGGACGATGCCCTCGAGTCCGCGGATGCACTCGGCGCGGGAGAAGTGGCCATCCTGATCATCATTCACGGAAAAATCGATCACGAGCAGGTCGACCGGTCCTTGCGCGAGCACATCGTGATCGAGACGAAAGGCGCCGGTGTTGGAGCAGGTCGAGCCGATGCCGGCGTTCGTGAAGGTGAAGGTGGTGTCGGGGAAGCGTTTTTTCAGCAATGCACATACGCGGGGGCGGTAGCCTTCCATTTCGGTGATGGAGCCTCCGAGGAAAGCGACGTTGCCCTTGTGGGTGCGCTCAAACTGGAGGCGGGAGTTTTGCAGGCTGCCGAGTTGAATGGGATCGGTGGCGGGCGTCTCTCCGACGCATTGGCTGGTCCACGCGATTGCCGACAGGAATACGGTAAAAAGCAGATTCTTCATGGGGTTTAAGTGAGACACGATTGATCCAATTTGTTTCAAAATAAATCAAAATGTATCAATGAAAAGGAGGATGTACATACAGGGGCGACAGGCTTGCGTCAGACGCTTGACGTCGTCGTGGATCGCAGCCCCTTTGAGCCAAAGTCATGGCAACACCGACCGATCAGAATTTTTTGGATTACAAAAAGGCCGAGAAGAAAGCGCTCGAAATCATGGCGGCAATGAAAGCCACCTCGCCGAAGAAGGTGGATATCGAACTGGCCCTGATCGTCGCCATTTTCGAGCTCCACAAAGACTCGCTTCCAGCCGACACGATTGGCGCCATCGTGCAGGGACATCTTAAGCAGGTGATTCCCCATTACGCTGCGAAAATGCCGGCGGGGAAATAACAGCCATGTTCACGCGTGCCGAAAAAACCGAGCTCGGCCTGATCTCGTTGACCGTCGGCGTGGTCGTTTTCGTGTCAGGCAGACTGCCGGCTTCACTTGAACTGGGTTCATTGCTGGCCGTTGCCGCGCTCGCATTGCTGGGGCAGGGGTTGGTGCGTGATCTGTGGCTGTTAAGTCGGCAAAAACAACAGGCTGCCGGAGGAGGAGTTCGGCACGGGGAAATGAAGTGCATGTGCCTCGAATCGACGGTGGGATTGGGCGGGGTGTTTGCCGGGGTGGTGCTCTCGGCGGCGGCCGTGCCGGTCGTGGTGAGTGTGCCGTCATGGAGCTGGCCCGTGGCGGGCGCCGTGGTGTGGGGCGTGGGATTTGCGATGAAGGATGTGGTCATCCAATGGTCGCCGTGGCGTCTTCGCCGGGTGAAGGATCACGGCTCGATCCTTGTGCGTTGGCGCTGACCCGTTTCATGACCGACATGATGCCAACCTCGTCATCCACCGTGTTCCGGCGCGATGTGGAGTGCGCCGACTCGATCCCCTGGATGAAGGCCCGCGGCCGGATCGAGGGTGCGTGTGCGGTGACGTCCTTGCCTGATGTGTCGGAGGTGGGAATGGCGTTGCCGGTGTGGCGCGCGTGGTTTCTCGGCGCGGTGGAGTTGGTGGTCAACGCGGTGCCGGACGAAAGCGCGGCGTTGTTTTTCCAGTCGGACATCAAGCGCGACGGCGCGTGGATCGACAAGGGCTCCATGGTGATCCGCGCCGCCGAGGACGCGGGGGCGAGGGTGTTGTTTCACAAGATCGTGTGCAGGCGTCCTTCGGGAATGCCGACATATGGCCGGCCGGGTTACACGCATCTGATCGCGGTGTCGCGGACGCTGAAATGTCCCGAGGTGCTGCCGATTCCGGATGTCATTAGCGACGCCGGCCGGCTGCCGTGGGTGCGGGCCATGGGAGTGCGTGCGGCGTCGCATGCGGTGCGTTTCGCGAAGGAGCAGGCTGGCGCCAAGGTGATTTTTGATCCGTTTTGTGGCGTGGGCACGGTGCTGGCGGTGGCCAATAAGTTCGGATTGGATGCGCTGGGCGTCGAAAAATCGCGAAAACGGTGCGGGCAAGCAAAGGCCTTGGAACTGGCCCCGGACGACTTTTGATCGCGGCTTGTCGGGCCCTCGGTGAATCTGCTAGGAAACGGCCATGGAAAAATCATTTACCCGTTATATTCCGACGGTTGTTCGCTTTCTGTTGGGGCTTCCTCTTGTCGTTTTCGGGCTCAACATGTTTTTCAACTTCATCCCGCAACCTTCCACGCCCATGCCGGAAGGAGCGGCGGCGTTTGCCGGAGCTTTGTTTAAGAGCGGCTACATGATGCAGCTCATCGGGGTGACCCAGCTGGTCGTCGGGGTGATGCTCGTGACCAACCGCTTTGTGCCGCTGGCGCTGGCGTTGTTCGCTCCGTTCATGGTCAACAGTATCGCGTTTCACGTTTTTCTGGAGCGCTCGGGATTGCCGATGGCGGGCATCTTTATGGCCATGGAACTTTACCTGGCATGGGCGTATCGGGCTGCTTATCGCTCCATGCTCGCCGCCAAGGTGACGCCGGCCTGATTTCCAAACTGCCAAACCCGTTCAGGCCGATGTTCATTACCACCCTTGCCGTTATTGCGATCATCGTCGCTGTGTTCGTCGCCATCGTGGCGATGCGTCCATCGGAGTTTCGGATCGAGCGTAGCGCGGCGATGTCGGCACCGGTCCCGGCGGTTTTCGCGCATGTGAACGATCTTCACAAGTGGCAGGCGTTTTCTCCATGGGCGAAAATGGACCCTTCGGCGAAAAACACCTTCTCCGGACCGCTGGACGGAGTCGGGGCCGTTTTCGAATGGGCGGGCAACAGGCAGGTGGGGCAGGGCCGCATGACGATCGTCGAAAGCCGGTCGAATGAACTGATCCGGTTCCGGCTGGATTTCCTGAAGCCCTTCGCCGCCACGAACACGGCAGTATTCACTTTCAAGCCGGACGGCGATCAAACCGTGGTCACTTGGAGCATGAGCGGTAGGAGCAACTTTATGTTCAAGGCGATGGGCCTTTTTATGAACTGCGACAAAATGGTTGGAGGACAGTTCGAGCAGGGCCTCGCGAACCTCAAGCTGATCGTCGAGACGAAGGGGTGAGTTTGAGGATCCGGTAACGGTTGCTCAGGACTTGTCGCCGTAGAGCGAGTGAGTGCGGATTTTCTCGGCGAGTTCCCCGGCGCGCTTGATCTGCGTGGCTTCCTGTTTGGCGCTGGTGATGAAGTGCAGGAGCGAGCGCTGGCGGCCGATGGGGAAGGTCTCCCAGCGGGTGCGGGCTTCGTCGTCTTGGTCGAGGACGAGCGCGAAGCACTCGGGCATGTCCAGCAGGTCGGGCGTCGGATCGGGGGTAAGGGAGATGGTGGCGGTAGAGCGGAGCTTTAGGCCGCAGATTTTTAGCTGTTCGCGGCCAAGGATAATAAAGCTGCCGCCGTCGGCGTGGTTCTGGAGGGCGCGCTTGAAGGTGTGGTCATTGATGGTCGCGATCAGACGGCGGACACCGGAGGCCTTGAACTTTTCGGCGACGTCATCGGGGATGGGCAGGGCGTGGTAGCACATGCCAGTTTCGAGGCGGACGACGGTCGAGGTGAAGGGGGAGGTGGAGATCTTGGGCATTTCGATGAAAAACAAGATAGGCCTCGAATATATTTAGGGAGCTTTGCGGCCTTTGCCACCGAGCAGAGAAGCATATGATGGCGGGGATGGAACTGACGCATCCATGGCATAGATTTCATCCATGGAGTATTGAGACTGGATCAGAAGCTTGAGTCGCTCTTGTTCCACTTTCTCCATCGTCGAGATTTGGGATTGGAGGCGTTCGATTACACCGATGAGTTCTTCTACAAAATGAGCCGGGGGACCAAGAACCGAATCGCTACTGATGCTAACAGAGAATTTTTTTGGACCACGTTCTTCCGGGACCAGCCACAAGCGAATTTTGTGACTTTCCCAATCGCTTACGGAGTGACCGACATGTTTATCCCTGAGTGCGTAAATGATATCATGAACCGTTCTATCATCTGCCGACATCGCATGTAGGAGCTCATCACTAGTTCTTTTGCGAACGCCGCCGTTGAAGCAACGGACGTATTTTATGACGATAAAGGTCAGGATGCTGTAGAGATCGGGTTCCTTTAAGTAGTTCGCAACGTATCGCTTGCTATATTCTTGAGCCGACGAAAGGTCTTCTCGAATTCCGTTAAGGTCTGCGAGACGTCCGCCCTCTCCTTTTAAATCAATCTCAACGTAACGGTAGGTAGCCATGATAAGACATGGCTATCATGATGACGGAAATGCTCCATCCGTTAGTTGATAAAAGCTAATGCAGCTCGTGGCAGTGGAATGCCGGTTAATTTTAAAAATCAACTCACCCACTTTCGGGCGTTGCGGAAGAGTTGGATCCAAGGGGCGTCTTCTTGGCCGCGCCAGGCGGCGGGGGCCCAGCTTTGTTGGACGGTGCGGAAGACGCGCTCGGGGTGGGGCATCATGATCGTCACGCGGCCGGTGGTGGTGGTGAGGGCGGTGATGCCGTGCGGGCTGCCGTTCGGGTTGAGCGGATAGTGCTGCGTGACGGCGTGGTGGTTGTCCACGTAGCGGGCGCTCACGAGGCCGGAGGCGCTGAATTTTGCAGCATCAGCGTCGGACGGGAACTCGGCGAAGCCTTCGCCGTGGGCGATGGCGATGGGAAGGACGCTGCCTTCCATGCCGGCGAAGAGGATGCTGGGGCTCTTCTCGATCTTGAGGGAGGCGACGCGGGCTTCGAAGCGTTCGGACTTGTTCTGCACGAAGCGCGGCCAGGCGTCGGCGCCGGGGATGATGCTGTGGAGGTTGCTCATCATCTGGCAGCCGTTGCACACACCGAGGGCGAAGCTGTCGGTGCGGGCGAAGAAGGCGGAGAATTCGTCTCGGGCGCGGGGGTTGAAGAGGGCGCTCTTGGCCCAGCCTTCGCCGGCGCCGAGGACGTCGCCGTAGCTGAAGCCGCCGCAGGCCACGAGGCCGCGGAAATCCTTCAGCGAAACGCGTCCGCTGATGATGTCGGTCATGTGGACGTCCACGGCCTTGAAACCGGCGCGGGTGAAGGCGGCGGCCATCTCGACTTCGCCGTTCACTCCTTGTTCGCGCAAGATCGCCATGGGCGGGCGGGCGGCGGAAGTAAGAAGTGAGAATGAAGAAGGCTGAAAGTCGAAGGTGACTTTTGGAGTGAGGCCGGGGTTGGCGCGGTCGAGGCGGAGGGCGTGCTCTTGCTCGGCGCAGGCGGGATTGTCGCGGAGACTGGCGATGCGGCGGGTGACGTCGGACCAGATGTTGCGGAGGGAGCCGAGGTCCTCGTTGAAGATTTCTTGGCCGCCTCGCTTGATGCGGAGGGCGTGGTGGGCGTTGAGCGTGCCGATGCGGCTGACGCAGGTCTTGAGGCCGTTGGCGCGGAGGACGTCGGAAACGTCGTCGAGGTCGTCGGAGCGGATCTGGATGACGGCGCCGAGTTCTTCGCTGAAGAGGGCCGAGAACGCGCTGTGGCTGGCGGGGATTTCTAGATCCACGCCGGTGTGGCCGGCGAAGGCCATTTCGGCGATGGTGGCGAGGAGGCCGCCGTCGGAACGGTCGTGGTAGGCGAGGAGTTTCTTCTCGCGACCGAGCTGCTGGATGGCGTTCCAGAAGCCTTTCAACTGGGCGGGGTTTTCGACGTCGGGGGTGGCTTCGCCCATCTGCGAGGCCACTTGGGCGAGGATGGAGCCGCCGAGGCGGTTTTTGCCGAGGCCGAGGTCGATGAGCAGAAGAATCGTATCGCACGATTCTTCTGCCAGCCCAGAGCTGAGAGCTGAGGGCTGAGAGCTGGTTTGAAGCTGGGGCGTGAGCGAGAGGCGGATGTCGGTGACGGAGGCGAAGGCGGAGATGATGAGCGAGGTGGGCGCGGTCATGCGCTTGGACTCGCCGGTCTCGGTGTCTTTCCAGACGGTGGACATGGACATGGAGTCCTTGCCGACGGGGATGGTGATGCCGAGGGCGGGGCAGAGCTCCATGCCGACGGCACGGACGGCGGCGTAGAGATCGGCGCCGTCGCCGGGGACGGCGGGGGCGGCCATCCAGTTGGCGGAGAGGTTGACCTTGCCGAGGTCGCCGATTTGGGCGGCGGCGAGATTGGTGAGGGCTTCGCCGACGGCGAGGCGGGCGGAGGCGGCGGCGGAGTTGACGGCGACGGGCGTGCGTTCGCCCATGGACATGGCTTCGCCGGTGTAAACGTCGAAGGCGGCGGCGGTGACGGCGCAGTCGGCCACGGGAACCTGCCACGGGCCGACCATCTGGTCGCGGGAGATCAGGCCGGTGACGGTGCGGTCGCCGATGGAGATGAGGAAGGTTTTGTCGGCGACGGTCGGGTGGGCGAGGACGCGGTGAACGGCGTCGGCGAGAGTGAGGCCGTCGAGATCGAGCGGATTCTGCGGACGTTCAAGCGACTCGGCGACGCGGTGCATGCGCGGCGGTTTGCCGAGGAGCACGTCGAGAGGGAGGTCGATGGGCGTGTTGTTGAAATGGGAGTCGGTGAGGACGAGTTTTTTCTCCTCGGTGGCGGTGCCGGCGATGGCGAAGGGGCAGCGTTCGCGTTCGCAGATGGCCTTGAACGTCTCGATGCGCGCGGCGGGCACGGCCATGACGTAACGCTCTTGGGATTCGTTGCACCAGATCTCGAGCGGGGACATGCCGGGCTCGTCGTTGGGGAGCTTGCGGAGCTCGAACTTGCCGCCGCGTCCGCCGTCGTTGACGAGTTCGGGGAGGGCGTTGGAAACGCCGCCGGCGCCGACGTCGTGGATGAAAGAAATGGGGTTCTCGTCGCCGAGCGCCCAGCAGCGGTCGATGACCTCCTGGCAGCGGCGCTCCATCTCGGCGTTGTCGCGTTGGACGGAGGCGAAATCGAGGTCCTCGTTGCCGGAGCCGCTGGCCATGGAGGAGGCCGCGCCGCCACCGAGACCGATGAGCATGCAGGGTCCGCCGAGGACGACGAGGTGGTCGCCGGGGTTGATGGCGCCCTTCTTGATGTGGCCTTCCTGAATGTTGCCGAGGCCGCCGGCGAGCATGATGGGTTTATGATAACCGCGGAGCTCGGTGGTGTTGGGAGCGGTGGCGGACGGCACGGCTTGTTCGAAGGTGCGGAAGTAGCCGTTGATGTTGGGGCGGCCGAATTCGTTGTTGAAGGCGGCGGCGCCGAGAGGGCCGTCGATCATGATGTCGAGGGCGGAGACGATGCGGGCGGGCTTGCCGTGGTCTTGTTCCCACGGCTGGCCGGCGCCGGGTAGTTTAAGATTGGAGACCGTGAAACCGCAGAGGCCGGCCTTGGGCTTGGAGCCGCGACCGGTGGCGCCTTCGTCGCGAATCTCGCCGCCGGAGCCGGTGGCGGCGCCGGCCCACGGGGAAATCGCGGTGGGGTGGTTGTGCGTCTCGACCTTGCAGAGGATGTGAATAGGCTCCTCGTGGGCGGAGTATTCGCCGGTCGTGGGGTTGACGTAGAAGCGTCCGCCGGTGGTGCCGGTGAGCACGGCGGCGTTGTCCTTGTAAGCGGAGAGGATGCCGTCGCTGTGGAGATTGTAGGTATTCTTGATCATCTGGAACAGCGACTTGTCTTGTGGCTGTCCGTCGATGTCCCAGGTGGCGTTGAAAATTTTGTGGCGGCAGTGCTCGGAGTTGGCCTGAGCGAACATCATCAGCTCGATGTCGTTCGGGTCGCGTCCGAGGGCGGTAAAGGATTTGACGAGGTAATCGATTTCGTCGTCGGCCAAGGCGAGGCCGAGGGATTGGTTGGCGGCGACGAGCGCGGCGCGGCCTTGGGAGAGCACGGGCACGCTGGTCATCGTGCGCGGAGTCTCGTGGCTGAAAAGAGCGGCGCAGGCGTCGAGGTCGGCGAAAACGACCTGGGTCATGCGGTCGGAGAGCTTCGCTGCGAGTAGCGAGTAGTGAGTAGCGGGTAGCGAGTAGTCGGAATCAAACGCGAGGGTATAGGCGATGACGCGCTCGATGCGTTTGACGTTGGCGAGTCCGCAGATGTGGGCGATGTCGGTGGCCTTGGAGGACCAAGGGGAAATGGTGCCCGGGCGCGGGGCGACGACTTGCACGAGACCGGTGACGGCGGCGGAGGCGCGGCGGGGTCCGTAGGTGAGGAGTTTTCCGAGGACCTCTTTTTCGGCGACGGAGAGTTCACCGGAGAGTTCCGCGACGTGGACGAAGTCGGCGGAGGCGGCGCGGACGGGCAGGCCGGCGGCGACGAGATCGTTGAGGAGCTTGTTGAGACGAAATTCGGAGAGAGCGGGGGAGCCGCGGAGGATCAACATGGTCGGAAAATGAGCCCCCATTTGAAACAGGCTGCGGGCAGGCTTGGCGATAGGGAAAACAGGTGACTTTGAATCACCTAGTCATGCCGATCTGGCCAAGCGCAGAAGGATTTAACCACTAACGGGTTTCCTCAATGGAGGAAACCTACGAAATGCCCTCCGGCTGATCGCCTGCGGGGTGGTTTTGGGGCCTGCTAATCGCAGGCTAGTATGAATCCCGTATTGAACCGTTTTGGTGGGGACGCATCTTGGGTGGTTCATGCCGATCTTGGATTTTCGCAATACCAACAGCTTATGGTGCAGCGTGCTGGTGGAAACACTGGTGCGCAGCGGGGTTGCGCAGGCGGTGGTCTCTCCCGGATCGCGGTCCACGCCACTGACGATGGCATTGACGCGACATCCGCAGATCGAGGCGATTCCAGTGCTAGATGAGCGCTCTGCGGGGTTTTTCGCATTGGGACTGGCGAAACAGCACCGGCGACCGACGGTGCTCGTGTGCACGAGCGGGACGGCCGGGGCCAACTACTTTCCGGCGGTCATTGAGGCGCAGGAAAGCGGGGTGCCGTTGCTCGTGATCACGGCGGATCGTCCGCCGGAGATGCGCGACTGTGCGTCAGGCCAGACGATCGATCAGCAGAAGCTTTTCGGCGGTTTCGTGGAGTTTTACCATGAGCTGGCGGTGCCGGAGTCGAAGGTGGAATTGTTGCGCTATCTGCGGCAGACGATTGCGCATGCGGCGACGCGGGCGCGGCGCGGCCCCGTGCATCTGAACGCGCCGTTTCGCGATCCGTTGCCGCCGATCAAAGATGCGACGGCGAAGGATTTGGAGACGGAACTCGGCGAGGATTTTTTTGCGCACTTAAACACGTTGGATGTCGCCGTGACGCAGACGACGCTTTGGCAGCGGCCGACGACGGCGCGCGGGTTGATTTTTGCAGGGACCGATGCACCGGCGGATCCGGCGGCGTATGTGAAAAAAGTCGGCGAACTCGCCGAGGGTCTGGGCTGGCCGGTGCTGGCCGATGTGCTTTCGCCGGTGCGGCATCTGGCGGCATTTCCGGTGGTGACGGCGTATGACACGATTTTGAGAAACGCCGCGGTCGCCCGCGATCTGGCTCCGCGCACGGTGTTGTGTCTGGGGGGCTGGCCGACGAGCAAGGTGCTGCGCGGCTGGATGGAAGCGAGCGGAGCGGAGGTGTTGCTCGTGGCGTCGGATGAAGCCAATCGCGATGCGCTCCACGGGCGCACGCGCCAGATCACCGCGCCGGTCGAATCGCTGGCGGTGAGCGGCAACAAGATTCCTGGCGACGGTTACGTCGCGGCGTGGCTGGAGGCGGAAACGAAGGCTGCTTCGGGGCTTGGTGCCGGACTTGCGAATGAGACTGCTTTCGTCGAACCCAAGGTCACCGCGACGCTCGCGGAAAATCTACCGGCGGGAACGCCGCTTTTTGTCGCGAACAGCATGCCGGTGCGTGATCTGGAATATTTCTGGCCGGCGAGCACGCGCGGCGTGCAGATCCATTTTTCACGCGGGGCGAATGGCATCGACGGCACGCTTTCGACGGCGCTCGGCGTGGCGCATGGCAATCGTCCGACGGTGCTTCTCACGGGCGATCTCGCGTTGTTGCACGACACGAACGGGTTTTTGTCGGCGCAGCATTTTCGCGGTTCGCTCACCATCGTGCTGATCAACAACAACGGCGGCGGGATTTTCGATCATCTGCCGGTGGCGCAATTTAATCCGCCCTTCGAGAAATTCTGGGCGACGCCACAGGATGTGAACTTTGGAAAACTCTGCGCGGCTTATGGCGTTGCGCACACGGTGACACGCGACGGCGGGCAACTCGCTGAAGCGGTCGCAAAGCTGCCCGAGTCTGGCGTGCGTGTGCTCGAAGTGCTCACGGATCGGAAACGCGACGCGGCGTTTCGCAAGAAGCTGTTTGCCGATGTCGCGGCTACGCTGAAGTGAGCGTCGTCGGAGATTATTACAACTGCACGGGCAGGCCGATCTCGATGATCTGCGTGGGCAGGATCGTGTAATAATCTTTCACGGGGCGGGCGTTGCGGCTGAGGAAACCGTAGAGCGCCTTCTGCCATTGGAACATCTTGGCGTTGCCGCCGGTGATGATCATCTCGCGGTTGAAGTAATAGGTCGTGCTCTGGATGTTCACGTCCACGCCTTGGGCGGCGATGCGCTCCATGATGCGGCTCACGTTCGGGGACTCCATGTAGCCATAGCGACCGATGGCGCGCCAGACGCCCTCGCCGAGGGATTCGAGGGTCATGCGCTCTTCCTCGTCGATGGAGGGGACTTCGTCGGTTTGAATGGTGAGCAACACGACGGTTTTTTGCAGGCACTTGTTGGCCTTGAGGTGGTGCAGGAGCGCGAGCGGCGTGCCTTTGGGGATGCCAACCATGAAGACGGCGCTTCCGGGCACGCGCACGATGGATTTGCTCTTGGCGATGCTGGACAACTCAAGCTCGGCGACGGCGCTGTTGTAGACTTTTTCCTGGATCTCGAAGCGGCCGCTTCGCCAAGTGTGCATGATGGCCAGCACGACTACGGCCATACTGACGGGCAGCCAGCCGCCTTCTTCGAATTTGGGCAGGTTGGCGCCGAACAGGCTCAGATCCACGACGAGGAAGAGGGCGGAAAGTCCAAATGCCTTGGGCCACGACCACTGCCAGCGGTTGCGGGCGACGAGATAGAACGCAAAGGTCGTGATGGCCATCGTGCCGGTGACGGCGATGCCGTAGGCGGAGGCGAGGGCATCGGAGGATTTGAAGCTGAAGACGATCCAGATGCAGCCGACGGCGAGCACCCAATTGACGAGCGGGATGTAAATCTGGCCCTCCTGATCGGCGTTGGTGTGGAGAATTTTCAGGCGAGGGAAATAGCCGAGCTGGATCGCCTGTCGGGTGAGCGAGAAGGTGCCTGAAATGAGGGCTTGGCTGGCGATGATCGCCGCGAGGATCGAGAGGATGACGAGCGCGAACTGAGCGGGTCCGGCCGGGGCGAGCGCGAAGAAGGGATTGAAGTCTTTTATCGAGGCTTCGGCGGGATGGGCGAGGGTGTAGGCGCCCTGGCCAAAGTAGTTGAGAAGCAGTCCGGGGCAGGCGAATCCATACCATGCAATGGCGATGTGCTTGCGGCCGAAATGTCCCATGTCGGCGTAAAGCGCCTCGGCGCCGGTGACCGTCAACACGATGGCGCCGAGCATACCGCTGATGGCCGCCGGATGTTGGGCGAGCAGCTGATATCCGTAAAACGGATTGATCGCCAACAGCACGGCGGGATGGAAGTAAATGTGCCAGGCTCCCAGAAAGCCCAAGGTGGTGAACCACAGAAGCATCACGGGGCCGAAGATGTTGCCGATGAGTTGGGTGCCTTTTTTCTGGATGATAAACAGTCCGGCCAGGATCACGACGGACATGAGGATGATCGTGTGTTGCTCGAGATCGGGGTTGAAGCTCTTGAAACCTTCGGCGGCGCCGAGCACGGAGATTGCGGGGGTGATCACACCGTCGCCGTAGAGCAGGGCGGCGCCGAACAAGATGAGGACCGCACTGAATCCCAATCCGCGCCGGTCGGTTTTACGATCATGTCCCAGTGCCAACAAAGCAAAGATGCCGCCTTCGCCGCGGTTGTCGGCACGGGTGATGAAGCGGAGGTATTTGAAGCTTACGATGAACGTAAGCGTCCAAAACATGAGCGAAAGGATGCCCAGCATGCCCGTTCGTTGGTCCACGGCAGGCAGATGGGAAAGGCATTCCCTCATCGTGTAGAGCGGGCTGGTGCCGATATCGCCAAAGACCACTCCGAGGGCGCCGAGACAGAGCCCGGCTTTGATCGCTTTCTTAGAAACAGAGTCGAGCTTGGCGTCCATGCGTGACAGGCAGTCTCTTAAACGGGGGCCAGCATCCAAGCAGTTTTTCACCGCAGCAGGAAAATGAGTTGCAAATGCACGGCGCGTTGACCTGAACGCGGAAGATCCGCATTTCTGGCGGCCACCATGAGTCTCCCCGCCTGGAAGGTCGCCAAGACCTACACTGACATCCTTTACCACAAGACCGACGGCATCGCGAAGGTCACCATCAACCGTCCGGAGAAGCGCAACGCATTCCGACCCGAGACCGTGATGGAGCTCTATGATGCCTTTATCGATGCCCGCGAAGACCCGAGCATCGGCGTCGTGTTGCTTACCGGCGCCGGTCCGCATACCGACGGTAAATACGCTTTTTGCGCGGGCGGCGACCAAAACGTGCGCGGCCATGCCGGTTACGTAGGCGGTGACGGCGTGCCTCGGCTCAACGTTCTCGACCTGCAGAAACTCATCCGCTCGATGCCGAAGGTCGTGATCGCGCTCGTGGCCGGCTACGCCATCGGCGGCGGGCATGTGCTCCATCTCGTGTGTGATCTCACTATCGCGGCCGACAACGGCATCTTCGGCCAGGTCGGTCCGAAGATGGGCAGTTTTGACGGAGGCTTCGGTTCCAGTTATCTTGCCCGCATCGTCGGCCAGAAAAAGGCGCGCGAAATCTGGTATCTCTGCCGCCAATATGATGCGAAGCAGGCGCTTGAAATGGGACTCGTAAACACCGTGGTGCCCGTGGCCGAACTCGAAGCCGAAGGCGTAAAATGGGGACGCGAAATCATGGGGCACAGCCCGCTGGCGATCCGTTGTCTCAAGAGCGCGTTCAACGCCGATGTCGACGGCCAGTCGGGCATTCAGGAACTCGCGGGCAACGCCACGCTGCTTTATTACATGAGCGAGGAAGCGAAGGAATTCCACGGTGCCCAGCGCGAGAAGCGCAAGCCCGACGCACGCAAGTTTCCCTGGCTGCCTTAAGAAGTCGCGGTGCGCACGCGCCGTGCGAAGAGTTTAGTTGTCCATCACGTCTTCGCCCACGGTCGGGCGGGGACGGTGCAGTGCAGGAATGACCGGCACTGCGGTAAGCGCTTCGCGCACGGCTTCGCGGCGGTTGCGGTAATAAATGACCATGCCGCCTTGGTAGATGACGGTGACCACCAACACCGTCACATATATCGCATAAAAAACCGGAGTTAGGATGCGGTTAATATCAGCCGAGCTCAGTCCGAACTGGTCGATGATCGTTTTCATGTCGCCAGTCATGTTGCCCATCGCCGTCTGGGCATCGTAGCTGAAGAGCTTGCCGAGCGCATAGGCGCAGATGGCGCCCATGACGATCCATTGGGCGCGGATGAGCAGGGTGATCCCTTCGTCGGCATCATGTTGTTGAAGTTTTCGGCATCCGCGCAGTTCGACCGCGCCACCGGCAGCCACAATCAATCCAATGACGCCGCCTACGATGTCTCCGCCAGCCAGCGAGATCAGTGCGCAGATGCCGGCGACGATCACGATGCTGCGGCCGTTGAGCCGGGCGATTTTCATCACGCGATGCAGAATGTCTTTTGGGGTGCGGTTGGCCATGGCGTGGATCGTGGGTGATGCGGGGACGGACAGTAACCTTGTGCGAGTCTCTTTGATCCGCCGGTGTTCCGCAAGGGACGAACTAAAATACAAACCGGGCGTAAAGGTAACCGATCAACTCGTCGGTCACGACACGAAAACCCTGGCTGGAACTCCACCAGTGGCGCGCATCATAGCCGTGATCCGGCACGGCAATGATGCCGATTTCCACTTCAGGACCGAAGGCCTTCTCGAAGAGCAAGCGGGAGCGACGGGAGTGGACGCCGAGCGAGACGAGGGTGATTTTTTTCGGCATGGCGCCGTGGGCCTGCAACCAGTCCCTCAACGCCACTGCGGAGAAGTAAGTGCGGTCTTTGATGACTTCCCCGGCGGGCACGGCCTGCGGCGGCAAAGTGGTGGCGCCGAGTTTGCCAAGCGTGGCCGCACCGAGCTCTGCGTAGGTTTTATACCCGGAGAGAGGCTCGCCATGCTCGATCGGGCCGCCCGTGACATAAAGTGCGGAGTAGGCGCTGCGGCGGACTTCGGTTAAAACTTCTTCAAGACCGTAGTCGGGCATCCATCCCTCCACCACGAGCACGCCGCCGTGCACCGGAGCGTTCACCGCGAGAAAAGGCTGCACGCGCCGCACGCCGGCCGCGACCAGTGTGATGACAATCAGAGCGGCCATCGCCCAACCGCGCCAAGTCGGGCACAGGCAGGTGCGCCGCTTGAGCAGGCCGAAAAACGGAGGGCGATCATGGGGCATTGCTTTTTGTTGAGCCACATCGGGCCCAAGGCGTCGAGTGTGGGTTTTTGACGCAACGACTGCCTTCTCGACACCGTGCGCGCGGCCTCCACGCTTGCGCAACCATGTCCACGATCTACGAAACCCTCCGCGCCGACATCATCACCGCCGTGAAGGCTCGCGACTCCGTCCTCTCAACCACCCTGCGCACCAACGACGGCGCCATCCAGCGCGCCGCGATGGATCTCAACAAGCCCATCGACGACGAACTCGTGATCACGACTCTGCGCAAAGCCGTGAAAAATCTCAGCGCAGCCAACATCGAATTTGAGAAGGGCGGCCGCAACGACCTGATCGAGGCCAACCTCAAGGAAATCGCCATCCTCGAAAAATATCTCCCCAAGGGACTCGATGCTGCAAAGCTCGACGCGCTCGTGGCCGAGGCAATCCAGACGACCGGAGCGCAATCAAAGAAGGAAATGGGCAAAGTCATCGGTGCGCTCAAGCAGCACCCCCAGGCCGGACTCATCGACTTCGGCGCGGTGAGCAAACTCATCCAAGCCAAGCTGCCCTGAGCGGCAGGCGGCCGTCTTTACTTTGCTGATTTCAGGAGATTGCCGACGAGTTGGGTCACCACGTCGTCGACCCGGGTGCTGAGGGCGACGTTTTTGTGATAGACGGCGGTGGCGTAGGGATGGACCGCCTGCGGATCTTGCGCGGCGATTTGCAAGTGGACCATGTGGTTTGAAAAATCCCATGCCCAGCGGTCTTCGTAGGTGATCAACACCTGCGCGGCGTCGGGCATCATCGTAAACGGACCCGCTTCGGCCTCAAATCCCCGGGCCTGCAACGCGCGCACGATGCTGTCGTCGATGCCGTGGTTGTCGTTGAGATTGCTCAACACAAAAAAATGCCGGACGCCCGCGAAATGGCGGTCCTTGTCCACACGGGTGCTCACGGCCGAACAGCCGGAAAGGAGCAAGATCAGGATGAAAAGAAGCGAAGCGGCGGCTTTCATTAAAAGCCCAGACACGGAGGAAACCGGCACGGGGGCAATCTTTCGGTGGTTTTGGTGTGATCGCGGCCTGTGACGCACGGATTCCCTTCCCAAGTCGTCCAGATGCGCCCAGCCTGTTCGGCACCATGGCCCAGATTGGCAAGCGCAACCAACTCACCGTCCTAAAAGAAGCTCCTCCCGGCTTCTACCTTGATGCAGGCGAACACGGGGAACTGCTGCTGCCCGGCCAGTATATTCCCGACGGAGCCAAGGTCGGCGACACGCTTGATGTTTTTGTTTACCGCGACTCCGAAGACCGGCTCGTGGCAACCACCGAGATACCTCATGTGATGGTGGGCGAGTTCGCTTATCTGCGAGTCGTCAGCATCAACCCCAAGGTGGGCGTGTTTCTTGACTGGGGTCTGGCGAAGGATCTGTTGCTGCCCATCCGCGAGCAAAAGGAGCGTCTTGCCTATGGTGACTGGGTGATCGTCTACGTCTACATCGACACGAAGACCGACCGCATCGTGGCGAGCACGCGCATCAACCGTCACCTCAATCTTGTGCCGCCGCCCTATGCCGAAGGGCAACCCGTAAGCCTGCTCATCACCGGTCCGACTCCGCTAGGATACAACGCCATCGTGGAAAATGCACATCGCGGTCTCTTGTATGGCAGCGATCTCTCCGCCCCGCTGGCGACAGGGGAACGCATCGACGGCTTCGTGCGCGAAGTCCGCGAAGACGGGAAAATCGACCTGAGTCTCGACCGTGCCGGCTATCAACGCGTGGCGCCGCTCACCGGCGACATTCTCGCCGCGCTCAAGGCGGCCGGCGGACGCCTGCCATTCCACGACGATAGCACCCCCGAGGAAATCCGCGCGGCGTTTGGCATGAGTAAAAAAGCGTTCAAGCAGGCGATCGGCTCGTTGTTCAAACAACGCCAGATCATCATCACGGCCCACGGAATCCGTCTCGCGAGCACTCCGCCGCAGTCGTGAAAATTTCTCCCTGGTGTCAGGGTGATTTTTTCGCGTAAGGCGCGCAGAGCGGATCGCCGATGATCACGTCCTGCCAACTGACAAAGCGCGAGGCCATGTAAAAACTCTCGGCCATGGTGTAACCCGAGGTGTAGCGCTCCAGCAGGATTGCCGGGGCGGCGTTGGCTTGAAGAAGCGGTTCGTCGGTGTCTCCCTTCACGCAGGTGATTCCGTGTGCGATCAAGTCGGCGATGAGGGATTGGCCGCCTTCGGTCGGAAGAAAGGTCCGGCCACTGGTCGAGACGGCGGTATCGCCGATGGAGCCCGGCGCAAAGGTGAGCGACTGATAGGCGGAATTGGAAAACTTTGCATCGTTGCTTCCCCATGAGAAATAACCGGCGAGGCCGGTGTGCTGGCCGACAAATCGTTCCGTCAAGTCGAGCTCAGCCGGAATATTGCGCGCTTTCAGGAGATCGTAGCCGCGGCGCATTTCGGCGTTATATTCGTCCCATGGATATTCATCGGGTATGACGGTTCCTTTGATCGGTGCGGGCACCGCTTCCGTGTCTCCGAGGCCAAAGATCGGCTGGATATCGAAAAGGAATTTGCCGGTCGGACGTGTCTGCTCGGCGGCGAGGGCACGGGTGACGAGGGCCTTGGCATTGGCCTTCGTATAACCATCGAGGCGCGTCACCAGATAGCCGCCGAATTTATCGTGTGAAAACGGTTCGTTGGCATTCCAATAACGGTTGGACCAACCGATTCCGGTCGCGCCCGACCCGGTGATTTTAATGGAAGTGAAGCCGGGGAGAGCCGGATAGCCGAGCGCGGCGAGGTGACTGTCCAGCGAAGTGGTGAGCGGGGCGGTGGCGGCGGAATCGACGGAGCGCTGGCCGGTCTCGGCGCCTTCAATGCGCAGTGGAACCCCTTTGGTCGTCACGATGAAGTTGATCCCCTTGTGTTGGGACAGATAGGCGAGGACGGGCGTTTCGACCGTCTTTTTATAGGCGTCCATCGGGATGGTTTCAGCATCCGAGTCGACCGCTGCATCGGGGCATTTGATGGCGAGGAGGTGGGTGACTTTCCTTTTGAATGCGTAATCGTGCGCGACGTCGCGGGAGATGGGGCTGTTCTCGTTAAAAATGACCAGCACCTCGTCCGGACTCCGCTTCACCGGAACGCCGGCTGATTGGAGAAAAGGCGTCAGGCAAAGCAACTGAACCGCCAGTAAAACGCCTCGGATTATTTTGGATGTTGGGGAGGACTGGCATCCGTATGGGGTGGAACGCATGAGGTGGATATCGCGTTGAAGCGGGATGGTTTCAACCGTTTTAGCCCGTCCGGCCGGTTTTGAATCCGTGTTCGACTCGGTTGGGGAGTCTCGTCAGACACGCCCGTCAATGAGCTCTCCCTCTGCCCGCATCGTCATTGTCAAAGCCCAGCCCATCGAGCTGTGCCAGTTGCTGAAATTCAGCGGGCTGGCCGAGACCGGCGGCGCGGCGAAGCACCTGATTGGCGAAGGCCAGGTTCTTCTCAATGGTGTCGTCGAAACTCAAAAGCGAAAGAAGGTCATGGGCGGCGACAAAGTGACCTTGGGCGGTGAGACCATCGTTGTGCGGGTCGATTGATCGGGCATATTTTATGGCAACCAACGGACTGCAGATCGAGAAGCTCGTTTCGGGTAACGGCGCATCCCCGCGCAAGGGTCAGCTCGTGACCGTCCATTACATCGGCCGGTTCATCGACGGGGAAAAATTCGACAGCTCTGTGGATCGCGACGAGCCGTTCTCCTTTGTGCTTGGTGCGAAGCAGGTCATCGCGGGTTGGGACATGGGCGTCGCTACGATGAAGGTCGGCGACAAGGTGAAACTGACGCTTCCGCCCGAGCTTGCTTATGGTGCGGCCGGATATCCCGGAGTGATTCCACCGGACTCGACGCTTGTGTTCGATGTCGAGTTGCTTGGCGTCGGTTGATCTTCCGCCGTCCGGAAAAAACGACTGCGGCGTGAGCCGCTGCGACCGTGCAGAGCGGTGCGTTCGCCGGGCTCGCTGTAAGGCTGGCGACGGTAGCCGGCACGCGAAGGATCGCGCGCACATTTGATTTGGAAATCCTGCATCCGCGCGAAAAGGCCGAGCAGTTGTTCCGGCAGCGGGTAGCGATCGAGGCCGCTGTGCTCGAGTGCGAGCAGCAGCTCGTGAGTCGCTTCCAGCGTGGAGAGGCATCCGTCCTGAGGTTGCTGCTTGATCACGTAGCGGCTCGGAGCCGACGGCGTGAACATGATGCGGGGCAGACGTTGCAGGCTCGGGCTGAGGCGAAGCATTTTGCGCGCACAGGCCCACGTGGCGTCGAGCAAGAGAACGACCAGGGTGCGGTCGCCGAGTTCGGCGGATTGGAGTCCGCCGTTGGAGAGGTTGCGCGCTTCTTCGCCGGGATAGAGAAGGACGGTGAGGTTGCGAGGATCTGCGATAAGAGCCTGCACCGTTTCGTCGTCGTCGAAACCCACACCCATGATGATTTCACTGTTGGGCAGACACAGGTGGGTGAGCCGGCCGGTGCCCGCTTTCTCCTGCTTGAATTCCTTCGGGTGCATCAGGAACACGAAGCGTGTGCGCGTGACCATCGGTTGGATGGACGGGCACCAGCAGAGCGGCTTGGGCCAGAAACAACGGTAGCACGTCTCGCGGCTCATGACGGGCGAAGTGCGCAGCCGGATGGGGACTACTTGGCGGCGAGCGCGGCTTCGACCGCCGCGATCAACTCGGGGGATTCGGGCGTAACCTTTGAGTCGAAGCGTTGGATGATTTTCCCGTCACGACCGATGAGAAACTTGTTGAAGTTCCAAGTGATCTTGCCGGGGAAGGGCGAGTCCTTGCCGGTGAGCTGGGCGTAGAGAGGATGCTGGCCGGCGCCGTTGACCTCGATCTTGTCGAACATGGGGAAAGTGACGTGAAACTTGGAGGAACAGAACGTTTTGATCTCTTCGTTGGTGCCGGATTCCTGATGGCCGAACTGGTTGCAGGGGAAACCGAGAACGACCAATCCCGCCGGCTGGTATTTTTCATACACGGCTTCGAGTCCCGTGTATTGTTTGGTAAAGCCGCAGGCCGAGGCGACGTTGACGATCAATAAAACTTTGCCGCGGTAGGCGGCGAGCGAGGTATCCTTGCCGTCGATGTCTTTGACGGGAATGTCGAGAACTGAGCCGGCTCCGGCCGCGGTGGAGGCGACGCCGGCCATCAAAAGCGCAAACAAAGGGATCAATTTCATAAGGGAAGTGACGCGTGGGCGGGTCCGTTTGTCAACGGGTGGACGCTCGCCCTGAGACGTGGCTTGCGTGAAGTCGGCGGACGGGCTCTTCTGCGGGATTGGTTTCATGGGGCTTTTTCTTACTCCTCCGGCACGGTGCGAAACTCTCGCGCAAATGCTGCCTCGCTTTGGCGGCTCGCTGGAGTCCGTAAGGAGTGAAACGCAAGTTGCCTATTCATTGCCGGCCCACGCCAGCGCCGGGATCGTGGAGTTTCTCAGGCCGTTCAGTATGGGAGAAGTATCACCAGGGTTTCTGGCCCGGTTGCCCGGCGGACGTGTTTTCGGATCGGGCAATGTGTTGTCGCCGGACGGCGAACTGATCGCGCGCGATGTTTCGCCGGACTTTGGAAAGAAGTTTGCCGAGCATTGGCTGCTCACGTTTAAGAAAATCCGGGCACCGGCGTGGGTGGCTGGTCCAGTTGCGGTTGTGGCGACGACGTTGGGCACGGGTTACAGCCACTGGCTCTTGGAGGAACTGCCGCGTCTGCTGATGCTTCGACCGGATGGCGCTGACGTGCTCATCGGGCACGGGGCAGCGTATGGTCGTGAGGCTCTCCGGTTGCATGGATTTTCCGGTCGGCTTATCGAGGCGGAGAGGGAAGCGCACTTTGCCTGCGGGCAGTTGATCATTCCTCGCGTGCCTGGCGAAGCGGGGCAACCGACTCCCTCGGTCATAAACCGCCTGGTGGAGTTTACCGCGCCATTGCACGCGGAGACCTCAATTTTTGGAGAGCGTCTTTATATTTCACGTGAAAATGCCCGCCGTCGCCGGGTTGCCAATGAGTCGGTGCTTTGGTCTCAACTCGAAGCGCGTGGGTTCCGGCGGATTCATCTGGAGAACCTTTCTTGGTCGGAACAGATCAACGCTTTCCGGCATGCCAAGGTAATCGTGGCGCCTCATGGAGCCGGACTGGCTAATCTGGCGTTTTGCCGGCCGCAGACGCAGGTGGTGGAATTTTTCCACCGGTCCTATCTCAATCCCTGTTTTTGGCGGCTCGCTGCGCTTCGCGGGCTGGATTATCGGCCGATAGCTTCGCAGGGATCGCAGGTGCTTGCATACGAACAGTCTGCAGGACGGCTGGATATCGAGGCGGATGTATCGACTATTTTAGATGCATTGAGCTGATTTGTAGTATGTTGTGCGTGATGAAGGGTATTCTTCTGGAAATATCATCCGGTCGGTTGACGTTGGCCTGAGCGTTGCTATTACTTACCCCGTTCCCGCTTAGCGGGGACATTTTGGGGTAACCTAGAAAGCAAATGGCCGGTCGCTTAGGGGTAGGCGACCGGCCAACTTATTTTATGAGTCCGCCGGTTTCGCGGACCTTGCCAGCGGACCTTCCGCCACCATCGTCGGGCCGCACTCCATGAAGCCCCACCATAACCTGGCTGAAACAAAGACTCCCGATGGCGCCCGTCTCTCGCTTCATGAGCATGACGGCAGTTACTGCGTGCGTCTCAACGGCCAGGATCTCATGCACTCGTCCACGAGCGCGTCGGAGGTGTTGCTGGGCGAGCTGGCGCACGTGCTCATTGATACCAAGGCGCCTACGCGCACGCTCATTGGCGGCATGGGGCTCGGCTATACGCTCAAGGCGGTGCTGGCCAAGGCCGGTCCGAAGGCGGTCGTCGAGGTCGGCGAACTCATGTCCGAGGTGATCGGGTGGAACCGCACGTTCATGGCCAAGCTCAATGGGCATCTCCTCGACGATCCGCGCGTGCAGGTGAAATTAGGCGATGTGGTTGTGACGATTCAGAAGGCGCGTCCCAACTCCTACGACGCCATCCTGCTCGATGTGGACAACGGCCCCGTTCCGATGGTGCACACCGGCAATTTCCGTCTCTACGGTCCGCGCGGACTGGAGACGATGAAATCCAGACTGCGCCCGGGCGGCCGGCTCGCGATCTGGTCGGCGAGTCCCGACCACACCTTTGAAAAGCGCCTGCGTGCCGCGGGTTTTGCGGCACAGGCGGTTCCCGCCAAGTTGTTCCCGACCGCCAAGCGCAGCGCCTACGTGATCTACGTGGGTGACAAGCCGGTGGCGGATGAGGCGAATCCTTCCGTCGGCCGCAAGCCGGGCAAACGCTAGGCGCCGCCATTCCGCACGGTTACTTTGCGTCCTCGATCAAGGAGCGGGCGGCTGCCTCGCTCGAGGCGGCGATTTTTTTGGTGCCGAGATTCGTCTGCACTTCGTAGAGATTGGTTTTCCCGACGGCGCGGAGAAAAGTGATCGTCTTGACCACTTCTTTGATCGTTGCGGTTGGCGGTTCGCCTTTTGGGGACATGCTTTGCTCGATGACAAGTGCGCCTCCCTTGGCGGCGTCGGTTTTTAAATCAAACTCGGGCAGTTCGGCCCATGAGTTGATAATGTGAAAAGTGCCTTTCTGGGTTTCTTTATTCCAAGTGAATCCATTGATGACGATCTGATGTCCCACGCTGCCTCCGCCCCATGGGTGGGCAGCGATGAAACCGGGAGGGAGCGCCTGCCAGATTTCGCGGGGAAAAGCGGCGAGGATCGGGCGGCCTTTGCGCAACTCACCGCGTGTCCATTCGAACGGATCGTCCTCTTGATTCGGCACGTTGTGGATGATCGGTTTTGGGGTGAAACCAGTGAGGAGGCTGTCCATGCCCTGCAGGTAGTGGCTGTCTTTCCATGGGTTTTCCTGGTCGGGGACGTTGGAGATTTTGTAGATCGCGGCGTTGTCCACATAGTAGCCGGCGATATCGAGCCAGTGGACGCGGCCGTAAAGCATGCAGGTGCCGCCGATCTGATCGCGTTCGACGCTTGGCGGACAGAGCTGGACGGTTTCCAGGGGGCCTACGACGGACGAGGTCACGATCGTGTGCTTTGCCGGGATGGTGGGTTTAACCACGGTGACGACCGAGTTCCCGTGGGCCAGCGGTTTTTCGGCGCTGAGACTGGCGAGCCAGGCGCGGTCCTCTTCGCTTATGGTGGCAAGCGGGACGAGTGAACGTGTGCCGTCGGCGAAGACAACCACGGCGTAGTTTTTGTCGATGCGGGCTTGGACTGCATCCTTGAACTGGGAAGAAACGGCGCCCGCATGGAGCGTGAAAAATAAAAACAAGGCGGCCAAGGAAAGGAGGCGATGCATAATGAGAGGGCTCGGACCCGTGGGTTGGGTGAACCGTGAGGGGATCACGGCTGGCGGACGAATAAAAAAGCTGAACGGACATTGGTCTGTTCAGCTTTTGAGGCGGGTGCGGTCGGTGTGCGGCCTATTTCAACGGGATCACGGTTTTCCCATGGGTGACGCCGGTGGCATTCACCGCATCGACGGTGAAGAAATAATCCACGCCGACGTTCAGGCTGCTCAGGTCGAGACTGGTTGCGTCATAAACTTGGAACTCGGTGAAGAGCCGGTCCGGGCGCACACCATAGCGGACGATGTAAAATTCAGCATGTTTTGACGGAGCCCATGTGAGATGGGCCATGCGCCCGTCGGACGAGTCGCGCTCGGCGGTGATGCCTTTGACCTTGGAGGGAAGGCGACCGGAAGCATTGCCGAAGACACGCAGCCCGCTGACGGAAAACTTGGCGCCGGCCGGTGTGTGGAGATTGGTGAGTTTCACGTAACGCCCCGTGACGGGCGCAGGAAGCTGCGTGTAGTCATGCGGTGCGTCGCGGGTGTTGTCCTTCTTGTCGACGAGTGTGCGCCAGGCTTTCCCGTCGTCGGAAACTTCCACGAGGTAGCGGTAGGCGTCACCGCGCAGCCGGTCGAGGGCAGTCGAATCCTGGTCGGCGAAGTTTACCTGGACGGCCTGGATCGTGGCGACTGAGCCAAGATCAACCTTCAACCACTCGTTGGCGTCACCGGTTTTGGCAGACCACCACGTCTTGATCTTTTCATCGACGGCGTTCGTGGCGGGGAATTGGTCGAGTGACGAGGAGACTTCGACGGGCTTGTGGAGCGAGAGCAGCATCCAGCCGGGGGAGTTGGCGTCGAACGGATCGGTGGATGTTCCGGGCGTGAACTGCGGGTAGTCGCCGAAGCAGGTGTTGGTGGCGAGCTGTCCGTCGGGGAAAAACTTGGTCGGATACATGGCGAGACGGCGCTCGAATATGTGACGCTGTGAGATCGTCACGGTCGCGATGTGCCAGTAGTCGCCGCGCGCATCTTTGAAGGTGCTGCCATGGCCGGCGCCGGGGGCGAAGCCGGTCGGATGAAACGAGAACGGATTGGACGGCTGGTAGGTAAACGGTCCGAGCGGATGTTCGCTCACGTAGACACCGTCGGCATAGGTATCGAGTTCGGTGCCGGGCGCGGCGTATTGCAGGTAGTAGCGGCCGTCGACCTTGTTCATCCATGCGCCTTCGATGTAGGGGTAAGGGTTCTTGCGTTTTTTATCGGCCTCCATGCTCACGGGCTCACCGGGCTTGCGCTTGATTTCCCAGCCGTGCTCGAAGGGCTTGGAGACCACAATGTCCACGGGACCGTGGATGGTCTTGAAGCCTTGTTTGGGATCGAGCTCTTCGCCCCAGATGGGGGTTTTGTCGGAGCAGCCGTAGTAGAGGTAGACATGGCCGTCATCATCTTGAAAAAGATCGATGTCTCCGGCGCCATGGATGTCGGCGATTTTTTCCCAGTTGCCGGCGGCGGGATCGTCCGTGGTGTAAATCGCGTTGCCTCCCACGCTGAAACAGAGACGTCCGCCGATTATTTCAACGGTGGGGGCGTATTGCTCGATCGGGAGTCCGGTAGGCTCGACGAATTGCCAGTCGGTGAAATCTTTCGTGTGCCAGTAGCCGCCGCTTTTGGAGGCGAAAAGCCACCATTCGTCCTTGTAGAAAATCATCGACGGATCGGCGGCTTCACGGCGGCTGGGGTTTTCCAGTTGGAAGCGGTAAGGCAGGTCTATGGGGTTGCAGAAAGTCGGCGGACGAGAAGGGCGGGACTCGGCAAAAGCGGCTGCTGTCAGGGTGAGTGTCAGGACGACGGACCGGCTCCATCGGACAGGCAAAAAAAGGACGGATGGGGATGTCATGGGGGACTCCAATGTGCTTTTTGAGATTTTTGTCCACGAGGTTATTTTATGTGGACACAACGTCCGGCGTGCACGGCTGACTCTCGGGTTGTCAGCGTGTCTTCGATTGGCAAAATGACGCGCAAGTTTTCCATCATGGTCGCCGTCAATCTTCGCTATGTCTCAGAGTTGGCCGGTCCGGGCCGACTTGGATTTGTCGCCACGAACGGGCTGCAAGATTACCTCGTGATCGAAGGTCAGCACGAAGACGAATACCGCCAACGCGTCCGCGAAGGCTGGAGGGTTGCGGAAATCAGGCCGATCTGCCGCAGCATCACGCCCAAGCTCATGCACACACATCCGGATCTGTTGAAGGCACGCGCGTTTTCCTACTCATTGATCATTCTCGAGCATCCGGCGCTGGCCTTAATGGAGAAGCGGCAGGCACCCTCTGCCGTTGCAGGTTCGCGTGGCGCAGAGAACCAACTCTAGGCCGGTGTGATCCGGTGCGGAATGCGGGACAGGGCTTCTTTTAATACCTGCAGATTTACAGGCTTCGTAAGGAAATCGTCCATGGTGGCGGCTTCGCAGCGCTCGCGGACACCGTCGAGGGCGTGCGCGGTTACGGCGATGATATGCATGCGGGTAGTGCCGCCGGCTTCTATTTCGCGGATGCGCCGGACGGTTTCGTAGCCATCGAGCACGGGCATTTCTATGTCCATGAGCACGACGTCGAAGGTTTGGCCGGCCAGAACCTCGAGGCCTTGCGCACCATCGGCAACGAATTCCGCGCGGTGCCCCAGCCGCGCAAGGAGCGCACGCATGACAGTTTGGTTGATGAGATTATCCTCGAAAACGAGCACGCGCAGGGAAAGGGAATCGCCTTTGGGTGGCAAACGTGCGGACGTGACCAGAGTTTCGAAATCACCGAGCGAGGCGCCCGTTTGGATGGTCGCGGTAAAAACAGAGCCTTCTCCGGGCCTGCTTTGCATTGTCAGGGTTCCGCCCATGAGTGTGCACAAATTACGGGTGATGGAGAGTCCGAGTCCGGTGCCTCCAAATCGACGGGTGGTGGAAGCATCGGCCTGACGGAAAGGTTGGAAAATGTTTTCCCGCTGGTCGGGTGGAATGCCAATGCCGGTGTCGGAAACCCGAATAACAAGCATGGGAACGTTTTTCCCGATGACTGAGTCGATTTCTATGGTAACGCCGCCCTGCTGGGTGAACTTGAGGGCATTGCTCACCAGGTTGGTGATGATCTGGCCGATGCGCACGGGATCGCTGATGACAACTTCCGGCACTTGCGGAGACACCTTGCAGGTGAGGGTGATGTTTTTTTCCTGAGCCCGGGACTCAAGCAGGCGGCAAACCTGATGGCTGATCTCTGCCACGCTGCAGGGAGCGTGTTCGATTTCCATACGCCCGGCCGCGATCTTGGAGTAGTCGAGCACGTCGTTTACGATGACCAGCAGGGAGCGGCTGCTTTGCGCGATAATGTCGACGTATTCGCGTTGCACGGGGGTGAGTTCAGTCTCGTGCAAGAGCTGCGTGAATCCAAAAACCCCGTTCATGGGAGTGCGGATCTCGTGACTCATGGTTGCCAGAAAACGTGACTGCGCCTGATCGGCGGCCTCGGCGGTCTCTTTCGCCACACGGAGCTGGTTTTCGATATCCTTGCGTCGGGTGATGTCTCGAAGAATCAGGATGCGGACATTGGACGGTTTGCCGTCGGGGCGGTTCACGTTGAGCACGAACCCCTCGAATATTTTATCCCGCACCGATAGTTCGACCGGTTCGGCGCCATGGATAGTGAGCAACCCGAACATTTCAGGCCAGGGCTTGAGAACCTCGGCCACCGGCTTGCCCAGCACGGACGAAGGTGGCAGCCCGATCATGGTGAGCATGGACTGATTGACGTCTATGATTTGGTCATCCCCATCGACTACGATGAGCCTGTCATCAAGCCGTTCGATCAACGAAGCCCTGGCCACGGGGGCGAGATCGAGCATGCGGTTCCCCATCAGGGCCAGCGCGATGAGCGTGCTGGTTATCGGGAAAAGAATGGGGGCATAATTGATGCCGGGCGTGGGGGAAATTTTAAGCACATAGAGCAGGTTGCCGGTGCCACCGATCAGACAGGCGGTGATAAAAACCCACCGAGCGCGCCGTTCCCATGCGGAGTGCAGGCGGATGCGGAAAAGCAGGAAAAAAATGACGGCGGCAAGCGCCAGCATGTAGGTGTAGAAAACGACGCCCCACGGTCCCAAAGAGAAGCGGACGACAGGAAGTGAGCCGGTGGAATCCATCCAGAAGGAATGGCGAAACACCGGATTTTGCCCGGGGCCGGGCAGCCAGACGAGGGCGAGGCTGATAACCGGCACGATCAGCACAGCGGCAAGGTTCCATCCACGGATAAACGGCCGTCCGTGAGTCAGGCGATAAACCACCTCGAACCACACGGGCATGTAAAAGCACAGGAAAGAGCTGCGCAATTGCAGCAGGAATAGTTTTTGTTCGAACGAGGAACTGCCCAGATCGATGGCGTAATTCAGCGCCCAGAGAGCTTTGAGAAGGAGGCCGAGGCAAAAAGGCTTTGCGGCCAATGTTTTAAGATGCCCCCGGATAATAAACAGCAGGACCAGCTCGAAGACCGTGGAGAAGTAAAGACTCGTGATCTGCCAATGCACCGATGGACGACAGCGGGCTAATGCATCCAGAGCAAACTTCTTAGGCGCTAAAAAATTGCGACAGGGATGCCGGTTTTGAAAACCTGTGGATCAGTCGCTGGTGCGCTGAACTTCCAAAATGACTGCGTCGGTGAGATTGGATTTGAGGTAAGCGGATGTCACTTGGCCGAATCCGGCAGCGCCCCACTGCACGCCCCATGAGTTTTTAAAAATAAAAACGGTATCTTCGAGTGATTGCGTAGGGCAATGATAGCCAACGAGGGTGACGGCATGACCGTAGCCCGACATGGGGATCTGCTGGCTCAGATACCCGGCGCGGATCGAAGCGTAATGGGGCCATTTGATTCCGATCACCACGGGAATGCCGGCGTTGAGCGCCTGGATGCAGTTGCCGATCAGGGTGGCTTGAGGGACCGGGTAAACGGCAACATGGCAATGACGACGGGCTTCATCGATGAGTGTCGGGGCCGGCTCCGTGATGTCCTGCATCTTTCTGCCGAGGGTGTCGGGCATGTGATCCTCAAGTGGAATGCCGTAGGTTCGCAATGCGGTGACCACCTCGACCAGGGCGAAGCCCTCGTCTTCATCGCCACTGGGGGCCGGTTGTTCGGTTTCGGCGGATGTTGCGGGCGAATAAGGGTGATCGCGGCCAAGGATTTTGCGGGTGGCCCATATCAGGTATTCCTCGGAAAGCTTTTCCGGATGCCCGAGCAGATCGGCATTTTGAAATTCCAAGGCACTGACCACGGCGAAAACGGCACAGCTGGGGCGCCGGCCTTGGTTTTTCGCATAAAGGCCGAGATCGATGAACCGCGGGCGCAGGTCGACTTCGGGTTGGATTTCAGGCGGCTGACTGAACTGCCGCAGGAGCGTGTCGAATTTCGAGATTTGGCGGTGTTTCGCAACGGGTGCTTTGGGAGCGGAAACGACGGGTGCGGAGATCTTGGCGTCCGCGCTCGCCTCCGCTTCGGGCGAGTAACCGAAGGCTTTTTGAAGCTCGGGGGAGAGATCGTGCAACGGGATGGACCCAAGCCCGTCCCGATGTAGGATGACAATGCTGCGCACGGTGACTGAGCGCACGCGGACATCATGGTAAGTGGCGGCTCCTACTTGCAGGACGGGAAAGGTCGCGCCTACGCCCAGCGACGCTGGACTTGCGGACGAATCGGCGCGCACACAGGGGGTGGTCACGCAGATCGTCAGTGAAACGGTGAAAAACCACAGCAGGCGGACGTGACGAGTGATGCTGAGGAAAAGCGGGCGCACGCCGATTATCAAAGAGAAGCGGACGGCCGATGGAAGCCTGCAAAAATTCAAAAACCCTGGCTCTTTTTTCTTTGATCAACTTCCGACGAGGGTGAAGGCGGAGGATAGGCCGGGGGGATGTGAACGGGAGGAGGCGTCACATGCGGATGATGTGAACGATCAATGGGGTCTTGATTGGCAGGGCGGGTTGGGTGAGTGAACGCAGGCGGTGCGACTACGGCGGGCTTCAAAACAGGAGACGCCGATGAATGTGCGGGCGGGTAAACCGGCGCGGGCGTGCTGGGTTGAGCAGGCTTTTCATGTTCGTGCGAAACCCGGGGTGGTCGTGAAGTGTTCGCAGGGATGGCGGCGGACGGTGCCACGGTGTTTTCACGTGGTCGTTGGGATTGATGGGGTGTCGCACTGGTGTTGCCTGTGCTGCCAATGGGACGCGGGGTCGGTGCGTGCATGTAAACCGGATGGGACGGGCGAGGGTGGGTGTAGACAGGCGGACGCCAAGGGCGACCGGGAAGCCTTTGCTGACGATGGTCGGTGTAGTGCCAGTATTGGGGTTGGCTGCGCCAATTGGCCGGACGGGAAATCACCCAGACGGTGCGTTGGCCCCAATCGCAGTCATAAATAAACCAAGGGCCAATCGGATAGCCGAAGGCGAAGGTGATGAACGGACCGTCGAACCATACGGAACGCTGGATATAGACCACGGCGGGATCGTAGACGGGGACGTAAACAATATCCGGCTGCGCCGGCACGATCACGATCTGGGCGTTTTCGGTGAGCACATGTTGCTGCGGTGTATCGACGAGTGCGCCGGAGGCCTTGGCGCGGACGCGGAGGCGCTGCACGGCGTTCATCACATCGGCAGGTTGGTCGAGGAAGGCCTGGCCAAGCGCCTGGGTCCATTCGAGGTTTTCGTTCATCCACCTGAGGACTTCGGGGTAATGAACGAGGGCCTTTACACTTTCGCTCCATGTTTGGGAGTCTGTGGCGGCGGGGTCGTTTTTGGCATCGAGATAACGGGATGCGAGGACGACATCGGAAGGATTGGTCGAGGCAGGCAGAATGAGGGCGACCAGCGGATCGGGATAGAGCGCTATGGGGCCGAGCAGCGTGTCCAAGGTTTCCGGAGTGCGCTGCGAGGAAACAGGAGCGGCCCCGTCGGGGCCGACGGCGGACGGTGCACTGTCCTGAGCATGGAGTGCGAAGACGAAACACAGGCCAAGCAGGGCCGGGGTGATGATTTTCATGGGGTGGTTAAACCTACCATAAATCAAGACACCGGTTCTGGCGAATCGTGCCCTCTGGTGTTGGAACCTGCTGATGGTACTCCGGATGGAGACGTAAAAAAGGCGCGACCCGTAAAGGTCGCGCCCGAAAAGGCGATAAAGCCGTGCGTCGTTTACTTGCCGAGGCTGGCGCGGAGGCTGTCGAGCTGGCCGGCGCTGCCGAGAAGCTCGTTGCGGCTGGCGATGAACTTGGCGTATTCGACGATGAAGATCTTGCCGGGGGGGCGGAAGTCGAACTCCGAGGGCTTGTCGCGGAAGAACTCACGGTGAACGCGGGTCCAGACGAGACGGCCGTCGGTATCGATGTTGATCTTGGTGACGCCGAGCTTGGCGGCGGGGAGGTATTCGTTGACGTCGACGCCCATGGAGCCGGCGATCGTGCCGCCGGCGGCGTTGATGCGGGCGACCTCATCCTGGGGAACCGAGGAGGAGCCGTGCATGACGAGAGGGAAGCCGGGGACGAGGTCCTTGATCTTCTGGAGGACGTCGAAGTGGAGGGACTGCTTGCCCTTGAACTTGAAGGCGCCGTGCGAGGTGCCGATGGCGCAGGCAAGCGAATCACAGCCGGTGAGCTTGATGAACTCTTCGGCTTCCTTCGGGTTGGTGAGGGTGGCGTGGCCGTCCTCGACCTTGATGTCTTCCTCGACGCCGCCGAGCATGCCGAGTTCGGCTTCGACGGAGATGCCCTTGGCGTGGGCTTTCTCGACCACGCGCTTGGTGATCTCGACGTTCTTCTCGAACGGATCGTGGGAGGCGTCGATCATGACGGAGCTGAAGAAGCCGGAATCGATGCAGTCGTAGCAGGTCTGCTCGTCACCGTGGTCGAGATGCACCGCGAAGATGGCTTCGGGGAAAATCTCGCCGGCGGAGCGGATGATGGCCTCAAGCATGCGCTTGTCGGTATAGTTACGCGCGCCCTTGGAAATCTGGATGATGAAGGGGGCCTTCGAGTCGATGGCGCCCTTGAACAGGCCCATGGCCTGCTCGGCGTTGTTGATGTTGTAGGCGCCGACGGCATATTTGCCATAGGCGTGTTTGAAGAGCTGCGCGGTGGTTACGATCATAGGTGTAAGGTGTGAAAACCGTTGGTGAGGCTACCGGTCGCACGAATCGTGCCGCAAGGGTTTTCTCTAGGCGGATTTTGGCGGCAGGTGCGCGGTTTCTGACGCACGCACGCTTTTCCTGCCAGGAAACGGCGGCTTCAATCAAACCTTACGCGCAAGCCGGGTTCGCAGTTGAAAACACACGCCTCGGTGCCGACCAAGGTGCGTGATGCCGTCAGTTATTACTGCGGGCGGCGCGAAACATTTCACCGACCTTTTGCTGGGCCTGCTGTTGGGCTTGGAGCTCTTTGAGGGCGCTGACTTGGTCGGGGGTAAGGACACTTTGAGCCTGCTGGATAACCGCATCGGTGATGGGGACGCTGCCGCCGCGTCCGCCTCCGAAGCCTCCACGACCTGATGCCGAAGGAGCGGCTGCGCCATCCGCGGTCGGAGCGGGGCTGCTCAAAACTTGCACGAGAAAATCGGACTGGGCACTCGTGAGCGGGGTGGCGGAATAGCTGAGGCGCTGATCGAGCTGGGAGACAACGGCGCGTTGCGCCTGGGTTCCTTGATAACTCTGATACTGCTGGTAGGCGGTATCACCGAGGGCGGCCTTGATGCTTTGATCCGCGTCGGCTTGGGCACTGGCGATGAGTTTGTTGATGGCGTCGCGGTCCGTGCGGGGATCAAGCCCTTGATCACGCGCGGCGGCGTAGACATCCATGGCGGCGGATTCACGCTCAACGAGAAGGTTTTTAAAACCATCGAGCTGCGAGGGCGAAAGATTGAGTTCTTTGAAGAGCGCGGCGTAGCGATTGTCGAGTTGGGCGCGGCGTTCGATGTTCCAAGCCTTGGCAAATTCAGGGTTCGCCATCAGCGCGGCTATATTCGGACGATTGTTACGCTGCTGACGGGCGGGAGGAGTGGCGGCATCGGCCGGTTCGGTGGAATCATCAGCCGGCTTCGCCTCTGTCGGGGCGACGGCAACGGGATGATCTGGTTTTGACACCGCTTTGTGGACGACGGGAGCGGTATTGGCGGCGAGGAGGGCCGCCTGAAGATCCTTGAGATGGCGGGCTTCGCGCCAAGCGATGACGCCGGCGGTGACGGTCGAAAAGGCCAGCAGGATGATGAGGTAGTTTTTGGCTCGGGGGTGCACGTGGAGGAGACGCCGGGGAAGGCGCAGGGGTTACGATCTAAACGGTTAACCCGTTTCGATCCGGTGCGATGTCATCAGCGCGGAGGGAACTCGAATTCGGCCTTCTTCTTGTCCTTGGACAATGTCAGGTAGGCGCTGAAAGTCGTGCCGCGTTTGGAGATCAAGCCGTCGATGAGGCCGGTTTTACCCATCTCGACGAGACGTTCGATTTCTTCGACGGCCAGTTCCTTGCCGCAGAGGACGCGTTTTAACTCGAATACGGTGCGCGGGCTTCCGTCAGCCTGGGGCTTTACAACCAAGAAGGCGTCGTCGGTGAGATAAAGATCGCCGTCGTGGGCTTTGCTTTCGCCAAGTTTTTGGGCTTTGGTGAGATCAAGCGGGGCCTTGGCTTTGCGCGGGGCTTTGACCGTTCCGTCGGCGTTTTTACGAGGCGCTCGGGGAGGAAACTCCCAGGCGATCTTCGGGCCGACGCGGAGAAGGAAGGCGTCAAAGGGGCGGCCTTTTTTGGAGATGAAGGCTTGGATGAGGCCGGTCTTTTTGTTCGGACCGGCAAGATCGATGGCCATCTCGCGGGTGATCGGCTTCTGGCACATGATGCGACCGACCTTGAAGGATTCTTTCCACTCGCCGGTTTCGGCGTCTTTTTCGCGAAGGATGTAGCTGGTGGGAGCCTCGCAGAGTTCGGCGCCGGTCTTGGGGTCGGTCCAGAACGGTTCGAGCGTGCCGACATCGACCTTGTTGCCGAAATCGAGTTCGGCCTTTTTCTGGCCGGGCTTTTTTTCGTCGTCGACGATCTTGATTTTCGAAGGGAAACGATTGCCGGTCTTCGCAGAGACGAAGCCGTCGAGCGGTCCGATTTCGCCGGTGGTGACGAGTTCGCGGACTTCGGATTCGTCGAGCTTACGGCCGCTCATGACCTTGTAGACCGTGAGGGTGCCGTCACGGGATTTGAAGCCGCGCAACGTCTCGAGCATCGGCTGGCCGTCGGTGGGGGAAACGATGTCGGTAACGCGGGAGTTTTCCTCGGTCTCTTCGAAAGACTTGGTGCGTTCGACGATGCCTTTGGTGACCTCGACGATTTCGGCCATGAACTTGTCGCGGGGGAACTTGTTTTGCTCCATCTGGCGGAGCTTGTATTCCCACTGGCCGGTCATGTCGGGCTTGGTGAGGGCGTCGGCCTTCACGGCGGCGAGGAATTCGATCACGGACTCGGCCTTGGTGGTGGGCGCGAGTTCGCGCTGGTTGCGCTCGATGTATTTCTGGTTGATGAGGCCTTCGATGGTGTCGGCGCGGGTGGCGGGAGTGCCTAGCCCGCGTTCTTTCATGGCATCGGCCATCGCCTCGTCATCGACGAGCTTGCCGGCGCCTTCCATGGCGGAGAGCAGCGTGGCTTCCGAGTAACGTGGCGGCGGCTTGGTGGTCTCGGTGTGCAGAGTGGCGGTCGCGGTGACGGCCTTGTTTTTATCTTCGGACGTGAGCGCGGGAAGCGCCTTGGAATCGGGGGAATCGTCGTCGACGGTGTTTTTGCCGTAGACGGCGAGCCAGCCGGGGGCGGTGAGAACCTTGCCCTCGGTCTTGAAATCGTGGCCCGGAGCGACGGTCGATATGCGCGTGGTGATGTCGAATTCGGCGGACGGGAAGAACGTGGCGACGAAGCGGCGGGCGATCATGTCGTAGACCTTGGCCTCCATCTCATCGAGGTTCGACGGGGTGGTGGTGGTCGGGATGATGGCAAAGTGATCCGAGATCTGCGCATTGTTGAAGATGCGTTTGTTGGGCTTGAGCCAGCCTTGTTCCAGGACGGTCCCGGCATGTTTGCCGAGGTCGCCGGAGAGGTTGGTGAGCGTCTGTCGACAGGTCGGGATGTAATCCTCGGGGAGCGCGCGCGAATCGGTTCGGGGATAGGTGATGGCCTTGTGGCGTTCGTAGAGGGCTTGCGCGATCTGGAGAGTGCGGCGGGCGGGCAGGCCGAAGCGACCGTTGGCTTCGCGTTGGAGAGTCGTAAGATCGTAAAGACGGGGGCTGGCCTGGTTGGAGCCTTTTTTCTCTTCGCGGACGGCGGCGGGAGGCTGGCCTTGGCAGGCGGCGAGAACGGCCTCGGCCATGGCCTGATCCCAGATACGGTCAATGCGGTCCTGGTCGTCGTTTTCGACCTTCTTATAATGAGAGCGTTGGTAGACGCCTTCGTAAGTGCCCTTGGCGACCTTGAATTCGGCGGTGACGCGCCAGAAGGGGCGGGGCTTGAAATTGCGGATTTCCAGCTCGCGGTTGAAAACGATGGCGAGGGTGGGCGTCTGCACGCGGCCGACGGAGGCGACATTGCCGGCGCGGGAGCCAAACATGCGTTTGGTGAGGGCGCGGGTGCCGTTGATGCCGATAAGCCAGTCGCTCTCAGAGCGGCAGCGGGCGGCGTCGGCGAGACCCTTCATCTGTTCGCCGTCACGGAGGTTTTTGAAGGCGGTCTGAATGCCCTCGGTGGTCATCGTCTGCATCCAGGCGCGCTTTACGGGCAGCTTGGATTTGGCGAGCTGATAGAGGTAGGCGAAGATGAGCTCGCCCTCGCGGCCGGCGTCGCAGGCGTTGATGACGAGGTCGATGTCGTCGCGGGCGAGGAGCTTTTTAAGGTGGGTGAAGCGCTCCTTGGAATCGGCGATGGGCTTGAGGCCGAATTTTTCCGGAATGATGGGGAGAACCTCCAAACGCCAGAAGCCGTATTTCTTTTTGTCGATGTCCTCGGGCATCTCAAGTTCCACCAAATGGCCCACGGCGGACGAGATCACGTAGGTGTCGTCTTCGTAGTGGTCGCCTTTCTTGGGGATTTTACCGAGGGCCCGGGCTAAATCTGCGGCCACGGAGGGTTTCTCGGCGATGATGAGGGACTTCATTTGGATGCGAGCGGTTACGGGGCACAGCGGGCGATTTCAAGATTTAGTTTTTCAACGTTTGCGTTTGGCGGACGAAAAAGCACACCGGGAGAAATAAAAAAAGCCGGCCTTGCGGGCCGGCTTTTGCAGGAGAGAAAACGTCCCTTAAGCAGTCGCCAGCTTGGGTGTTTCAGCAAGCGCGGCATCGAGGGCCTTGATGAGCTCGGCGATGGTTGCGTCGGTTTCATCGCCCATGTTGGAGATGCGGAAAGTCTTGCCCTTGAGTTTGCCGTAGCCGCCGTCGATCACGAGCTTGTGCTTGGACTTGAGAATCTTGTTCAAGGCGCTGAGGTCGATGTTTTGGGTGTTGGCAAAACAGTTGAGCGAGACGGAGCCGTAGCCTTCCTTCGGGAACAGCTTGAAGCCCTTCGAGAAGATGAAGTCCTGCACCATCTTGTTAAGGCGGGCGTGACGGGCATAGCGGGCTTCGACGCCCTCGGCCTTGATGTCTTCGATTTTGGACTTGAGGGCGTAGATGAGCGCGATGCACGGCGTGCTCGGGGTCATGCCGTTTTCGTGGTTCTTCTGGAATTCGATCAGGTCGAAATAGTAGCCGCGGTCCTTGGCGGTGGCGGCGCGGTCGAGAGCCTTCTTGGAGACCGTGATGAGCGAGAGGCCAGGGGGCATCGCGAGGGCCTTCTGGGAACCGGTGATGATGATGTCGAGGCCGAGTTCGTCCTTCTTGATCGGAACGGCGGTGAAGGAACTGACGGTGTCGATGATCGAAACGACATCGGGGAACTCGCGGAGGACGGCGGCGAGCGCGGTGAGGTCGCTCATCGTGCCGGTGGAGGTTTCGTTGTGAATGAGGGTAATGGCGTCATAGGCGCCGGTGGCGAGCTCCTTGCGGACGGCCTCGGGGTCGACGGGCTGGCCCCAATCGAACTTGAGCGCGGTGGCCTGCTTGCCGCAGCGGAGGGCGACGTCGTTCCATTTGTCGGAGAACGCGCCGTTCATGCAGTTGAGAACTTTCTTTTGGACGACGTTGCGGATGGCGCCTTCCATCACGCCCCAAGCGCTGCTGGTGGAAATATACACCGGATCCTTGGTGTAAAAGAGCGCCTGCAAGTCCGGTTGGACGGAATTGTAGAGCGCTACAAAATCAGGGCTGCGGTGGCCGATCATGGGCTGAGCCATGGCGCGCAGGGTCTTGTCGGAGACGGCAATAGGACCGGGAATGAACAGTTTGTAGCTCATGGGCGTTGGAATTTCCACTTTCGCTCGCCAGCCGGCGGTAATCAGCGACTCATGGAGGATTAAGTTGCGTGACCCGGCCTGCGGCGTAGTAGAACTTTCTACCAAGCTTCACCGCCGCCGCACCGTCAACATTCTAATCCACCCTGCATGTCGTCCTGGCTTAAACGCCAAATCAACACCTTCGAACAATACACGATCGACGTGATTTTCGGACGGCGCGAAGACGTGCGTGCAACGCTCTTCGCGGCGTTTCTCCAATCGCTTTCAGTGCTGTTTAACGGCATCGCCCAAGCTCGCCTGTGGCTTTACCGCAAACGCATCCTGCACGATCAGCCCCTCGGCTGCCTTGTGGTCGTGGTCGGTAATCTGACCGTGGGTGGCACCGGCAAGACCCCCGTCGTGGAAAAATTCGCCCGTGCCCTCCGCGATCGCGGACGCAAGGTCGCGATTCTCTCCCGCGGCTACAAAAGCAAGGCGCCGCCAGTGTGGAAAAAATGGTGGTATTGGCTGTCGCACACCTCGGAGCCGCCGCCCCGCATCGTGAGTGACGGGAAAACCGTGTTGCTCGACTCCGAGCAGGCCGGCGACGAGCCCTACATGCTTGCACGCAACCTTCCCGGAGTGATCGTGCTCGTGGACAAAAACCGCGTGAAGGCCGGCGCCTACGCCGTCAAAAAATTCGGGTGCGACACACTCATCCTCGACGACGGGTTCCAATACCTGCCGCTCAAAGGAAGGCTGAATCTGCTGCTCGTGGATAAAACGAATCCGTTCGGCAACGGCCACCTGCTGCCGCGCGGCATCCTGCGCGAGCCGATCAAGCACCTCAAGCGAGCCAGTTACGTTTTCCTTACCAAGTCGAACGGCCAGCGAGACGCCGAGCTCGAGGATCTCATCCATCGGCACAACCCCGGCGTGGACATCATCGAGTGCGCGCACCGGCCGCAGTATCTTCAGCGTTTCGGGACGGACGAGCGCCAGCCTCTGGAGTTTATGCAGGGTAAAAACGTCGGCGCGTTCAGCGGCATCGCCGTGCCGGAAAGTTTTGAAAAATTCCTTCGGGATCTGGGTGGCCGCGTCACGTTCACGCGCCGTTTTCTCGATCACTACCGTTTCGCCTACGAGGATTTCGTGGAGATATTCAGTGCGGCCTTGGAAAAGAAGGTCGATTTCATCGTCACTACTGAAAAAGACGCCGTGCGCCTGCCCGACGGACTGCCGTGTCCCGTGCCGGTTTATTACCTCCGCCTGGAGATCGACATTATTCGAGGCGCGGCTGACTTCGACGAAGCGGTGGGCCGTATTTGTTTTCCAGAAACTGCCGGCCGAAAAAGCTGACTGCGGCCCCATGGTCAACGCTTGCCGCCAGTGGTTGCACAGGTGTTAATTCCCCTCTTCTTCGCATGATCATCGACTCACGCTATCTCAAACTGGCCGAAGGCCTCACGGGTTTTTCCTGTGAACTGAAAAAAGGTGAACGCGTCCTCATCGACGCCTTCGATGTGCCTGACGCGATGGTTGTCGCGCTCATCCGTGCGACCCGCGCCTGCGGCGCCCATCCCTATGTGAACATCCACCGGGCCCGCGTCAGCCGCGAGCTTATGCTGGGTGCAGAGGAAGCCCAATATGCCCCGCATGCCGAGGTCGAGTTGAAGCGCATGGAAAAAATGGACGCCTACATCGCGTTGCGCGGCTCGGACAACATCTTTGAAAATGCCGACATTCCCTCGTCACGCGTGCAGCTTGTCTCGCGCCTGATGAAACCCGTGATCGACCACCGCGTGAACAAGACCAAGTGGGTCGTGCTCCGCTGGCCGACGTCCGCCATGGCCCAGCAAGCCGGCAAAAGCACGGAGGAATTCGAGGATTTTTATTTCAAGGTCTGCACACTCGATTACGCCCGCCTTATCCCGGGGATGAAGGTGCTGCGCGATCTCATGGAAAAGACCGACCGTGTGCACATCAAGGGGCCCGGCACCGATCTGCATTTCTCGATCAAGGGCATCCACGCGAAGGAATGCGGAGGCCAGCGCAACATCCCGGACGGAGAAGTGTTTTCCTGTCCGGTGAAGGATTCCGTCGAGGGTGTCATCCAGTATAACGCGCCCACGGTTTACCTCGGCACCTCGTTCGACAACATACGCCTTGTTTTCAAAAAAGGAAAAATCGTCGAGGCCACCGCCAATAACACGAAACGCCTCAATGAGATTCTCGATAGCGATCCCGGTGCGCGCTACATCGGCGAATTCGCCCTTGGATTCAATCCGCACATCCTCGAGCCGATGCGCGACATTCTCTTCGACGAAAAGATCGCGGGCAGTTTCCACTTTACGCCCGGCCAGGCCTACGAGGGCTACGGCAACGGCAACAAATCACAGGTCCACTGGGACATGGTGAACATCCAGCGTCCGGAGTGGGGCGGCGGCGAAATCTGGTTCGACGGCAGGCTGATCCGAAAGGACGGACTTTTTGTGCCGAAGTCGTTGCACAAGCTAAATCCCGTTTATCTGCTCGGCGGCAAGTAACCGCCATGGTCTTTGACGATTTCATCCAGTCGCTTCCAAAAACCGAGACGCACCTTCACATCGAGGGGGCGCTGCCCTACGAGTTGCTGCATGCGTGGAAGCCGGATAGTTACCCCCTGAATCCTTCGTTTCACGCATCGGATTTCCGGTTCGAGGCATTCCCCAAGTTCGATGAAGTTCTGCTTGGCCACGCGCTGCCGTGGTTCGTCTCGGCGGAACGCTATCGCGAGGCGGCCCGGGCGGTCTTCGCCAAGCATGTCGCCCAGAATGTCCGCTATGTGGAAATCAGTTTTCATCTGCCGGTCGCGGGTTTCATCAACACACCCGCCCGCGAAATCATCGCGGCGATCCGCTCGGCCGTGCCGGCGGGTTTGGAGGTGCGTATCTTTGCCGGCATGCTCCGCACCGATTACGCCGGGCCGATGCGGGCGGTGATCGATGACCTGGAGAATTGGGATGAACTCGCCGGCGTGGATCTGCACGGGTTCGAGCAGGTGCCGACCGAAGCGTGGACGGAAATCATCTGGGCGCGGCTGCGTGCCGCGGGGAAAATCACCAAGGCTCATGCGGGTGAATTCGACGGCGCGCACCGTGTGCGCGAGGCCATCGAGCAGCTCGGGGCGACGCGCATCCAGCACGGCGTGCGCGCGGTCGAGGATCCGGCGGTCGTCGCGCTGGCGGCGGAACGCGGGGTGACCTTTGACGTGTGTCCGATCAGCAACGTGCGCCTCCGCGTGGTGCCGTCGATGAACGCGCATCCGTTGCGCGCGTTGATGCAGGCGGGAGTGCGCTGCACGATCAGCACCGATGATCCGCTGGTTTTCTCAAATTCCGTAAACGGTGAATACCTTGCGCTTTCGCAAGAAGCCGGTTTTTCGTGCGCCGATATCGGCACGCTGGTGCGCAACGGCTGGGAGGTGGCGGACGTCTCGCCTACGACGCGGGCACGCATGTTTGCCGAGATTGATCGCTTTGGCGCGGAAAGCCGCTGAGAGTGGGGCGACTTTCATGTCCAACACCTACATCGTTCCCGAAGGCATCCGGCGCGCCCGCGCCGACAAAGTCCTCGCGGGAGCCTTTCCCGAGCACAGCCGTGTCGCTTTTCAACGTTCGCTGGACGCCGGATTGGTGACGCGCAACGGCAAGGTTATCGACCGCAGCGCCGAGGTGAACGACGGCGAGATCATCACGTTTTCATTTCCCAAGATCGTGGCGGCCGAGCTCAAAGCGGTGGACATCCCGCTCGACGTGATTTTCGAGGACAAGCACTTGCTCGTGATCAACAAGGCGGCCGGCATGGTCGTCCATCCCGGGGCGGGCACCGGCGAGGACACACTCGTGCATGCGCTGCTTTCCCACTGCAAGGGCAGCCTGAGCGGCATCGGCGGCGTGGAGCGCCCCGGCATTGTCCATCGTTTGGATCGGGAGACTTCCGGCGTGATGGTCGTTGCGAAGACCGACGCGGCGCACCGCGGACTGGCCGAGCAATTTGCGGCGAGGACTTCGCACAAGGAGTATCTCGCGCTGGTCGACGGCGTGCCGGGTCTCATGAGCGGCAGCATCCGCCGTCCGATAGGACGCAACCCGACGCAGCGGCACAAGATGGCGATCATCGAAGGTCCCGGTGGTCGCGACGCGCATACCGATTGGGAGCGCGTGGAGGTATTTGGCGGCGACCTTGCGTCGCTCATCCGTTGCACGATTCATACGGGGCGGACGCACCAAATTCGCGTTCACATCAAATCGCTCGGCCACATTTTGCTGGGCGACGTGGTTTATGGTTGGAAGGACAGTCCGCGTCTTCCGATCCAGCCGACGCGCGTGATGTTGCACGCGGAGCATCTGGTGATCACGCATCCGATCACGGGCAAACCGCTCGATTTGCGCGCACCGCTGCCCAAGGATTTCGAGAAGATGCTCAAGGCGCTGCGCAAGGAAGTGAAACTGGCGGCTACGTCCATCAAGCGCGGCTTGCGCAGTCCGACCAACAAGCGTGGCGACGGTATCGTTGCAAAGACGGCCAAAGCCAAGCCGGCTAAAAAACGGATGGCCCGCAAGGCGAAGGCCTGACGGTCACGCCTGACTGAGCGCCTCCGAGGCGATCCCCCAGCGCAAATTATAGAGTGTGTGGTGAAAGGTCTCGATGCCGCCGGCTTCGGCGATGGTCAGCATGGTCACAAGCGCCGCTGGAAAAACATCGGCGCGACCGGCGGGCAGGCCGGGAAATTGCAGACGTTCCGCAAGGGTGAGCGGCGCCAGTTTTTGAAATAAGTGATCGAGCTCGGCCACGGTGACCACGGGGGAGGTTGCGGAGAGATCTTGGCCGTCCCTGGCTCCACGGATCAGACGCACGGCCGTCATACTGCCACCGGCAAATACGGCCTGTCCGTGCGGCAGATCGAAGCGAAACCCGCTGCGCGCGATTTCCGCCTGGGTGTGTGCGGCAATGGCGTCGCGGGCGGAGGCAGGAAAAGATGCCGCCGGATCGGAAACGAAACGTTCGGTGAGTCGCACGCAGCCAAGACGCAGACTCAGGCCCTGGGCGATGGTGCGGTTTTTGAAAGTGAGGCATTCGAGACTTCCGCCTCCGAGATCGAAGACGTGGAAATCGTGAAATGCGACCAGCGCGGGATCGCAGGTAAGACCGCGGCCGATAAGGTTGGCTTCCTCATCGCCGGTGAGGATGCGAATGGCATGGCCTGTCGAGGCGAGCACGAGGCGGCGGAATTCGTCACCGTTGAGGGCATCGCGCACGGCGCTGGTGGCGACGAGGATGACTTGTGAGGGTTGAAACGGAGCGGTGTCCGCAAGTAAGTCCTTAATGGCGGAAAGTCCTCGCGACATGCCTTCCTCGGTCAGCTTTGGCTCTGCTTTGCTGATGCCGGCGCTGATGCGGGCATCAATGGTGCGGCCTTTCAGTAAAATCAGGCGACCGTCCGCCTGTTGGCGGGCGACGAGCACCTTGATGGAGTTGGAGCCGATATCGATGACGGCGACGACTGGGGCAACCATGGGGGTCAAAGCACGAATTCAGGAGGAGCGATCAAGACGACAAACTCTCCCTTGAGGCTGCCTTTAAGAAGGCGGTCGCGAACATCGGCGGCGCGACCGACCAGGAAGGTTTCGTGAAGTTTGGTGACTTCCCGGGCGATGCAGACGATGCGATCGGTGCCGAGGGTCGCGACGATTTCATCGGCAAACTTGTCGATGCGATGGCAGCTTTCGTAGAGCGCCAAGGTGAATTCGAAGTCGCGGTATTTTTCCAGAAAGGCAGTGCGTGCGGATGTCTTGGCGACAAGAAATCCGGCGAATAAAAATCCGTTGGTAGGGAGACCGCTGGCACTCAGCACCGCGGCGACGGCGCAAGCGCCGGGGACGGGGATGACGGGCAGGCCGCGGCGACGGCAGGCGCGAACGAGGCGGAACCCGGGATCGCTGATGGCGGGCGTGCCGGCATCGGAGACGAGCGCGATGGATTTGCCGGCGGCGAGCTGGTCGGCGAGGCGTTCGGCGGCTTCGGTTTCGTTGTGGTCGTGGTAGGCGACGAGATCGCGGCGCAGGCCTTGGCGGGTGAGCAGTCCGCCGGTGGTGCGGGTGTCTTCGCAGGCGACGAGATCCACGGAGCCGAGAATCGCCCGTGCCCGTTCCGTGAGGTCGGCGAGATTGCCGATGGGCGTGGCTACCACGTAGAGATGGCCGGGCTGCGGTGTGAGCGAAGAATTGACGGGGGCGTCGGCCATTGGGCGATGTCAGCCGATTGGGGGCGGCGGGCAAGCCCGCTTCCCTTGATAGGCACAAAAAAACCGGCATCTTTTAGATGCCGGTTTCAATAGGATCAGTAGCCAGTGCCGCCGGGGCCGCCAGGCCCGCCGAGTCCACCCATGCCGGGAATGCCACCTTCCCAGTTTGCGGGGCGGCTCCAAGGAATACTGCTGTCTTCCGGAGATTTGGAGGAACAGCCGGAAGTGGCCAAAGTTACCATCAAGCCCGTAAGGGCGAGAACGGTGAGAACGAGCTTTTTGCTAAACGGCATATGAAAGTTACTGGGCGACGGTAGCGATGTCGCCTTTGCCAAGATCGCCACGCAGTGAGTCAGTCGCGATCTGGGCGATGGAGTAGCTGGCTTCGACGCTGCTGACTGCGGCGGTGGCCAGGGTGTTGCCGCCGCGGGTGATGGTGAACTTCTGGTTGACCTGCACGCCTTGGGCGCTGCCGAGGTTAAGAACCACGAAGGCGTTTTGCGTGCCGACGCTCACGACTTGCCCACTGAGTCCGGCTGAGGCTGGTGCGGCAACGACCTGGCTGGTGCCATCTGCCGCGACCACGGTGGTTTTTCCTGCCATCAGTTCAGCCACGCGATCCTGAAGGGAGGCGATGGTCTTCTTGTAGTTGTCGATTTCCTCGGGTGAGACGGCGTTGAGTTTCGCCTCGCCGAGGTCGCGCTTAAGGCCGGCAACTTCTTCGTTTAGGGACTTGATGGCGTCTTCCTTGGCGGTGACTTGGTTGGTCAGCTGGTCGACGTTGCGAGCGAGCTCAACGCTGTGGTTGTCGGCGGAGGTGAGCTTGGACTTGGCGTCGCCCAGATCGCTGTCCATGGAGGCGAGCCGCTTTTGAAGGGCGTCGATCTGGCCGTTGGCGTCGCTCAGTTTGGCCTGAACGTCGGTGGTGCGGTTATCGGCCAAGGTGACCTGCTGCTGGAGCTTGGTCTTGGTGTCGCCGATCTGAAAATAGAAAAATGTGGAGGCGGCCGAACCGAGAAGAGCGATCACGCACAGAACAAGGGTAAGGGATTTCATAAGGGTAAGTTAAACGGAGTCTCACGAGCACTGACCCCGTTGAAAAGGGAAAAGTTTCCCAAAACGTGCCATCTCTAGTCCGCCACGGGGGCGGACCGGGAGGGTGCGAAACTGCCTTAAATCGAATAAGTGGACTCAAACCACGGGGTTTGGACTCTTTTCTTAACTGCCCCGTTGGCTGTGAGATGTTCCAGAACTTTGAATACCAGTTCCGTCTTTTCAGGAACACCAAGGGCGGTGGCGAGTGCATCGGCGGTGAACGACTGGCCGGCGGCAGAGGCGAGCTTGGCGGTGATCTGGAGCTTGAGGGCGATGACGCCGGAGGCGGCCTTTTTGCCGGCTTCGACGCCGGGCTGGTGGTAGGCGTTGATGCCGATGAGCGAGGCGTAGAAGCCGACCACGCGTTCGTAGAGGGCGATCAACATGCCGAGGGTGCGAGGCGAGACGTCGTTGACAGTGATGGAGACGGACGAACGGTTGCTCTCGGAGAGGGCGTCGCGGGTGCCGAGGTAGAAACCCTGGAGGTAGTCGCCGGTGGTGACGCCTGGATCGACGTCGAAGGAGGCGCCGGCGCGGTCCTTGAGCACTTCGATGAAGGTGACGAAGAAGTTGTTCACGCCGTCGCGAAGCTGCTGGACGTAGGCATGCTGGTCGGTCGAGCCCTTGTTGCCGTAAACGGCGATGCCTTGGTTGACGACCTTGCCTTGCAAATCGAGCTCCTTGCCGAGCGACTCCATGACAAGCTGCTGGAGGTAGCGGGAGAACAGCAGCAGGCGATCCTTGTAGGGGAGGACGACCATGTCCTTGGAGCCTTTGCCGTCGGTGGCAAAGTGCCACATGAGGGCGAGGAGGGCGGCGGGGTTTTCGGAGGTCTTGGTAGAGCGGGTGACCACGTCGATGGCGGCGGCGCCATCAAGCATGGCCTGGATGTCGATGCCTTGGAGGGCGGCGGGCAGAAGGCCGACGGCGGAGAGTTCGGAGGTGCGGCCACCGACCCAGTCCCACATGGGGAAGCGGGCGAGCCAGTTTTGGGCGATGGCGGTTTGTTCGAGTTTGGAGCCCGCGCCAGTGACGGCGACGTAGTGCTTGGTGAAGTCGAGACCGGCGGACTTGAAGGCGGCGGCGGCTTCGAGCTGGCCGTTGCGGGTTTCGGCGGTGCCACCGGACTTGGAAATGACCACAACGAGAGTCTCGGGGAGTTTTCCGGCGAGCGTGGCGAGGACGTAGTCGATGCCGTCGGGGTCGGTGTTGTCGAAGAAGGCGACGGCGAGTTTGTCCTTTGCGGGCTGGCCGAGGGCGTGATTGACGAACTGCGGGCCGAGGGCGGAGCCGCCGATGCCGATCACGAGCAGCTGGGTGAATTTCTTGCCGGGCGCGGGAGCGATGGTGCCGGCGTGGACCTTGGCGGCGAAGTCCTTGATCGAGGCGAGGGTGTCGGAGATTTCCTTCGTGAGATCGGCGGTGGGTGCGAGCTGCGGGGCGCGGAGCCAGTAGTGGCCGACCATGCGCTTTTCATCGGGGTTGGCGATGGCGCCTTTTTCGAGGGCGGCCATGTCGGCGTAGGCCTTCTGGATGGCAGCTTCTTTTCCAGTGAGGAAGTCATCCGGAAAAGGGATGCGACTGATGTCGAGCGCGAGGCCCAGACCGGAGTTTTGGTAGTAGTATTTTTTAAAACGTGACCAAGAGGATGACATGGGAAGGGAAGTTCAGTTGAGCCGGTTGTAAGGCCGGGTGGGAGCAAAAAGCACGGTGAAGATATGAAGATTACGCTTCAATACGATGAAGACAATTGTTGGTTTTCCCTGAGATTTTAAGGGGGATAATGCGTATTAATGGGAGAGGGGTTACACGGTTTGTAGGGTTGACGAAATTCACGGCAGGGAGTGCAACGTCTATCCCCGTGAAAAAATATCTATTCCCCCTTGTCTTGATGTGCGCCGCCATTGGCGTGCTGCGCGCCGATGAAGTAGCCCCGCCCACCTGCGGCAAAGCCATCACCATCTCGGGTGACATCACTCACTATAAGGTGAAGCCGGGCGTGTTGACCGGTGTCACCGACGACGCCGGCATCTGGGGCGAGGAAATCTATGGCAAATCCTTCACCGCGACGGTGGAAGGGCTGCCCGCGGGTGATTACACGGCGGTCGTCGAGTTGATCGAGGCCTACCACGGCGGTCCCGGCCAGCGTGTTATCCGTATCACCAGCGGCGATCAGGTGCTCGCCGACAACGTCGATATTTTCAAGGCCGCCGGTGGCAAGGCCAAGCCGTATCAGCTGAAGCTGAAAATCTCTCACGAGGCCGACCAGATTCGTGGCCCGCTTTCGCTCACGTTTACGGCCGTTAAAGACGCGGCAAAACTCAACGCCCTCGAAATTCTGAACGCCGCCGGCCAGCCGGTCGCGTGCGCGAAGGCCAAGGATCTGGTGTCTGCGGCGTCGCTGGCCGCGAGCAAAATTCCGAACGTCACGACGCCTCCCATTTACGGAGATCCAGGTAAGCCGATGGATGCTCGTATCGACGACCTCATTTCCCGGATGTCACTGGCCGAAAAAGCCAGCCAGCTCGACAACAAGACGCTGGGAATCGAACGCCTGCATGTGCCCGCCTACAATTACTGGAGCGAGGCTCTCCATGGTGTTGGCCGCAACGGCCACGCCACGGTTTTCCCTCAAGCCATCGGTCTCGCCGCGACTTGGGATGAGTCCTTGATTCGCCAGATGGGCGAGGTGATCGCCACCGAAGGTCGTGCGAAATACTACGAGACGATCCGCAACGGTGAGATCGGCCGTGAGAATGCCGGCCTCAATTACTGGGCGCCCAACGTGAACATCTTCCGTGATCCTCGCTGGGGACGCGGTCAGGAAACCTACGGTGAGGATCCTTATCTGACCGCGCGCATGGGTGTGAATTATGTCGAAGGCGTGCAGGTCACCGACCCCAAGTATCCCGGCTATGTCAAAGCCATGGCGACCGCGAAGCACTTCGCGGTGCACAGCGGTCCGGAAAAAGGCCGCGGTCACTTCAACGTCGATCCGACACCGCGTGATCTTTACGAGACCTACCTGCCTCAGTTCGAAGCGCTCGTGCAGGAGGCCAAGGTGTGGGGTGTCATGGCATCCTATAACTCCATCAACGGTGTGCCGTGCGCGGCCGATCCCTGGCTGCTGACAAATTTGCTTCGCGACCAGTGGGGCTTTAAGGGCCACGTCGTCTCCGACTGCGGAGCGGTCGGCCAGATCGCCGGCGAAAAACATTATCTGCCGACGGCCGAGGAAGGCATCTCCGCCAGCATGAAGTCCGGCCTTGATTTGTGTTGCGGCAGCGATTTCCGCCGTCTGCCCGAGGCGGTTGCCAAGGGGCTGATCACGGAAAAAGACGTCGATCAGGCCCTTCATCGCGTGCTCGAGATTCGCTTCCGTCTCGGACTTTTCAATCCGCCGGCGACCGCGCCGTTTTCCGGCGTGCCGGCGAGCGAGATCGAGAGCCCCGAACACTTGAAGCTCGCGCTTGATGCCGCGCGCCAGTCCATGACGTTGCTCAAAAACAACGGCATCCTTCCGTTGGATCGCGCCAAGGTAAAACGCATCGCCGTGGTCGGGCCGAATGCCAATTACGCGGGCATGCTGGTAGGCAACTATCACGGTGATCCGTCGAATCCTGTCACGATCCTCAAAGGAATCAAAGCCAGCGCCGGTTCCGGTGTGCAGGTGGATTTTGTGACCGGCTGCGATCTCATCAGCCGCCCGGATCGTCCGGTGCATAACCCGGCCGACTTCCAGCGGGCAGTTGATCTGGCGAAAAACGCCGACGTGGTCATTTTTGTCGGCGGCCTTGATGCAGGCGTGGAAGGCGAAGAGTCCAGTCTGGTTGCCCCCGGGTTTTTCCATGGCGACCGCACGGCAATCGAACTGCCCGATGTGCAGACGACGATGCTCAAGGCGCTTCAAGCCACCGGAAAGCCGGTGATTTTCGTGAACTGCTCGGGCAGCGCGGTCGCGATGCCGTGGGAGGCCGAAACGCTGCCCGCGATTCTTCAGGCTTGGTATCCGGGTGGCGAAGGTGGCACCGCCGTGGGCGAAGTCCTCTTCGGTGACTACAATCCCGCCGGGCGCCTGCCAGTCACGTTTTACGCCAAGACAGAGGATCTGCCCGCCTTCGAAAACTACCGCATGGAAAACCGCACCTACCGTTATTTCACCGGCAAGGCGTTGTTCTCCTTCGGCTATGGTCTGAGCTACACGTCCTTTCAGTATCAACCTGTGAGCATCGCCTCGGCGATATTGCCGGCAGGTGGCACGGTGCATCTCAGCGTGCCTGTGAAAAATACCGGGGCGCGCGACGGCGACGAAGTCGTGCAGGTTTACCTGAAGCACAACAGCTCGCCGGTGCCGCAGCCGATTCACTCGCTGGTGGCCTTCAAGCGCGTGCCGGTGGCGAAGGGTGCGACCGTGAATGTTGCCTTCGATATTCCGGTCGAACGCTTCCACTATTGGAGCGTCGAGAAAAAAGCCTACGTCGTGGACGCAGGCTCCTATACGCTGCAAGTCGGTGCGGCCTCGTCGGACATCCGCCAGACGTGCAAAGTTACAGTCACGCCCTGATTCCACCTTACCGCGCCCGTGCCGCCGTGACTGCGGCGACATGGGCGGCGGCGGCGGCTTTTAGAGCGGCCCAGTCTTTCTTTTTCAAAATCTCGGCGGAGACCAGATTGCTGCCGATGCCGAGCGCGGGACAACCCGCGGCAAGAAATTCGGGGATGGTTTTCAGATTCACACCGCCGGTGGGAATGATCTGCAACTGAGGCAGGGGGCCGCGGATCGATTTGACGTAGCTGGCGCCCAGATTTTCGGCGGGGAACAGTTTGACGAAATCGGCGCCTGCTTCCCACGCTTGGACCGCCTCGGTCGGCGTAAATGCGCCGGAGGCGATGGGGATGCCTTTTCGCGCACACGCGGCGATCACGGTGGGACGAAAAACCGGTGTCACGATAAAGTGGGCGCCTGAATCGATGGCATGCAAGGCGTCCTCTTCATGCAGGATGGAGCCCATGCCGAGCAGAAGCGAGTTGCCGCGTTTGGCGGATTCAGCCCTGAGAAGAGCGGGAGCGTTGGGGGTCGTGAGGGTCAGTTCGACGGCGCCGATTCCTCCGGCGACAAGCGCGTCTATGGCCTCGGGCAACGCCGCTGAATCATCGGCGCGGACGATGGCGATGAGGACTGCCTTTTTGAGGCGGCTGATGATCTTTTCCTTTTTCATGGAATGGAGTTTGGGATTATAGCGGGCAGGCGATGTCTTTGCCCGGTTGGAGCTGAAAATGTTTCGCGAACTTTTGACCCGGCAGGCGAAGATCGCCGGAAATGGAAATGCCGGATGCGTTGTGAATGCGGATTTGGTCCGACTCGCGTTTCACGATAACGCTGCCTGGTTGATCCAACGTAAGCGCGATTTCGGCATCCTGCCATTTCTGGCCGGAGAGGAGGACCATGCGGGCGCCTTGGGCGAGCTCGATGCGACAACCGAGCGTGCCGACCAGTGTGGCGCCGGCAGCGGTCAATGTGCCCGTCTCCGGCAGGCTGAGCACGAGATCCGTGCCGTCGTGATGGACGACTTCGACCGCTGCGC
>Ga0310811_10000157_pt1 | contig 101860 bp, 102 predicted proteins | sample YCmetagenome_FD_207642 | JGI IMG/M metagenome (GOLD analysis project Ga0310811, IMG submission 207642) | Soil microbial communities from experimental microcosm in Duke University, North Carolina, United States - YC | ecosystem: Engineered > Artificial ecosystem > Soil microcosm > Unclassified... | reverse complement strand
GTAAACGTTCCAGAAGCTGACGACAGGTTGAAGAACGTTCCACTGTTCGTACTGACACTCCCACCAGTTAAGCTGTTCAACACATTGATAGTATTGAACGTTCCAGCCGTTCCAAACACGGAACCACCAGTGAATGACCCACTCATGAACAGGTTCTGGAAGGAACCCGATCCGGCAACTAAATTACTGAACGTGCTATTGGACTGGACATTGATTGTGGTGAAACTACCCGTTCCCGCGGTCAAGCTACTGATTTGACCGTTCGTTGTTGAGCTGGTGGTAGAGGTAAGGCTGATGAATGTACCCGTCCCAACAGCTACATTGTCAACCGTCAACCCTCCTCCCATGTGTGATCCATTCAAGACGTTCAAGCCATTTTGAGCACTTAACAGTCCGGTTATCACACCTGATTGTGCGGTGAGATTGGTGAACGATCCTGTTGTAGATGACAAGTACGCCGTACTCAATGTTCCAATACTGGCTGTGCTGTCGGCCACAAATGACCCTATGACTGTTGCGCTGTTTGTAGTCAGTGATCCAGACAGGTTCGCATTCCCACTTCCATCATCCAAAATATTGTTCTGAGTACGCACAGAGAAACCCGTCGCACCTTGATTGAACGCTAGTCCTCCTGGACCCAACTCGATCAGAACGACATACCCGTTTCCACCACTCTCGGTGAAATTGCTTCCCTGCGCTACATTTCCACCAGGGTATTGTGAATCGTTCGATCCGGCTGCCACTCCACCACCGTTTGTACCTGCTGTCAAGGTTCCTGTAGTGCTCGCCGAGGCTCCATTGTTTAACAACAAAGAACCACCTCCACCACCTATGATTCCACCACCAATACCTCCTCCACCTCCACCCGCAGTCGATGTTGAGTTCTGACCATCTCCACCAGGAGCCAACGGCTCGGATCCAAAGTTGACATTGTAGGTGCTAAACGTTCCAGTGGTCGTCAGACCGCCTTGTCCAGCCGTTCCATTCCCAGCACCACCTGCACCACCACCTGCACCCACGAGCAGATGAAAGTTTGTACCATCAAATTGGTGAATAGCAGAATATTGTCCTCCACCACCTCCCAGTGCAGGTGTACCCGTAACGGAACCTCCGGCACCGTTGTTTGTACCCGCTGAACTTCCACCAGATGATGTGTTGTTTGTTCCGCTTGCAGGCTGTCCACCTGAACCAACACTAATAGATAATGTTCCTGGAGCAGAAACAGTGATGACCGTGTCGGCGAACGCTCCACCTCCACCTGAAGAACTGCCTTGTTCTGAACCTGCGCCAGCGGCTGCCCATACTTTGGCTTGATACGACAACGTGCCTTGTGCTGGATTGAATGGATTGGTTGGAACGGTGAAGAAGAATTGACCAGGAGTGTTGAAGATGTGTTTGGTGGTCGTCGGCAAAGTTGGTACACCCGACACGAGATTGTTGTTGATGTTAATTGTTTCGTTGCCATCATACAAGAACGATGAATTGCCTGTTAATCCAGAGCCCGTAGCCGGATTAATTAAGAATTGGATGCTCCCTTCAATCCCACCAATAGAGATGGAGCCTGGTCCCGTAGGACCAGTGGATCCGGTTGAACCCGTCGAGCCGGTTGGTCCAATGGATCCTGTTGGACCCGTGGGTCCCATAGAGCCTGTACCTCCAATTGGTCCCGTAGGTCCAATCAAACCATTGGAACCCGTAGGTCCCGTAGGTCCTATGGATCCTGTAGGTCCCGTAGGTCCTGTTGGACCTTGAGAAGGTCCTGTGGGTCCAATGGATCCTGTGGGTCCTGTAGGACCAGTAGCACCCTGTAATCCTTGTAGACCCTGACTGCCCGTTGGACCCGTTACGCCTGGTGTGCCTTGTAAACCTGTGGGTCCAGTCGATCCAGTAAGTCCAATAGATCCTGTTGAACCCGTAGGACCTGTTATACCTTGCAGTCCTTGCAACCCTGTGGGTCCGGTTGGACCTGTAGGACCAACTGAATTGGGTCCGGTTGGACCTGTAGGACCCGTTGATCCTGTTGGACCTGTTGGACCTCCATTAGGACCTGTTGGACCTGTTGGACCTGAGATGCCCTGAGGTCCTAGTGGTCCTGTTGGACCCGTTGAGCCAGTCAGACTCAGACCTGGTGCTCCTGTAGGTCCCGTAGGTCCTGTAGATCCAGTTCCACCGGTACCCCCCGTCAAACCAATAGGACCTGTCAAACCAATAGGACCTATCGAGCCTGTAGCACCTGTAGACCCTGTCGAGCCTGTAAAACCGCGTGGACCTACAGATCCTGTAGGTCCAGTCGTTCCTGTTGGTGAAAATACATTCTGTGTGAACAAGTTTTGAAGCTGGGTAAGTACCGCTTCTGATATACCATGATCAAGGTACTCTACGACAGCCGCGCCCAGTGCCGTGTTATTCGAAGTCAATGGCAATGATAATGAAGTTCGGTTGTGGCTAAACACAGTGGCTATACCCGTAGACATGTTTCTATGCGTTTTTCACAATCTGTTCAATCTCAGCACGGTACACCTTCTCCACCAACTGAACATACTTGTCTGATGCACGTTGTAATCCTACCACTGTGTCCTCTGGCTTACGCTTCCATATCCACTGGTGGCTAATGGGGTCATATGCATGAAATCGAGTGAAACCACTGCGTGCGACCTTCTGAAGCATTTTGTCCTGTCCTTGAACGATACCTCGGAACAAGAGCTTCTTGTCAAAAGGCAACGAGGCAAACAGCAACAGAGGACGCTGGGTGATAATCTGTCGCAACTTCTTTTTGCGACCTTGCACCTCCCATTCTTCAGTGTCAACACTGGGAGGATTGGTATCTACCTCGGCATTCTGAGCTTGTTGTTCCTGCTGTTCCTCTTGTTCATCATCCTCCTCCACCAAATCTGCCCAACGTTCCGTTAGTATGCGATCGGCGTGAATCTGAGTCATAGCACAACAACAGAAGGATGAAAAAGGGAAAAACAAGGAAGTGATTATGGATGATCGAATCTGAATGAATGAGCTTGCATCCTTCATTCACAATCCAAAGACAATTGTGAATGGTGTATACTTCGAAATGGCATCTTCCATGGCTTCCCTCTGTCCTAGGTGCATGAAGTACCCTCGCCCACCTTCTCAGTTCGTTCACTTGCCACCTGATTTCCATGTGTCTCATGCCAATTTATCGCCTCACATCCATCGTGTATGTCAAGACTGTTACCTTGCTCTGTTGTACACGGAAGAAGAACGTAAGTCAATGTCGTCTACAGATGCTCGAGTTGAACCCAATTTCCATTTGAGTCGAGCGTATGGTGTCCCATTCAAAGGCAGAGATGGCATCATGACCGTTCGAATCCGCGGTGCCCAACCTTCTCAACCATTTGTCGTGCTGTACGATCATCCAGATTTGGTGAAGGCTCAAATAGCGGAACGTGAACGACAGTGTGCACAGTGCTTGAAGTGGGATCAGCCCGCATTGGATGTAGAGCCTGGGACGTACCCAGCCGGTCGACAGTGGTGTTATTTTTGTCGGCTCAAATTGAGAGAGATGCGCGAAAGAAATCGGTATGGTGGGTGAGAGCATGTTGATCAGTCAAAGAGATAATCCACATTTCAAACCTTGATCAATAGACAATCGATCCCTCAGTTGCTTGTTCATCATGTCCGCCGTTCCAGTTGCAGATCCCAAACTCGCATCCGTTCAGTTGAAGCTGGCTGAAACACATCAATTGATGCATCAGAATATCCAGATGTCTCTTGATCAGACGACCAAGTTGCACAACCTTGAAATCAACAGTGAGGAGTTGGAACGCAACAGCCATCAGTTCAAAATAAGCGCTGTTCGTGTACGGCGCAGGATGTGTGGAAGGAGCTGGAAGATGATGGGTTGTATAATGATCATGATTGTTGTTCTCATCCTGGTTATTGTTGTTCCTATTGTCGTTCAACTCCATAAATAATCAGACTATGTTCAGACTCTAATAGAGGGTGAAACCAATGACTGCAACTTTGCCACAGAGACGTTTGGCGCAATATCGTCTCCAAGTACTTCCTCTACCCATCCATAGTATCGCTGAATAGTGTCCAGAAGCTGTGAACTGCTGAGTTGCAACCACATTTCGTACACTTCCGAGGGTGTGCTCAGTGGCATAAGCAGACGCAAGTGCAGATACATCATCGAGAATACCACACAGTATCCACCTTGTGGACAATGGTGAGCTTTGTCCTGTTTTGCCTGTGGACCAAAATAAGGACATGATTCGTCAACGCTGATGTATTTGTAATCACGGTCAGGAAGATGCTTACGAAACTGAGCGCTGTTCAAGTACTCATCGACGTGTGCAGTATTCTGTTTGTGTTGAGGTTCAAAACGTTCATACGTTCGGAGACGCTTGTTGATGATGAGGGCGTTCTGATGTCCCGATGCACCTTCACGTCGGAGAGCTAACGTGAGAACAATGAAGGGTGAGGTACAGCGATCTAAAGCTCGTTTGAGATTGGTGGTCGTTAAACGTTTGACCTTCCAATTGTTGTCCACCAACAAATCGACCGATCCCGCACTGAGCGCGGAAATGAACTGGTTGAACTTGGACGTTCCTGGTTGATATTGCTTGCTGGCCACGAATTGGAGGTAATTCGTTATCCTGGTGTCTTGGCTTGTTGTAGGGATACATGCATCTGTAATCAAACTGCCGGGACGTTTGATAAGCCAGTGAAGCCACACTGGAATCTTTTCCCAGTCTCCCCAGCACTGAGTTGTTTTGGAATGTGTATTGATTTCAGCTAGTAGAGCATTGAAACGTTCAGCGTTTTGTTTGTGAATCTGCAGTCGTGTTTTATCGACGGGTGCTGGTCTGTGAACGGGTGCTGGTCTGTGAACGGGTGCTGGTCGGTTTAGTTTCCTGACAACCCTTCTCTTCCTGGAAGACGGCTTCCTCTTGATCGGACTCTTCCTCTTGATCGGACTCTTCCTCTTGATCGGACTCTTCCTCTTGATCGGACTCTTCCTTCTAGGCATTTGTGAAACGTTGGATTGGTTCTGTTAAGTGGTTTTTTGGAGCGAAAAATGACGGATCCTACCGTTCCTCCAACACGTCTCTTTGAAGTTGCTCGTCACTACATGCGCTCGTTGTCGTTCAATCATCATCAGTTGAATAGCTACAACTGGTTCGCAGAGCATGCCGTGGGACCAGTGTTGGATGCGTTCGATCCCATTACCTGCAGTGATGTGCAACCATCAGGAACTCTGTCGATCAAGGTGTACACCAAAAACGCTCGAGTGTTGCCGTCGACTCAAGAACCAGCCGAATGCCTTTCCAGACAGATTGATTACGTGTGCACGCTCGTTGGAACGATCGATGTCGAGATTCGATTTCGGGATGAGGTGGTTTGGCACGTCGAGTATGACAACTTTGTGATTGGATGGTTGCCAGCTATGGTACTGAGTCGTCAATGTAAAGTGGGTCTCGAACTATACAAGATGGAACAAGAGTGGAATCTAAGAGAACGAGATCAACAAAATGAACAGTCTGCTTCCAATGGTGTCGGCGTACGTTCTCCAGCTTCTTCCCTGAACGAATCTACTCGTGCAGAATGGCGCAAAGTCCGTCAAGCTCTGTTGGCGAAACATCGGCTGGATCAGAGTGAGGTAGGTGGATACTTTATTGCGCGGGGTGCGGAGAAGGTTGTATTAATTCAGGAACGTTTAACCAATTCTATGGTCTATGTTTTTCCTCCCGATGACAAGGAGAGTGTGGGTGTTGTTCGGTATGATAAGCCGATCATCAGTGAATGTAGGAGTCAAAACGTTAAACAGTTCAAGCAGGAGATGTTCAGTTTGACATATAGTGCCGTGTCCAATCGTTCTATCCATGTGATTCGTGCCGTTCTTCCCAAGTTCAAGAGTGATTTCCCATTGTTTGTGTTGTTGCGAGCACTGTTACCACTGGATGGAACGACAACTGGCTCTTCTGACCTACCCACATTCCAGTCGGCTTCAGAAGTTGCTCGGTTGCTGATGATGTTTTGTACGCGTCCGAACCAGACCGAATGCTATCATGATCTGACTCGTGCATTGGAAGACAGTGAACGAGAGGCTTACCGAATAACCACCACACGACAGTGCCTCTATTACATGGGTCAACGATGTAAACTTCCGGAGGTATCGGGTAACGAGGAATTGTCTCGTTCGATGATTATCCAGCAGACCATCTTGCGAGAGCTCTTTCCACATTTGTCAGAATCTCCACTCCTCTCCAAGTACAGTCCCGTTCCCATGAAACTGCACTTCATGTTGTTCATGCTCTACCGGTTGTTGGCGGTCGTTCTGAAGTGGGAACCGTTTGATGATCGCGATCACTACGCAAGCAAGCGTATGGACACGACCGGAGCGTTATTGAGGATTCTCTATCGACAGATTATGATTCAGCACACACGGGATCTGCAAAAGAATGTCGTTACAAGTTGCAAATCCATTACTCAACGCAAGGGCAAGACACTGCTCACATACGATCAAATGCTCGAAGCACTGAAACTCCAGTTGCGAAGAGAATCGTTTGAACGGTGGTGGACTCCGAAAGATGCCCGTGGACGATATGTTATGGGCATTCAGAAGGACTTCAGTGTAGCTCTCTCTACAGGCAACTGGAGCAAGAACACGTATGCTAGCGCCGTAGCCAGCTCTGTAGTTATGCGAGCCGTCTCTCAGTACTACAAACGTTCGAATTACGTGAGTCAGATCAGTGAACAGAGGCGTGTCAATCTTCCGGTGAGCAAGAACTCGACCAACACACGACCTCGACAAGTTCACCCCAGTCAGTGGGGATCAGTTTGTCCAAGCCAATCGCCTGAAGATGAAAGCGTAGGGTTCATGAAGAACTTGGCATTGGCATGCTGTGTGTCTCCTGGATTAGACAATGATCGGATCTATGAACAGTTGTTGGAACAGATCCAGTCGTTTCAAGGGTCTCAACCCGTCGATCCTCAGACCTCGTTACCTGTGCCATTGACGTGGGTGATGATGAACGGCAACATTTTGGGTGCAGTTCCGTACATACATCGAATGGATCTCTACAACAACATCCGCATGCACATCAAGATTGGTATACCTGAGAATAATATGATGGGAGTATCACTACAGAGAGGTGGACGTATTCTTCAGATTCAGACAGATGAAGGTCGATGTTGTCGCCCATTGGTCGTGCTCGAACATACTGACAAGTGGTTAACTGTTCCCGACTTTGGATTATTGCCGTTCGATGAGATGGTTAGGCGAGGGTGGATTGAATGGATGGACATTGCCGAAACGACTCAACACGCCATCGCTGTCAATTGGTCGTACCTGTTGAGTTTACATGAGTGTGAACGTGAACACTTCAAGTATGTGGAATTGCACCCTTCATTGATCGCTGGGTTTGCCGCATCCATTGGTCCCTATGCCAACATGAACCCCGGTCCACGTGTAGCGTACATGGCATCGATGTCGGCCAGTGCGATTGGAGCCTATGGAACGAACATTCATATGGAACGAGATGACTCATTGTTTGACAACCTTGATTATCCACAAAAGTCATTGACACCCACAGCCTGGGCAACGGAAGCGTTCTGTCATGAATTGCCCAGTATTCAGAATGCTGTTGTTGCGATCTTGTCGCATGGAGGCAACAACCAAGAGGATGCGGTTATTGTGTCTCAACGTGCAGTCGATTTGGGCATGTTTCGATCCACACGCTATCGTTCATTCCGAGACACATCGAGTTGTTCGAGCAGTTTCACCAAGGAGTATATGGCTCGTGAACGACATCAGTTCGAAGCTCCTTCGAACGATGCTGTGAGACCAGCTTCTGTTGACGTAGATGGGTTTACGCGTCCAGGATTCAAATTGCAAGAAGGAGACGTTCTGATGCACAAGCACATTATCAAAGAGAAGATTGAACTGGTCGAGTCGAAATCATCGGATACTGGTTCTGATGTCAGCTCTAGTTCACGGGTGATTAAGAGCATTAAGGCCTCGAAAAAACAAATGGCTACCGCTCTTGCTGAACCACCAACAATTACACAGGAGACAAATGAGGTGATCGGTATTATGGCAGAACATATTGACCATCCGAACGTTCGACCACCAGACGGCAAAACATTGGGACGGTTGCTCAATTCCATGACTACACCCGATACGAGTGCAAACAATGCCAACTCGATCAAGTTCCATGACCCTTCAGTAGTGGATCGTGTCATGTTGAGCACGAATGAGAATGGAGATGTTATTTGCAAGGTGCGTACGCGTTCGTCTCGAATCCCCAAGATTGGAGACAAGTTGGCATCGCAAGGACCACAGAAGGGTGTGATTGGTGAGTTTCGACGTCCAGAGGATATGCCATTCTGTGAAGACGGAGTAATTCCCGATCTCATACTCGTCAGTCACTGTCTACCTTCTCGAATGACTTTAGCACAGATCGCATCCATGCTCGCGGGCGTTGTCGCTGCCAGCTCAGGCAAGCTCCAGGATAGCACAGCGTTCCAAGAGAATTACGACATTGCCGAGTCCTTAGCCAAAGGTATGCTCGAGAACGGGTTTACTCCACATGGTAGTCGAGTCATGTATGAAGGATATACAGGTATACCATTGGATGGACAAGTCTTTATTGGACTCACCACATATCAGCGCATGAGACAGATGACGGAGGACAAGTATCATGTGCGTGCACGTGGACAGGTGCAATTGCTATCCAGACAACCCACAGAGGGAAAGGCAACAAGTGGTGGATTGAGGTGGGGTGAAATGGAACGTGATTGTGCAATTAACGCGGGGTTATCGCACTTCTTGGCAGAAAAGTTTGGACAAGATAGTGACGGAGAGCTGATTCATTTGTGTACCAAATGTCATGTGTTGTGCAAGAATCAGTGTCCAGAACATCCGGATTTACCTCTAGACATTGTTCATGTGCCTCAGGCATTCACGTTGATGTTGGCGGAGTTGCGTGCAATGAATATCGCTACGAGATTGAGTGTGAAATAGATTTCTGAAGAGAAACGAATCCATCTATTCAGAATTATACCTTGTGTCCACACCCCTCACACACCACTTTACGTCCATCCACATCAAATGCAATCGGTGCACCAATAACGGCTAAACTCTCCCTCCCATACCGTGTCAAATGCCAGTATGTTCCAGGCTTGACTTCCGAGTTCATACACACCGGCACCGCCAGGCTCTGTGTCCACATGTGCATTTGCTCAACCCATTCTATGAACGAAGACTGATGCACTCCATGAGTAATACTGGTGCTCACCATCCGTAATGGATGAGCGTGTAAGAACCTGGACTTGATGTGTAGATTGGAAATCACCACTTCTACCTCTGTCCACAAGCGAAGCAACTGATCCAGGTCTTTGCCAACAGTATGCAGAACCGACTCTCCATATGCCCGACAGATCTGGTTGGGAGTGGGAAAGTCCGAGTTGAGCATCGCGTCCATGTACTGACCGACTTTACGAACAGTTGATTCTGACTTGCTCTCTGGTTCACTACTCTGATCGGGATTGCTGTCAACCCACCATGAACCACGTTCATTATCAATCAATCCGTTCAGTTTCGTCTCACCACCTAATGCGGATACTGTCTTGTCCATAATGGCAGGTTGAGGACATACAAATGGAACGACGGACGAACGGATCTGTCGTCCCAACCGAAACGCATTCTTCAAGCCCCATACGCCAGGATAGCTGTGTGCGAGATAGATACTACTAATCGCTTGATTTTCGGGAACATGCAACACACGTAGAATCACAGCAAAGATTCGACGTTCGGTATCGGTCATGCCATCCACCTCCTTGTCGTGTTCACGTATCATGCGAGCAATCGTTCGACATTTCGATTTACTCAGTTCGGCAGGTGATTCAGAACGACTCAGCCGTACAACATGTTCCACTCCTGAACGGTGAGATTGGGATGTAGAGATCGACATTACAGTGAAAGTTAAGGTTGTAATTGGAAAGCCAAGCACGCTTGAAATGTGTCGAGGCACTGCTCGAGTGTACCTTGAGGGCGATAGTCAGCACTCTCCTTCTCTTTGAGCAGATCAATGCGCAAGGACGGAAGTTGATCGGATAGGTATGTCCATGCAAGATCACCTTTGACCACGACCTTGAAATCGACTTTGCGCAGTATTTGAGTAGATAGTTCCGACACTGGCGGTCTCACAGGACACGATTGAACTCCACCTCGCAACTGATTGAGTAGAGCTTGATCATTCGTTTCACGTGCCTGAAATCCAATCCATTTCAATTGATTCAATGGTGCTGTGCTGTCCACTGAGTGCCATGGCTCAAGTGGAACGATACACACGATGATACGATTCTGTTGAGCGGTCATGCATGCCATTTGGGCATACCAGATTCCATAGGCTTTCTCTAGGTTAATCTTGCGTAGACTCATGATGGTAGAAGGTATGTACTTCTCATTGATTGCCGTGTAGATCAATTGCTGTTCGTGACGGAGATCTTCCATGATTAGGAGATTGTGTGGATGGACTGGCTTGATTTTACGTTCCTATGGGTGTTAAAAAGACTACAGTCGTTTCTGTTCTGACTTTTGTCCTCTCGACCAGATAAAATGATCCAGACCAGTACTATCCTTTGGGCACTCATCATCACCGGGTTGGTGAGTTGGATTGTGTCGCGAATGTGCTTGCACAAGATGTGCAAAGCACTGGAACGTATGACCAACACAGATGATGCTGCGATCAAGGTCGTTGAACGTGAATGCTTCTTTCGACACTGGGGACACGTCAAGCGATCCAGTGCGTTCGTTGTTGCATCCTTCTTCTTGCTGTTCATCTACTCGGTCATTGGAAGCACTGAAGGCTATACGATCGCACTCAACGGCGTATACGCGGTAGATATGACCCTGGCCTTGTTGTATGCTCAGTCGGTTCAAAGGGTGCAAGAGGCCATCAATTCGGCTGAAGAGGGTGGTGTCTATTTAGACTATCTCTTGCACAAGATCCGTTGTGCGGAAGACTTTGTTTGCTCTGCTGTCTTGTTCAACCTTGGAGTTGCTACAGCAATTGGACTGTCGTTAGTCGACTGGCAAGGATTGAAGGATAAGCTGACAGAATAAGGAGGACAGAGTACGTGACTAATAACAAACTCCACTTGTGAATAGAAATGTGTTGGTCATTTCTATTGATATATGGACGAGATCATTCACTGATTTATGACTGGTTCGATGCAGTTGCACTCCGTTTGACCTTCTGTAATTCACGCATCGACACCTTATGTACTGTGCTCAACAGTTTCTCTGGATCAAGAGAGTTCATTCCTGGGTTGTCCAGCATCGACGTTACCTTGGAGAATAGACTCATCATGTCAATCCCTCCAAGCGGATTGTCTCCACCAGGACGCGTGTTCATCTCAATCGTCGGTTGAATCTCCCCAATAATGGACTTGATGAACTTGGCTTCGTTCGAGTTCTCATCAACATCGTCAGTAGACTCTGGATTCGGACTGGTCTGTTTTGTCTGTCTGTATGATTCGAGTGCCTGTTCCAACTCTTCATTGTCAGGATCAATCACGTTCAACAAGCACTGCAAGTGTGCCCAGATCGTAGCAGTAGCACGTTCGTCCGCCAAGCGAAAGAGCTCTCCTAATTTGATATTGATTTTGCCATGAAACACGATCACATGGACAGAGAGCTTGCTCACATCCTTAGCCACAATCCCCGTTCGATTCGCCTGAATAAAGGCTTCAAACTTATCCACGATAGTCGTTTCTTGCTCGGGATCAGGTCGAACAGCCAATCGTTCAATCAGACGATTGAATAGCTTGAGAGAGTCTTGCTGACGACTGAACTCGCTATTCAGGTCATGGACAAAATCACGGACACGTGTGTAGAACAGCGTGCGATCAAAGGAGCTCATATGTGAAAGCAGGGGTTGATATTTCTTATGCTCTCTGTGGACAGTTGAACAATTCACACTTGTTTTACTAAAGGACTGGATTGACGATTCACTGGTCTTAATTCTTACGGATTGAGATGACACATCTGCTACTACCGTTCTCGAACGGACAAGTCCAGCTGAAAAACCTGGATGCTGAAGCACAGGACAAGACTCGATGGAGTCTTTTAAGTCAGTTGAATGGACTCCGTAAAACGATCTATGCCAATCAAGACAGTTCAGATCCGTTGGCTCCTTGGAGAGCTGAACTGCTTCACGTGTCGATCGACGATGTGGGCGCATCAAAAGCTCACTTGTTTCAAGCTCGTTCACCTACAGATCCCAAGATCTTGTTCACGATCACCACATGCAAACGGCTGTCTTTGTTCATGCGCACCATGCATTCGTTCTTAAGACATTGCTTGGACTGCTGGAAGATCTCTGAATGGATTGCGTTGGATGATGGTAGTTCAGACGAGGATATCCAAAGCATGAAACGGACATTCCCGTTCTTGAATGTCTTGACCAAGAAGGAGTTGAGCTTGTCCAAAGGACATGCATCAAGCTTGAACCAATTGTGGTGGAAGTTTGGACTGGAGAAGGGATATGACTATATCTTTCAAATGGAAGACGATTGGCAGTTCTTCCGTTCCGATCATTACATTACGCGGTGTCTGAATGCACTGACAACGGATCACCCGAGAGACCAGATCCTGATCAATCGATTGTATTCAGAAACAGCGTATTGCTTGACAAGTGTAGGAGGACATTGGCATGCACGGGATCAGGTATGGGAACACGATCATAAATCACCCGAACCACGAGCCGAAGCGATCTTTCGTAGTAAATCTAATAACGGCATCCATGGAAGCCATACATACTGGCCGGGATTCTCTTTACGGCCTGGGTTGATCCGAACAAAGAGTTTAGTTGGGTATGATCCGTTCACTACCACTGGACGTCATTTCGAACTGGAGTTTGCCAATAGGTGGCGAGGACATACTGCATTCTTACCAGAGATCTCGTGCTGGCATATTGGAAGGCTCACTTCAGAGCGGAATGACGATGTTCATCCACTGAATGCATATGAATTGAATGGGATGGATCAGTTTGGAGGGTTAGAACAGAGAACAGAATCAATCTCTGATCCAGTCCATGCTGAAACGTCTAAAACATCTACCACTGAGTCGGAAGACCCTTCCCATAACACATTGCCCCATGGCACTGCTGATGTCACTCCTCCCTCTGTCGTTTTATCCAACACGTTGCCCGCACCCGCCAATTCCCTTGCAAGTCAGTTGACTCATCGCGAGATGCACACCTTATTTTACAAGATGGGGGCAGACCGTATTAATCTCGACCAGTACCTACCCCCTCAGGCAGAAATGACGTTTCCGAAAGAGTTTGAAGTATGGTGTGTCAACCTGGATCGTAGAACGGATAGGCTCGAACGATTTACCCAGCGAAACGCTCACCCGTTGAGAAACTTGCATGTGTCCAGATTGCCTGCTACCGATGGTCAATCAGAACAGCCAAACCATCATTGGGATAGGCTAGGTGCATACGGTAATTTTATGCATCACCGAGGGATAATGGCATGTGGACTCTCCCACATGAGAATATGGGAACGACTAATTCGAAACAAGGACGTCGAGTGGATGATTGTGCTTGAAGATGATGCAACCTTGGCACCTGATTTTCAAGAACGACTTACCCAACAAATCATCCCTCTATTAACAATGTATCATTCTGATTGGCATATCGTTTGGCTTGGGTTTCATCCCTCGGAACACCACTGGTTGTTTGGTGCAGATTATGGCAAGCCCGAGCGCAACTCAAGTACACTCGTAGGTTGTGTGCAGTCGAGTCTGGATGACGTTCTGCCAACGGGGGATATTGTGCTTCAAAAGTGGGACACGCGTATTATGAGCCGTCAGTCGATGGGTGGAACACACGGATACATGATCCATAAGCGTGGGGCATTAGAACTGCTCCAGATTATTGAGAATAACGGAATGCGCCACGGCATCGATTGGGAGATGTGGCGATGCACAAATATGTACACGTGCATACCTTCATTAGTGCATGCACCCTCTCCCGCCGTTCACACATTGAGATCAGAGTTTAGTGACACAGACATCCCTATCGTAGATATGACACCCGCAGTGAGTATCTTTGGTGAGGCGCTCGAGTCGAACGTTTCAGCTCGAGAACGGTTGCACCTGTACAGATTACTGAACATGAGGAAGGATGGACTTGACGGAGAACCAACCTTGGTTCATGTATCCCTATCGAAATGGCACATTCGACATCCGTCGTTATTGTTAGAGTGGACATCCAATGAGTCATGGTTTTGGTGGGCACACGATCTAGTCTGGTTTCAGTGCAAAGAAGAATCAGAGTCAGAGTCAGAGTCGAATCAGAACTGCGCCAGCCTCGAAGAATCCGACTGGACAACCGTGATCAGCTCAGTTATGTTGGAAGAGTTCGGATCGACGGTCAATTACCTGTACTTGTCGAACCGTTCTGTGTTGTTGATTCTGAGTCCTGATCAGTTTGATGAGAAGAGAGTGAAAGAGTACTTCTGTCTAGGAGAACGACAGGTGGACAGGGAGTGGATCCAAAGTAAATAGAGAGGGAGATACGTACACACTAGGAATTGGGAATTGGGAATTGGGAATCACTACGGGTTCACAATTCTCGTCACACAGAACAGCAGATGGATTTATGCTTTCAACAGTTGCTTCACTTTGGACAGGTGATTGCTCCTTATAATCTCCACATTGGAACGATCTCCAGCGTGTACAAAGACAATCTGAGGGATCTGCTTGATACCCAGATCCATGCGCACGTTCTCATGGTTCTGATCGATGTCGAGCACAAACCACTTTGCACGTTCAAACTCCTTATCGGTCAGTTTGTCTGCGTTAAGAATACTCTGTTTGAGCGATTTGCATGGGGCGCACCACTGAGCACTGGCAATCACAATACACGGTTGGTGTAATTCGGCTGTCTGAGTGATCCCCTGATGTACTTCATCCCACTCATTGAATCCGCTGAGTTCGTGCAGAGTGCGAGTGGCCATTTCTCAAGTCGACGACTGTCCTTTGTAATTTTTGTTTCCATCATGAGTTTGACTGGTCTGATCCATCTGCCCTCCGACCTCTATCCTAACATCATGCAGTATCTCTCTATGTCAGAACGATGTCGGTCGGTTCGTGTTCATCGTGTCCTTATTCCTGCTCTCCACAATCCTCGATCTTGGGCAACAACGATTCTGCATTTTCACGACGAGGATGACATCGATGGCTTGGATGACATCGATGAGTATTTGTCGTTCATTACTCGAATGGAGATGAGTCCCTACCGTTCATTGCAATGTGAGAAGATTTGGAACACGTATCTCCCTGCACTCGAATACGCCGATAATCTGGTCTTTGACCTTCAAGATTGGCAACATTACGGTTGGAATGTCATTAAGCGGATGCGCAAACAGGCACGTATGTGGCCAAATCTGCGCCGATTGATTATTGATACCATGTACACGAGTTATTGCCGTGGCTCTATTGGACTTGATTTCTGGCTTCCACGATTCATTCATTTGCGCGAACTCTATGTAGATTGCGATACGTTCAAGCGTTCGATGTCTCTGACTGACTTTGGTCTGTTGTATCCGAAGCTCGTTCTCCTTCACACCGTGGTCAATCCCGTTTATTTACTCGATGATCGCAAGCATCCTCGACGGCTGTTGACACTTCCTTGGTTGAATCTGACCGTGCGTGCCCCAGACAATCGAGAGAATCAAGATGGAAGATTGTGGACAGAGCTGAGTCAACGTGTACCTATCCTAACCTCTCTCACTATTGTATTGAACACATCAGGTGCAATGCACGGAACAAACATCATGCATTTGACTTGCTTTCGATATTTGCAGACTCTCGTCATTGACAACGTGTCGTTCACACAGTCTTCCACTGACGTTCGGTTCGAACATTTGAGGTGCCTATGTCTGTCCACCGTCGATCAGGTAGCATACATCCCCAAACTGACACAATTTCTGTCCATGTCTGTACCCGTATTACGAGAGCTGTGCTTTAGCCTGTGTTTTTTCTCTGAAGACGGATCCTTGCTTACACCCGTCAGTGATTACGAACGGTTGGTTGCGAGCTTACAACAGTTGACGTTTCTTGAGTGTTTGATTGTTCGCCATCATAGTACGGATGAAGATGATGCACCGAGAAATAGTCGTGAGTTCAACCTGTTCTTGACCGTGCTTGGTCGAGTGCAACTACCTACCGTAAGACGTTTGACCATGTCTCTCCCTGGGAGATCCTATGTTCACTTGCTCTCTTTGTCGCAGGTGTGTCCCCACCTTGATGTGCTGTATGTTATTCTGTCCGACTTCACTGAACATACGGACATTCGTCCGTCCGATGTTTCCGTTGAGGCAAACACTACTGGAATCCTGCCTTCCAGCGTCGTGCTCGACTTCAAATCCATGTCGTTTAGTCAGGCTTCATTCGCAATGTATGTGCTAGCTGGTTTCTATCCTGTGCTAGCCGAGACTGCACGCCAACGTATGCGGGAGCAGAGCGCATTTGATTTTGATGACGACACTGTTCGGCATTGTGTTGCTACAATCATTCCAGGCGTATCTGTAGATGTGAATAGCTACTCACCAAAGCGTTGTTTCAATTGTTGTCCGTATTGTCATGATCACAGTCAAGTCAATCGTCCTCCCGAGTCAGAGTGGCGATTCCCAGAGGTTTCAGTCATAGATTGAACATCTATTTACCCTAACAGAGTCAATTCACACTCCACTCAACCCTTACCACATACCACAATCTCACTCCATGGACATAGTCGTTAGAAACTCCACCACTTGATTCACGTCTGTATACAACACATGACTCAGAGACTTGCCATTTTCTCCACACAGCAGACCAATAAACGAGTGTGAGATGCGACTGAGATTGTCATGCAGGAATCCCACATGTTCAGAATGAATGAACTTACGCTGACCGACAGACAGGTCTTTGGTCATCAATACAAACATGTGCTTCCGAGCTGTCTGACTTGTCCAACCTGCAATGTTCAGCGCGTCTATGCTTACCACGTCAATCTGCATAGACAACTCGTGTGAGACACGGCGCAGATTGAGTGTGATTATATATTGTTGTGCCTGTTCACACCGGATAAAGTGGATCTTGGGAGCTCGGCTAAAAACTTGCTCTCCGACAAAAGTACGAACGTTCTCTAAGTTCTCAAAGTTTGTCCTCCACTGAATCCGTCCTTGAATGTACATCTGTTCCAGGAGAGCATGCAACTTCTTCATATTGGGGTTATCACCAGGCTTATCATCACTCTTCGGGACAACAAATGGAGCATGCACATGCTCCACACAATCTTGAACCACAGAGTCAGGCTGTTCATCTGGATACCAACGTTGGACGATCACGTTCCTCGATGCAGAGTATTTCCTATGACTGTCGACCTGTTTCGGAAGATCACCTTTGAATGAGGGTTTTCCCACCTTGTTCACACTGCATTGAATCAGGTAGTAATTACATGAGCTATCTACAATGATCATGTCTACATCGCGTCCAGATGACATATATGGACCGAGACCAGCGTTCAATAGCTGTTCAGCTATGGAAGTCCTGTAGAAATAGAACTTTGAACTGGGATACTTCTGCTTGAGGAGTGGATAGACGATATCATGAAGGTAGACCTGAAACTCATCGTCGGTGAACGAGATAGGACTAACTGCAGTAACTGTCGAAGATGGTGATTCACCCTGTTCCTTCTTCTCAGGGAAGCGTCTGAACAGTCCTTCAATGTGAACAGGTTGAAATGGTAAGTGCATGTCGACAATGGGTACACGATCGACAGACAGAGAAAGAATGCGATCAGGATACCAGCGTTGTACCACGATGGCAAAGGACTTGGAGGATATGCGCTTCGTTAACATGTTCTGTGTCTGAACACAGAGAGAATTGTCATATGAAAACAAACCTACGCGTGTGCGACTACACTGAACGAATACCCAATAACAATAGGATGGCAAGCCAGATTCCCCTCGATTGGACACAAGAAAATCCATCTTGGAAACGTCAATGTCCGACCGAGTCAATCCCTTGGCTTCTAAACAAGCCTGTATAGCATCCTTATCCGACTCGATCGTCCACCGGGCACATGCGGGATAACGTTTCTTCAGCTCAGTGTGAACAAGATCCAGATAGGTGCGCGCTTCAACGGGGGAGAACAGCTCAGACTTGACTTCATCAGCAGGAACATGTGTATCATCTACGATTGACCAGTCGTTGTCGGATGTAGATGTAGGAGTAGAGGGCTCAGATTGAACGGGTAAGGGCTGAATAACGGTGAGACGAGCAAGCTGTTCTTGGAGACGAGCAATTTCTTGCTCAATTCTTTGTTGTTCAGACGACATGATCGGAACGTTAAAGCGAGAACGGAAAGGACAGCAGACAAAGGAGAGAAGACAAATGAAGAATGGATGTATGGGAGATCAGAAAATTAGAGACCAGACAGACGAGAGCCTCATTCCCATATTCCAAAATTGTAGAATGACTACGGCACATCCCTGTCGAGGCTGTGGAGAGTCGATCATGGAATCGGATGTCGATCGATGTCCAGAGTGCAATCGTGTGTACCACATAATCAAATGGTGGTGGACGGATCGTCCCAGTCAGGTCGAGTGCACTGAATGCGTGCATGTGTTCAAGAGGTTCAGACACTCAAAACGATCGGAAAACTGTCCATCCTGGTGGCAGTGTGAAACGCACGAACGTTCGAGTTTCATTCTGAAGCGAGCAGTGGTAGGTCGAAGGATATGGATGTGGAGGGTGCGTCGGTATGCAAGGAAAATGGCCATTCTCAACCAGTTGCTCCACGTGAAAGAATTATCGTTCATGGTAGCCGAGTATGCTGGTGTACACAATAGATCATAAACGCATACTTAAAAATCGACTGATTGTCGCAATAGTTTTCCACCAGGAACGATGAGCATTATCAACTTTGCTGATGCCGAGCAGACGCGCACAAATGCTCAAGAGTACTCACGATTTGGCGCTCCCACAACGAACAACCTCTATTCCAGTGCAAAGTTCAAACCCTCCGTTAACGAGCAAGAAGTCAATTGCTGTTTACCAGGCAGTTATTTGAACTGTCCAAGTCTGATTCAGACGGATTACACCAGTGATTGTCCCATCCTCATGTCTCAGCTGTGTGCAGAATCGTTCGATGACAAGTGTGCCTTGTATGCCAACACCAAAGCTCACTCTGACATTACCATGTACAGGAAGTTCTTGCGCGACACCTTGAAGAATCGATTCTGTCAGCTCTCTCCCGACAGCGACTGTGTCAAGAGTTGTACACCGTTCAATCCTGCTGCACCAGACGGTAGTCATCTGGTGTGTCGTATCATTGGCAAAGAGCCCATGATCGATGTTAGCCCGAACAGCACACTGGATGTAGGACTGAACTTACCAGTCAATCTGTCGCCGACTTATCAAGGCAATTGCCAGTTGGTCTGCAATGCCAAGACACCTGCGAGCATTGAGGCACAAGATCCTATTGTGAACGAGTGTATTCGAACGGGATTCTGTGCGGACATCCTTCGTCAGATCTGTCAAGATACAGATGTGTCCAAGAGTCCCAACCAATTGTTGCAAACCTACTGCGGTGTCGGTAGTAATACTGCTCAACAAATCGCTGTCAATAACAATCCCAACGGCACCATCGGAACGGACACGTATAACAATGACACTTACAACACGTACACATATCCCTCTTCTGGAACATCGCTGTCTTCACGTGCCTCTCAAGCCTTGACTGCGATTCGTCAGAAGCTGAGCTCGGCTCCCAACAAGAGTCAACCTCACTACACCGATGATGGCAACAGCTCCGATTACAGCTTGCTATATGTGTTTGTGTTGCTGATCTTGTTCTATGCTATCCTGTACATGATGTGGAAGGGTAAAATGCAGTACAAGAACCATGGCGATCGCGTCTATTGAAACTTGTCAGGAATTAACACCCCATAATCTATAACATGGTCTCCTCCTCCACACGTTGACGCTTCAATCTCAACGCCTCGTCCAGTGCTACTGTACGTTCAGACAGTGTCAGCGATTCAACTCGGCTCTTCAGAGCTCGTTCGATCATATCGGGAGCAATCGTTCGGAGTTGATACCAGATTTCAAAACTGAAATCTGGTACTTGATGATCGCGTGTCCATCCAAAAACCGTATTCAAGAAGAGATCGATGAGATGATCAGGTATTTCGCCTCGTTCCATCCATCGTATGAGATAACGAGACATTCCAAGTTGTTCAAGCGCTTCAGCATTGGAATGGAGGTGCGTCTTCAAGAACGTTCTCAATTGACCAAGCAATCGAGATAAGGATTCTTCATCTGTTAGTTCACACTCGACAGGGAAGGATTCACCCAGCACCTCATCATCAATCACACCCATCTGGTCAAAGAAGAGCTGAAGATAACTGCAGAGATAGGTTCGACGTGCACACAGAAAGTCAACAAGATCGATATCGATATTAATACCCGATCCAGGTAGGTACGGCAAAGGAGGGTCGTTGCGCAACCACCGCGTGTGAAACCCATCTGGCCAATTCCCTAGAGGATCGTTCAGTATATCGTTCACCACTGACAAAAGGTACCGCTGAACGCGAATTGAGAACGGAGCAGGGTTCACAATCATGGGAGCGATGATGTCTCGAACGACATCCTTCAGAGTCTGTTTGGACATTCGTGAGGGGAAGATGAGGGATGAAGTGTGAGTGTCATGAATATAGTCTATCTATTATGTATCTATCCATCCTTCGCCCATTGTATCATATTTCATTTGCTCATTCTTCATTCATTCCCATTCATCTAGTTGTCTCTCTCTTCCTCTCAGACTCTCATCCATTCATCTCTGTTCAAATATGGCTGACATGTTGAATCTTCCGTCCAAGCGCGATATTCGCATCATTGCCGAAGCTGGTCGGTTCCCTTACCCCACATCTATTCTATATCAACGTGATCCTGTCTTCACTCATGTCTCAAACCTGTTCGATGAACGTGCGATTTCCGGCACGGCCGTCTTGAAGCGTCAGGCCTTTGAGAGTTGGATGCTTCACAATGGTCAAGATTGGATTCGTGTGGTTGACACGGTCTCGGATGATGAATGGACGATCTTATGGTTGAACCATGCGTTCAAGACAATTGATTCCTTTGAGCTCGTTCATCTCGTTCAGCGTGAACGACGTAGGTGGTTGTCAACAGTAGAGTTGGATGTCGTTCAGGAGGAGTTTCCCATGATTTCTGGGATTCGATGGACTCATCGTGGCGATCTCTCCTGGGCAACAGGGTTGTCGCTAAATTGTGAGTCAACTGTGGATGATCGTCTCCATTTGCAAACGGTCTTTGGAGCATTCATGCCCATGTACACTGATGTAGCGAATGGCGTGCCATTGATGGCTATCCCGAACAAAGATAGCCTTTTCGCACCGAACGAAGTCCAGGAGGCGATTAAGAGATGGATCGTGGTCGATTCTGATTTGGATGAGGAGAACGAATCAGAATCAGAATCGGAACAGAATGAAGTGGATGGTATGGAGACGATTGATGATCCGAGTATTCGTGCAGAGTCATCTGGAGGATGTCATGTTATGTAAACCTACTACTACAATGATCGAGCGCGTCGTAATGTATGACCAACGCTATCTTCCAAGGTGTTCCTCAGTACACCTATCAAATCGATTTCCTTGGTGGAGTTGTCGAGTAGTTTCTGAATCTCTCGTCTCGACACGAGCAAAGGCACACGGTTGTTGACGTGGTGTTGGAACATTTTGTGTGCAAGCATAGATACCACAAACTCTTGTGTAAATGGCTCATCCGCAGATCTGAACGGTGGATCATACACTTGCACACCGACTTCGGTTGGCTCACCATCCTCCGTTTCACCACTGAACAACTGGTTGGCACGTTTAGCAATGAGCTCTGACAGTCGTTCAGTATCCTGAATGTCCACAACATCTTCATAGCTGAACCCGCAGTCGATAGCCATCTTCTTCATGTCGTTCAAATTGAGCCTCGAATGGAGGCTACGAGCGGTACCTGCAAAGCAGAAATTTGGGGCGAACCCGTGTGCCATTCGCATCAGTTCTTGATGGTTCTCGGGTGTGTATGTGAATCTTTCATTCGGATAAGTCAGACGATCAATCACCACCTTGGACGCAAAACGTTCAGACAATCCCTGGATCATCTTCAGTGCTTTCAAGAACGATTCCTTGAGCTTGGCTTGTTGATGCTTATAGTACCTCATGTCGTCAAAATCCTCATCCGCGATACTGGAATGCAACCATATCTCTTGGATGTAGTCGGTAGGAACGGCATGGTGGAACGTGATTGAAGCAACTTGAGTCTCATCACCAAACGACTCCTCGTCGATCTCATGGACGTGTCGTGGTCCATACGTATATGCGCCGTAGATCTGACCGGTAAGATGGTTATTGCTGACATCCACATGATAGTCTTTCCGATCCAACAATGCTGTGCTCATCACAAACGTGACTGGCAGTACGGAATATCTACTGAACGTGTCATCATCACTACCACCACTCATTTCCCGTTCACGGTCATAGTCAAGGACTTCGTAGTTGAATCCTACTTCGCCGAGGTCAAACAGAGGTTGTCCACGCAACCAATCAAAGGACACTCGTCCCGTCACACCTGGATAGGAACTGGAGTCAGCATTGTACACCCCGGTGCGTTCAATCACAGTGCGAATCGCACCAATCATGAGGTGTTTGATGGCTTCCTGGATGGTAAACTGGAAGTAGATGGCGTCAATACGGTGATGGGGTTTCGTTGGCTTCGATTTGAACATGGAACGAGCCTTCGATGAGATAGGAGAGACTGAAGGATGCATCTCGCGCTGTTCATAGTAATTGGGCGCTGGGAGCACGCGATTATTTGATTGTGAATTGCCCATAAGTATACAGATGTGGTTTTATTCTTTCTAGATCAACTGACTAATCAAGGGAAGGTCAATTGATTGTTCTCGTTCATGGTCATCCCATGTTCTGTTTGCAGATGAACAAGGCACATTCTCAGTGTCTCGACATCTGTATCTGCTCGATGAGCTGTGCCTTGTCCTGGTAGTGCCGTGCCTTCGCCATAACAGAAGGTATAGAGCTCCATTAATCGTGGCCACTTGTATTTCGGCAAGTTGACAATCTTGGTAGTGCTCTTCATCGAACAGATGGGGTGAAGCTGAGCAAACCTGTCAAGAACGTCCTGTCGTTCATGTTTCTTGCATTCATACACAATCGTGCGGTGGTCAAAGCGAACATTGTGTGCAATGAAATGTGTTGCTCCCATATTCATACTCTCGAGAAAGATGGTCAAGACGTCGTTCATATCTTGACCATCACGAATCAAATCCTCCTGTGTGATTCCGTTGATCCTGGACGCTTCTCCACCATGAACGAACTCATACTGAAGAGCAGAATCATCAGAGTGTGGTTCTAACTCTGTGTCTGGTCTCAGACTCAAATGTGGTCGAATGAGCATGGAATGTCGATGAATCACATCGAACGACTCATCGGTTAGCGCCCAGGCAAGTTCGACAATACGCGCATCCTCTTCCAAGCCTGTAGTCTCTGTGTCCACAATCAAGTACTTGTTCGAAAGTGTGGACAATGTCGTTCTCTGTACCACCACATCAACGCTTGGATTCTGATCTGGATCGGATTCGACTGTTGGTTCCATTCGTTGGCCAGATCTGTCCATCGCATATACGCCTTGGGATGACGAATAAGATTCCGCCGAAAAATGTGGTCATTCAATAATCGAGAGACAACGGTTGACCACTCATAATCATCTTGAAGTTTCAAATCCGCAACGGAAGGTCGAAGCATCAAGTAAGCTTGCAACTTTTCAGGATCTGTAGCTTCCAATTGCATGTAACGACGGCGAGGATCAGCGCAATTGTCCAGGAGAGACATGATCGAACGGTAATGGGCACTGGTCAAACGGATCCATTTATCAGACGATTGGATCAAGTATCCAAACTCAGGTTCTGTTGTGTGGACGGTGGCAAAGTCGACAGGAACGGGAGAACGGATTCGAAGGTGAATCCCTGATAGAGGTTCAGATAGATTCGATTGGAACGCTAGGTTGGGTTTCTCACCTGAACGTGTGATGCTCAGCAAGAACACACCATGTTGATCAGGAGCAACATAATCCTCTGACACCAGAAGGAATGTGTACTGCTGATCTGGACTAACGTTCAGGTGTGTGATCCAGTTCGCGGGACAATCATCCAGTAGCATGTTCACAAACAGTAGACCATAACTTGGTACAGTCTGACCCTGATAGAAGGGACGATATCGGAATGCATTCAATTGTCGGTTGGTACACAAATACCATCGATCGTGAGCGAAGAACAATCGCAATATCGTTCCAGGTGGGACAGAGTAGATCGAGTTGGGTGTGGGAATGGGTTGCATAGAGGGTAGTATCCCCACTTCCCAATCCATTTCTTCAATCAAACCGGTACTTGCACATACACACTTGTGGTCGTGATTGTACACGTCTCCTCGATATGACGTCAAGGTGGAATTGTGCCGATCTTTATCATCAAAATGCACCATATACACGCGTTCATCACCATCGACAACCTGCAAATCATTATTCTGAACGAGACCTCTCACAGCCTGAAACCCAGAGGGATAGTTGTCTATTGAATCTGTCATCGATCAGTTTCACAAATGATCCGTTCCGTTCAGTGCTGTTCTTTTCCTCACACCAGATGGGTGATGAAAGTTCATTATTCTCCCTGTTTATGTTCCAGTTCTCGTCCTCCGCTTTAGGCCTTCTTGGTCGCACGGCGAGACTTGGATATCGCAGGAGCGGAACTCACGGGCATGATTCCAGGCTTGGTAGCGACGACAGGGGGTGGCACGACCGCTGGAGCAGATATAGGAGCTGGAGCAACGTTATCCTCTCCATCGTCTTCGTTCTCTTCCTCATCTTCTTCTTCATTATCGTTCTCCTCTCTATCGTCCTCATTCTTCCCACTTGCAGCGGTAGATGTCAGATTGATGTTGTTGGTAGGATTCGTTCCTGTTCCGGCACCAGGAACAGGAACAGAACCATTCGGTTTCACAATCTCGTCCAGCGCAGCGCCCATACCTACCCACTGGTTCGTTCGAGCACCACCAGCCGAATTACTTGATGAGTTGGGTCGAGCTGTCAAATTAGCGAACGAGTCATCCTCTTCCTCATCGTCAGGATTACCACCAAAGTCAAAGTCTGCCTCGCCAGAAGCACGCTTGCGACGAATCATTGCCTGAGTCACATAGCGAACAATCGAACCGGATTTCGCTGCATAACGAGCCTTGGCAAAGTGAACAACAGGCTCAACATCAAACAGAAACTTGGTAGGATCACCCTCGACTTGCGGGTACTTGCCATCCCTCTGCTGACGTGCAATCCACTGTGGCATCAAGTTGCGAATCTGCTCCTGATTCAGTTGCTGACGACCTTTGCCCTTATGTGGAACGAAGACCTTGGTGGTGCACTCCCATTCATCGGGCTGGAGCAAGAAATCAGGTGCTACAGGTTTCTTGCCTCCTACTCCTTGCGAGTACGTCTTTAGAGTCAGTGTTGGACCACGACCTTCAACAATTACACCATCATCATCAATCTTATAGCGAACGGTCTTATCCATGTTCTGAAGAGATGTCAATGCTGTCATGTCCGTTCCCAAACGTCCCATAGCCTTCTTCCACCTAAAGAATTGCAGACGGATAATCGAGCATGTAATACGCAACTTGGTTTCCTGTTCTTGTTCGGCCTCTGTCGGGGAACTGCCTGCCCACATGCGAACAGGCAAATTAAACGCTCGAATAGGCTCACGTTCTTCAATGCGTATTTCTTCCGTACGACTGGGATCATACTTGTACAGGAATCGGAAACCTGAACTACTAAGGGTAGGAAGAAGCACCAAACGCAAACGACATGCCTCATTCTTCACGGTATCATAGATGTACCAAACGTCTGCATCCAACACTGACGCATTGATAGCCATGGCTTTGGGTTTGTGAAGGTAAATACGTCCGAGGGTAGGCTGGAAGTCCTGAATCTTAATAACCAGAGACGAATCCGTATTTTCACGTACACCATCTGGTTTGTCGGGAGCATTGGCGTCCATCATAGGAAGTTGTTTGAGAACCTCTTCCCAATTGGTATCGAGAGTCAGGGGCATATTGGTCAGGGTAGCAGGTACAGAGCTCATGGTTGATTCGGGTTAAATTGAGTTCGAGACAAGTAAAAGATAGGTAGAAGATAGGTAGAAGATACGGCTGAAAAGAGAGTAGATATGGATTGAATTAGTGGCTGAGAATGGCGAGCAAAGTGTGCAAACAAAGTGCAGGTATTGAGTCGCTTACTATAACAACCTACCTCACTTCCCAAACTTTCCTGCTCCTTCTCATCTTCATTCTTCAGCTGGAAGTTGACTGTAAAAACGTTCACTCGTCCGTTCCACTGTACAGGATCTGTGCTCATTGACCATGGGGATCGAAGGCCTTATGTCGTTCTTGCGAGAGCATGACCTCATTGAATACGTCAACCTCGCACACCAGTACAGGCACAAGGTGGTGCCCTGTGACATTGCATCGACTCTGTTCAAGTATCGAACGACATCCTCAACTGATAGTGAGTACATGATGAAGGTACGTGCGTTCATTCGGTCGTTCCTCATGGCTGAAGTGCATGTTGTCTTCATCTTTGACGGGAAAGCGCCACCAGACAAGGATGACGAGCACAAACGTCGTGTGGAACAGCGTGAAAAATCAGCTGGACGATTGGAGAAATTGAACGAGATGTTGAACAACCTATCTCTGACAGACGACCAACTTCGTTCAGGAATTAAGGATCTGAACATGCGCGTGAAAGAGATTGAAGGTCTGGATACTAACTCAGTATTAGGGGTATCAGACACTCAACCCACTCCAGAAGAGTTTATCAATGCGTCTGTGCCGAGTACTGATGTTCCATCTGAACCTTCAGACACCATCGTTCAGCCTAGTCTGATCGAACAAGTCGCCGAACGCGTTCCTGAAGGCAGTGCTGAATCTGCATTGCGTTCAACCCTTCGCCAGGTGTATGACAAGCGAATGACTAGGAACGTCAAGCTTGAACCACACCATATTGAAATGGTTAAAACGTACATGGCGGATCATGGTGTACCGTTCATTCAAGCACCTGGAGAGGCAGAAGCGTTCGGTGTGTTCTTGATCGAACACTATGCTGACAAGTTTGCTCCCGCCATCATTTCCGAAGACTCCGACACTTTGACTTATGGAACGCCCTACTGGTTGTCGGATTACTCTCCAAAGGATCACACTTGCCGAAGTATTAGCCTCATGCAAATCATTCAGAAACTAGAGTTTACGGGATTTCAGCAGTTTCAGCAGTTCTGCATCTTGTCCGAATGTGATTACAATGCACGCATTCCTGGTTGGGGATGTACCAAGTTGTACAAGAGTTGGATTCGTTCTGGACGAGAGCTAGAAGACTTCCTGGTGAATGAGGTGGAAATCACTGATGAGGCTCGAATAGGTTTGAGATTGGAACGGTGTGTGGTTCTGTTCGAACACTATGGTCAGGATAGCGTGGAACAGAGAGATGCTGTATTGAAGGCACGTTTTGATCAGTGGTTAAGTGAACAAGATGACCAGGTACCTTTCTGGAGCTTGAAAAAGGAGGCAGAATTGAGCAACTTGAACAGACAGAGTGATGTGTTTGGTGAGGATGGTGAAGATGTGGAGAATGTGAGATTGAGTACGAGTTGGCGGTTTCGCCACAAGGATTGAATATTTTTACAGATTTCGACATCAACATTTCATTGACACAGTCCATACACACCTTGAACCAGTATTAGGATTATCCGTGTCATTTGTCATTTCTGAATCTCATTCATTTTCTCCATCCACCCATGTCGTCGCGTTCTACCCACCTGTCCTCGCTCTCACTCATACCTGTTCTCACTTCTGGTCAAGTCGTTCTGTTTGATCTGATCCCCGAACCTTCTGACCTTACCATCACCTATGACAATGTCCTCTTTCACGTTCACCGTGCTCCGATCATCAAACATTCAGCTTACTTTGCTCAGCGTCTGACTCAAATAACGTCTCGATCTCTCCATGTGTCTCCCATTTATGTGCCGATGTTTGTGAACATCTCTGAATCATCCCTTGAACCTGAATGCATGCAAGCATGGAAATCTCTGTATGATAGTTCATGTGAGTCGTCGTTCCGCTTCTTGCGACCAGTGAGGTTATCTGAAGTGCCACTGACAGCGTATGACATTATGCGCATGCTGATTCTGTTCTATCTCACCGAACTGAGCAACATCGATACCCTCATCACCAACAGCCGACTGTCGTTCCCCAATATTGGACTGGAGATTTCTTCTCACGTTTGGCATATCTCTCATTCTACCGGTGCAAATCTATTAGGGAATCGAGAACTACAATTGACCCATTTGGTTCTAGCCAACAAATGGCAATGCTCATTCAAACAGTCGGCACTCAACCGGATGTACGAACGCACACGTTCTGATCGGCTATCCCCAATCGATAGGTTTATTCGGCTGTATGTGCTTGAGGTCTGTGAAGGCAACCTTGAACATATAGATCAGCTCCGATCAGAACTCGTTCACACTCGTGTCAGGATTCACCCTACTCTGTCCGATGATGAACAACCATTTGTACATGACATGTTGCACGACAGCTTGGTTTCAAACTCCACACTGCGGTTCATCTGTGCCCATCCGTTCAAAAAGTTGGACAATTCTACAATTGTCCAACCACCATCGAATCAAGAACTGGCAGACCTTCAAGAGAGTCTCCATCAACTGGAGAACCGATATGACGAACTCAAGGGTCAGTATGATCGACTGTCGAATGATTATCACGAACAGAGTGTCAAGTACATCGACGCCATGACAGAGAATGAGCGTTTACACACCTTTTGGAAACGACAAATGTTGGATCAACAACAGTACTGGGAACGTCAAGTGGAACTGAATGAAACGGGACGCAAGCGTCAGAAGACTGACCATGTTCAGAAATCCATGTGATGTAGTGATGTACCAGCTGTCCAGTTCATTATTCCCTCTTGTATTGGGCATGCCAGATGTTGGATGTTAGACGGCTTGTCCAACATCGGTCTCTGAGTGCATAGACGATGTCTTCTACTCTTTGTTCTGAGTTCTTCTGTTGCCGAACGTCGCCTGCCAGACACTGCAACTGTTTCGGATCTGGCATATCTCTGTGACCGACAGCTCCTATCGTTTCTCCGTAAAGCTCCAATCGAGGACACCATGAAATCACATCGAACAATGGTATGATCGTCTGCCATGTCACATTCGATACACATTGTCGTATAACCACACGACTGTTCAGTCTGGGTTTCGATGACTGTACCACACGTTCTATGTCACGTTGCTCATCCGACCACGTTTCATAGGTTGACTGTGCTTGGGTAAAAGTGCCATCATCCCATGACAATTCATACTCACTACGTGGGTCGTAATGTGCACTCTTCTCATACATCATGTTGGTATGCTCCATGATCTGAAGTTCAAGGCATTCTAGACTATGTCTACAGATGTCTGTGTTCAATAAGCGTAGACATTCCATTGACAACGGCAGTTTAAGATGTTGAAGGTTGAATGGAACCGAATGTCCATTACACTGGAGGCTCTCAATATGCGTGAACAGTTCGTTACACACGGCGTGCACGTAGCCGAACGATGGTTGATAAGCATTCGTTTCGCGCACGGTCAGCGATTGCAGGTGTTTGAGGGTGCAAATCGATTGTACTAACGGCACACATTGATCATATTGTGCTCGCGCTCTCATGTTGAGCTCGAGTGTTTCCACCAGTGGAGTCCGACAAATGAGTTCAGTCATCACTTGTATAGACTCGGTGAGATCAAGGACTCTGAGTCGTTCAAAATGTGTAGTCGGATTGGGAGCTAGTAATGCACGTGATGGTTGACTGCCCATTTTCAATCGCTCCAATCGTGTCCTGGCCAACTCGATATTCCACACATCTTCCCATGTACCATCAATCGACAGGTTAGTGAGTAGAGGAGCTTGTTCGTATAGTTGATGTCCATTAAATTGTCCTCGACGATGCAAAACCATTCGGTTGACATTCGGGAACAAGATCGGTTGATCAGTGTTCATGTCATGAAGAAAGCTTATTGATCCGAGCTCGACATCCTCAAGCTGTGAACAACTACGTGCCAACGATAACGTATCGGTAGCATTCAGGGATGCATCCTGCATAGTCAGCTTCTTCAGAGACGGGAATGCCGATATGAACTCACATTCACTCCTGTACCCAACCCCAGTAAATGAGAATTGAACATTCAAACTAACAAGCTTGCTGAACACCGGACGATTGAACTTATTCGACATAGCTCGCCAGAGGCTACTATCCGAATTAAGGCTCAGTTGAACATCCAAACGTTCGAGTGCTGTGTACTCCTGAATCACCCATAGCCAGTCTGGTTGAATCACACCTTCAGTTTCACCTTTGATAATCCTGCGTACCCTGGAACGATTCTGTTTCGATCCGAATGATACCATCCTCGTTACATCTCTCAGTGAACTGGTCGAGTACAACCACACTTGTTCCTGTCGATGAACGACATCTCGAAATGCTCGACACACCGAGCTGAAGATGACGATCTCTCGACTGAGCAAGTGCTGACAAATGAGAGCGCAGGCATCCGGACATGGAAGCAGAATCGGACTAGACATTCCGGAAACTCAAATACAGATATACATACACATCCCTCTTACCTTCATTCCTCGAATCGATGTCAAAGATTCTTTGGAAATGCTGTCTATCGTTCACTTGTCTGTATTGGATTGGATGTGGACGAGTGTGATGTTGATCTTGCTTGTCCTTGTGCTGTGTGCTATGGTAGAGGAGTCGGAAGTGGTCTGGGACAAGCGTGTGCGCGACAGGTTGAAGCGGGCAGAGTATGAAGGTAGGGATGAGAACGATGATAATTGGGATTTGGTCTGAACGGAGGAATAGACACACCACTAGCTGTATCAACAGAGACAACAAATCACACTGATTAGAGATGAGGTGTTGAATAGACAAGATTCCACTACACACATTCTTCAAATCCTTTCCACTCTTTGACTGCATCATGACCATACACATTGCCTGGAAAGCGCTGGCGGGATTCGTAGTGACAAGGAACCTGTTGTTACCAACTCGAGTAGAGGAGTGTAGTAAGGACGTGATCTCCTCCCAGCGTACAAATCTACTACTATTTGATGTGAACACATGGTGGGTGGATGACAGTGATGGTTGTTTCCGCTGGCGGTTCTGCGCATTGTGGCCTCGTCAGTACATCAAGACGCGAAAGAGTCCAGGTGATCCATCCCTACGCAGAGCGTTCAAATGGGGTTCATGGGAGTTTGATTACACATACTGAGCGAATAGAATGGTTGCGTCCTGTATGTACAAAAACACTCTATGTCCAAACGTTCGAATAGTCTACGTGCGTCATTGAATCGCGCACACTATGTTCCCACAGAACAAGCGAGCCAAGCACTTCGTGAGAACGCACTCGTAGCTGACTATCACAAGCTCCAGATTGCGATTCGCAAGTCTGTAGGATATGTCTGGCTCGTTCGTGTCGTCTTAACATTAATCATCGTGGGTTATGTGGCCGTGATTTTGTCGATCTATACTCGTGCTCCAGAGGACGACGAAGCTACACGCCGAAATGCCGAGTTCTCACACAAGGTATTGTTCGGTGAACAAGGAGTGATTTTGTTGCTGTTCTACTTGTGGATCTTGACCGTGTTGATTGTGGCAAGTGCACCGTTGTTGCTTCATGTCTTGCATCGACTAGGCATTATTGACAAGAACGCCAAGGACTGAGTACGCTGATTCTGAGTTCGAAATCTGACTTAGAAGATAACAGTACCTGAATCATCTTCATCTTTGAAATGTCATTGATAAGGTGCATCAAGTGCATGAAAAATCTATCTGTAACGCAGTTTACAAGTAGTCAAGTCAACTCAAGGAGGACATGCAGAGCGTGTGTGAGACAGTATAACCAGGCATACAAGTCCACATTGTCTAGCTATCTGAATTATCTATGGCATCATTCAATCGCACACGCTAAGGAACGGAAAGGTGCTAAATCTGAACACAACATCGACCAGCAATACGTGCTCGATCTCTGGGAGTCTCAACACGGTCTCTGTCATTGGTTTCATGTACCGATGTCTCATGTTGCACATACTGATTGGTGTGCGTCTTTAGAACGTGTCGATCCTAGCAAAGGCTATATTCCAGGCAACGTGGTACTGTGTTGTGCTGAAGCCAATCACTCTAAACAGTGGTCTGTTCAGAAGTGTGCGGAGTTCTTGGCCAAACTGGAAGAGAAGATCGATGAAACAGCTGTTGTTGAACAGATCAGACAAGACGCTCTGAAGTCAGTTCGTGGACGATGGGATGTGAAAAAAATTGAACGTGAGATATTGGTCAGAGATGGTGTTGAGCATCACTGGTGTACAATATGCAAAACACACCAACCGAGAGCTCAATTTGTCAAGGATGTCAAAAGACCATGCAAATCATGTCAACGTACATACAACAATAAGAAGGCTCTAACATTACGTCATGTGATTCAACAACGATTGGGGACGTCCAGAAAACACAGCAAACAATGTCAACTCAAAATACATGCAGGGAAACGTAGGGGTGAAGCGGGTCATACATTAACGTTCGATGAAGCGCTGGAGATCTTAATCAAGCAGAAGGGCAGATGCTTCTATTCTGGGATTTTGTTGAGTCGCAAACCGAACACTGATTGGATGATGTCATTGGAAAGGTTGGATGCAAAGCGTGGTTACCACAAGGACAATGTTGTCTGGGTGTGTGTTGAATTTAACGTCGCCGAACGACACATGAGCACTGAATCAAACGAGGATGCAGGATCGAACGGTGGAGGAGGGTGGAGCCAAGCGAAAGTCGAGTGTGTTACCAAGAAGCTGAAAGAGGAAGCTGTACTGAAAGCGCCTCATTCAGCTCTGGTACATTAGATTGTGTTGAACGGTGCTATTAAAAAGTCAGCGATTCAAATTCATACAGAATGCCTGGTCGAACAGCATTCAGCTACTGTGGTGGCAAGAGTAGAGCCATCCATGTACTGGAACATGTTCTGACCACATACTTCCCAAAAGCCAAGACACTCTACAGTCCATTCATGGGTGGAGGATCATTTGAGATCTATTGCGCCAATGAACTCGACATGGACGTTCACGCCAACGACTTATTCGTACCGGTGTACAAGTTCTGGAACGCTCTGAAGAACCACCGAAACGATCTCGAACGGGAAATTCTTGAACTCACCCCCATCAGTAAAGCTGATTATCACGAGTTCCTTCCAATCATGAACGTAACTGAATGTAAAGGTTTGTTTCCAACTACCACGTTACAAGGAGCATTGTTCTATGTGCTCATCAACGCGAGCTTCAGTGGAGCGCTAGGAAACTATTCACCCAACAATGTCAAGAAGAAGTGCAAAGAAGCGATCGTCAAGCGTCTGAACGCTATAGACCTACGGAGGATCACGATCACCAACTTGGATGTAATCGACTTCCTCAAGGCCAATCCACGAGCAGGCATGACTCAATCATCCGTGATCTATCTCGACCCACCGTATATTGTGAGCCACAAACTATACGGAGTCAATGGGAACTTACATAAGCAATTCAATCACCAGACGTTGAGGGACGCAATTGTCAAGCGCAAGTACTGGTTCCTATGCTACAATGACTGTAAACTCATTCGAGATCTATATAGGGGATATCACTTCATGCCAGCTAAATGGGCACACACGTTCATTGTAAACACGGGCACACACAATCACAAGGCTACTCCTTCCAAGGAGATTATTATCCTCAGTCTGCATATCGGTGCACAACATAAATCAAAGACTCGACTTTAAAAGGCTTGTTGGGTGGTGTCTCAAGCCGAGCAACATCATCATCCTCACTTGACAGGTCATAACACACGCTACCCAACGATCCCGCCTTATTTCTCTTCCAAGTCGCTTTGAATGCCGAGATAATATGTTGCAACGAATAAGGCAGTTTCTTGTCTCGATTGATCTTACATGGAAACGGTTGATCAGGACTGATAGTGGTAGGTACCGAAATAGGATTGTGCAACTGACTACCAAACCCATGGTGAGCGATGATTCGCAGAACACGGCTCCAATTGTCAGCCGTAATCTTGTATTGACCGTCAACCTCGGTCAGGTAGTCTCTTAGACGAACGACTAACAAGTTGAAACCTCCACCTTCTGAATCCTTCCTTCTGTCTATCAATTCTCTGTGATCCGATTTCATAAGCTTGATCACAGGCGAGCCAACTTCACTGCGAATGTAGTCATAAATAGATCGTTCATTTGTTGGACGGGGACGTCGGACAACTGCCGGACGCGTCAAGACCATACAGATTTTGCTCGGTGAAAACACTTGATCATAGACAATCGATTCCACACCGAGATGCCCACCTGCCAAGATAAGTTCGGATAACCGTACTGGCTTGTGATTTCCGGCCAATCGGCAACACACGATCTGATTCACCAATCGCGTGTGCTCGGGAGAGAGCGGGTTCTGAAATGGAGCAACACACCAATGAGGATATTCCATGTTGACCGACATTTGTAGGTCTGCAAACACACCGGCAGGAATCATATTCGAAGCTTGATTCACATACTCATGTATCTGAATCACCAGCATATCACATACTAAGCCTGGGTACACAGCACGTTCTAGAGACACCATAGATTCTCCTTCTCCGAATCGATCTTGAAGATGATTGAGAGCACGTCGGAGAGAAGCGGGATCTTGAGGATGTGGATTGGAAGGAAACGATTCCGAGTGCGAAGGAGGCTCAGAGGATTGATATTTTCTCTCTGTCTTTCTCCTAGCCACAGCTACACGGTATGGATGACTGCGCTTGGTGTTGGGCTTCTTCAGTTGTTTTGTGTACACTGCATACTCATCCTGCACATCCTTTGAATGAATATCTTCTCGAGCGGAGAAGATCGATGGCTTGAAATGAATGGATTTGTCCTCCTTGACAGTCAGTGATCGACTCTTGACCTGAGTCATGTGGAGGATTTTTGACTCACGTGCTACGGGATCGCAGAGCTCAACTGCACTGGCCAACCAACGACGCGCGCTCCTGATACATGTGTACACCAATGGCGCCTTCTCTACAGTGTTCTCATCCAATTGCCAATAGCCACACAGACGTCCCAAACCACCTTGAGCTACAGTGTTGTCATCTGGCTCATTGACTTTGGACTCGTAAAATACACCAAGATGTTTCTTTGGTAGAGTCGACCCACAGCGCCAAAAGTCCTTGATGAGGACAAACGTGTGACGAGAGACTCCATTGTCCAATTTCCGTTCGACATCCATCATCCTGTCTTCTTGATTGTGATTCAAGATGCGATAGTCAGACTTGTCAAATCCCTTAGCACGAAGGGCACGTTTGAGATACTTTTGAAATCGACATTCAGTCTGAATATCTTTGCCCAGCCTCTCAGCCTTACGAATTGCTTGAGCTGTAGGACGAGTGAACTTTACACGGAGAATATGAATCTTGGGAAGTTCGCGCACACCCCAGCGTGATATGATTTCACCAACCAAGTCCAAGCAACCAGTAGGATCACGACTCAAGTCCTTGGCCTCTCTAGCACATTTCATATCGAGAAGCTTCTGCACACCAACATAGTCTTCACCAGGAGAGAGGCATACAAGCGCATGACACTCGTATGCCCAACAATCGACGAGACAGGCACTAGGAGTAGCCGAGACACAGAGCACCTTGACATCATTGAGTTGACTAAGCAGACCGGTACGTCTCAACAGAGTATCCATGTTCATACCCTGTTCGCTGGCGATATGTACCTCATCAATGATGATGAGTGCACCACGTGCCTTGGCGTATTCACAGAGTTTTTGTACTTGAACGGTATTCAAGTCATTGCGATGAAAATAATGTAAGTCTTCCGTAGTGAGACCGTCATCACCGAGAACATCAAGTATCTTGTCGATCGATTCGTTCTTGAGATTAATGGAGGAATACCCGGTGATGAAAATCACCAATCGTTTGAACGCATCCTCGAACGATTCCCCAGGCTCCATACGTTCACGGACAAACCCCTTGGCGGTTGAACATATGGCATTCATCTTGCCCGATTGCATGTGTCCGAAAACAGTAACAATCTTCTTCCGCATAGAGAACCACTGATGGAGGACTTCATCACGACATTGAATGACATTGACACGCTCCCAGGATTCATGCGAACGATGTGGAGCAGACGGTTGTGTTTCATCCTCCATATGTTCTTCTCGGAGAAAGAGATGAGCCTGAGACTGTTGAATCATACGCATGGCCTCCACGAGGCGAGTATTCTGCTCATCAATGGACAGTGAACGAAACGATGGAGAATCGATGTTCAAAGGAAGTGGAACGGGGTGTGAATGAACAGGCATGATGAACGAGTGGACAAGATAGAAGATGGATTGGAAGATGGATTGGAAGATGGATTGGAAGATGGATTGGAAGATGGATTGGAAGATGGATTGGAAGATGGATTGGAAGATGGATTGGAAGATGGATTGGAAGATGGATTGGAAGATGGATTGGAAGGTAAAATGAAGAATGAGGGTCAGAATATTAGGACAGTATTGAATAGTGACGGGGAATCAGCAGAGATTCAATCACAATGGCTCCACACAATGGCTTCACACAATGGCTCGATCATTTCTCATCCTCCACCATATCTTACCCTGTAATGTGGTTCTTCCCAGGCTGGGTGCTCTGTAATTGGGTTGTCGTTGTAGGTCTAACGATTGTCTACATTATTACTCATCCTGATGAGCCGAAAGACACGTTCTGGTATTGGATGCTCTTGTTCAACTTCGTTATGGGAGTGTGTGGAACGATGATGTTCTGGTTCCAGATCATCCATGACATCATAATGATCTGTTGGTGCAAGGATGAGCTTCGTACCTTTGTTATGTCGGAGCTCGTTCCCATGCGAAATAGTTTCGTGATCTATGTGTTGTGTGTTATTATGTTCTTGTTGACTGGTGTATCTGCGAGTTTAGGACAGAATTGGGTGCTGTTGGCCTACACGTTCCCTTGGTGTGTTTCAGCATTTGCATCGTGGAATCCCGATTGGGCTCATTGTCGAACCAACTGGAGAATGAACGATGAAAATGAAGATATTAGTATCAGATACAGCCAAACACACATCGAAAGAGTGTAGGCTCCTTGACGTGATGATGATGCGCGGCCGCTTGAAACGTTCGGTAGTATGTATAGAAGATCCAGAACATGACCAGTGCATTTGTGGCGAGTCCAGCAATCAACCCTTCCTTGCCCCACTGTGAATATAAGATTAACGACACGCCCACTGCCCAGACTAGACCGATAACCATATAGCTTGACAAGGCATCCGCTGCACGTTGGAGTGTGTCCTCATCTTTGGCGAACGACATCACACTGAAACGACTAGATTGTTCCACTGAACCAATGGCGAACTGCATAGAGGCCAGCAAGATCGCTTCGCCCAACAAAACTGCCCATAGATTGCCATCTTCGCGACGACGAACGACCATAATAATTCTAATGCCTTTTTATTCAGCAACAGTCAATCTCCATGTCACATACACCGTGGGTGTGTTCTCGTCTCATGCGCTGAATCAGATTCGCTCGGTTCTGCTTGAGTAAAGGGTCGGAACGCTGAATATTGAACCAGGTGGTATGTAATCGAGCAAACTCGTTCAAACATTCTTCAGTGAACTGTACATCTGTATCTATGATACCAAGGTACGTTTTCACGAACGTCCAGAACTGGTGAAGCACCGACCTGAACGTCTCACCGTTCAGACAACGTATGTCAGCGTTGTCCATTTTCCTGACTCCGTTGATGGTCGGTTTAGTCTTACACACCCATAGCTTGATGTGGTGAATCGATGGTTCCCAGCGCTCGATCTCATCCGCATCCGTGATCAGCTGAGAGATGCGTTCAAGTTTGGCTGGCGTGTTCTCCCACTTACACTGGATGTAGAGTCGTTTGTGTGTAGATTGGTGATGACAGCTGATGTCCACTCCACTGACCTGCGATCCATACGTTCGCTTCACATCTCCCTCGCCTACGACTCTCAGGTCAGGAATGCATTCGCACAGATCTGATAGCATGGTTTCGAACCGTCGGCCAATTTCTTGAGGTGTGATTTGGACAGACATGGTAAACATTCTTGTATATTAGGAGGAACGAAGATCACTACACACCAACATCACACCACACACAAACTCCGTTCTCCTTATACGCTCATCGTACAGACCACTGTACATCCGATCACACCACCCACGAACGCACCAATCACCCCATACAATCCAAATCCAACCCCTGCACCCAGTCCGCTACCAAGCGAACGCCATAACATGGCGAGTAATAGGTTTATTCGTTCTTGTCGTACAAAGCCTGAGGACATGCAAATAGAATAGAACACACCTAGAAACATGATGGCGCTAATCACATAGAGAGTCGTGGTCATCTTGAGGAATAGAGAGCCATGGTCTCCACCTTGACTGAATGCGTTGACTTTAAATGGAGAGATGAATGCGTTCAGCATTTTGTGGAGACTCGCCAGACAAGCTGTGGATAAAATCACAGTGAGAAATGACCAGGATGGGTTCTCGATAGCCAGCAGTCTTGAGATGGTTCAGGAACTCATCTCCTCGTGCCATGAGCTGATCATCAGTCTCACTAGTACAGTTATTCTCGCCGATCATCCAATCACAGGGATCCACTCGATGTTCTCGAACGAGATCAGAGACGACCAGAGTGTCATATGTAATTTGAGAACATTCCAACGTCTCACGAGCCCGTCGAAGGGGAGAGAGTATAACTGTTCCATATGAGCCTATTAATTGACTTGCTTGTTCTCGACCCTGTTCCGACAGACCACAGTCAATCCATTGGAGGCATAGCTCACATTGGAGGCAAACACACCGAACGGACGATGTCAATTCAGACTGACGTTCATGAACATTCCATACTGATTCAGCATGACGCAGGAAGTACACAATCATGGTTGTCATTTTTGACGAATGTCTAATCTATTCCATTTTACCATTCCAACTTCAAACTCACTGTCATCACACACTCAATGTGTACACGGGTGCCTTCCCAGCTCCAATGCCCCAAACAACGTGTGGTGCAGTAGCTTGTTGCATGGCTACCAACTGAACAAACTCCGTCAATGAACCATCCTCATTGCTCAGACCCAAGAGTGAACTCGCATACTGAATACCCAGACCATTTGCGGATAACACAATAGCTTGTGCCTGACTCAGACTGTTCTGGACAATGACATTCGCATCGGCCTCTGCCTTGGCCAATGTAATGTTGGCTTGCACAAGAATCTGCTCCACATCCACACTCGTTTGCTGGACAATCAATTGCAATGTCTGCTGACTCTGGGAAAGAGCGTTCTGCTGAATAGACAGCGCCGAATCGAGATTCGCCTGCAACGTGGTGTTGGGATAGAACACGTTTGTGATGGTGAAGAACGTAGGGTTAGCCGTCACATAGACTTCATTCGCCAACACCTGGGCGAGCGCCTCTCCAATGTAATTTTGAACGGCCACACGGTTGTTCGCATATTCAAGTACAGTGAACGTGGGTGCTGAGTTCTTGATGATAGATGGAGCGATGTTTTGAACTTGACTAGGATAGCCAAGATTGTACTGAGTATATGTCTGGGACAACGTCTCGGGGTTGATCTTGTAGTAGAATGTAGCATCAACCGAAAACTGCAATCCATTGTTGGCATAGACCGAGAGGCTTTGACCATTTGATTCCAAGAACGACACTTGTTGATAGGTCGCGTCGAACTTGACCAACTCCTGAAGACCTGGATGAATGTAATGACGACCGCGAGTTAGGATGGTTTGAGTGTTTGTCGTTCCATAGATATCACGCATCATTCCTACCTCCGAGTAGGTTATGTATCCGAACGAGAGTGGCAACAGAACGATGAGCAAGAACAAACCAATGCAGACCAGGATAAAGTAGGCACATTGAGCTCCACCTGTAGTGAACACGGAGGCACGATCCTGAGGAACAGGCTGAGGAACGAAATGCGGAGGAGTAGACATGTCAACAGCAAGGGGTGCAGGAACTCTTCTCACAGGATAATCGACAGTAGACATGGTTAATGAGATGAAGGACAAGAATGGGAGTTTGAAGAATGCCAAGCTGGTTCAGATAACACACCCCACATTCTATCCATTTCGATGAAGCTGAATAGCTCATTCTTCAAACCTCCTTCATCCTCTCTCTCACTTACCTTCATTTTCTGACTCTCTTCTTTTCGTCATGGGTTTGCTTCAAGACTGGTATGACGCGTTCAATTTCAAGAAGTTCTTTGCCTTGTGTGTTTGTGTAGCCGTTCTTGGATGTATGATCCTTCTTGTTGTTGCTGGAGTATTGACATTCAATCGTCAGGTCGGTCAGAACCAGTATGGTGTGTGGATCAATTCATTTACGCAATCGATTTCAGATGTCAAGAGCCAAGGTGCCTACACAATTCCCCTCGGTTCTCAGATGTACCTCTTTGAACGTGTGCTCCAAGATTCAGGCATTACCCAAATCAACTGTCTGACCGCTGACGGCATTGAGGCTCAGTTAGACATTACCATCCAGTATCAATACACTGAGGACGAGATTATTGACACGATCTTGCTCCAGTTTGGATCCAACGGCAATTTTCAAGGTATGTTGACCACATTACTAACGTCAGCCGTACAAGATGCATGCGGTCAGTATACGGCTCTACAGTATCAGAACGAGCGAGCGCTGGTTGATCAAAGCATGCAGAACAGTTGTCAATGGAAACTGGGTAACGCAAGCCTGTTAGCCCAAGTCTTGGTGCAACTCAAGAACATCCAGTTGCCAGATGCATACTCCGAGTTGGTCGCTCAGAAACAGACAGTGGATCAATCACAGACCACAGCACTGAACAATCGCATCACGCTGTTGACTCAGGCGAACACGACCTTACTGAATGCTCAGCTGGCCGCGCAAATTCCCCTCATTGATGCCAATCAAACGGCCACTGTCAACCTGCTGAACGCATATGCACAATCGAACTTCACGTATCAGCAATGGGTAGAGCGCACACTGGGGTTGCTGAGCATCAAGACGGCCAACAATCTGAATACCAGTGGATTGTTGGCCTACATGAGGAGCCAAATCGTAGCGACCAGCAACAATGCCTTGTTGAACTTGTAAATGTGTGGATGATAGAAGTTCAAATCTCAAATGACCAAGTCTGCATGTACCACTTTGTGTCGTGCGTATCCCACCTTGACCGACGTATGGAAAAACCATTTGGTCGCATTTCTGCTTCCCAGTACCAATACTGTACGAACATGGAGACGGTTGAGTTATCTTGAACACAGACAGCGACTATATTTCGTCGAGTTCCATCAACGACCACTTTCTCAGTTGCGTTCCTATTTGGACATTTCACAGGATCCCGTTCGGATCTGGTATTGGTTTCCACCGCTAGGTTTCGGGACAGAAAATGGCTGGCGCGTGAAATACAATATAAATCTCAGTGTAGGTACTGCAGATATCCATTGCTTCATCGCTACAACTATCAAGTTCGTTAGTCAATCCACTAATGAACTCGTCCACTGTTTTAACGAGGTCTGTCCACAGACAAAGTCATATCAGGTTAACGATCGGATTGCACTTGTAGGCTGTCCTGATTGTTATTGGCTGAGAGATGGGGTCATTGTTCTACCTGAAGGTCGACCGGTCGATGTGTTTCGTGTTAAGGATGCAGAATAGATGTTATGGACTTGCAGGTAAATCTGAATTCGTTCTGACGTGTCTATATGCCACAAACAGGAGAATCAGCACAATAATCACCGCAACGACAATGTACTTTGTATTGAACACGCTTGAGCCTGAGCTTGAGCCTTGTGTGTAACTGCTTCTGTACGTAGAACGACCGGAGAAGCCTTCGATGATCGTAGGTGCTAGGGAGATCTGTAACGGCTGACCACGAGCACCTAACTCCACGGTCAACGTTGGAAACAGCTCCTCTTGCGTTCTAGGCATACCAGTTTTGGGATCATAACAGATGTTGACTGGGAAGTAGAATGACTCGGACGTCGTGCAATCAAATACAATTCCAGTATTAGAAGCAGACACTTTGGCGAACGTCTGCAAGTCATTCAGGTAATGAGACGCATTGATATCGCCAATCGCTGCTTCAGCGGCCGCCTTGTAGATCATTAACCCGTCATGGTTGACATAAGGCAGAATAAACAGCTCCGTCAGTGTCAAGATAGGAGCATTGGCTTGCAGTCCAGCTGTCAGTGCCGGAACGCCTGCGGTTTGGCTGTTTTGAACATTGGTCTTGATTTGACTCTGCTGATCTGACGTCAGCTGAGTTCCCAACAAGGCTCCCGGTGAACCTCCCGATGGCAAAGTCGCGCGCGTTGTTCGAGTGGTGAACATGGAAAAGCTCAATCCTTTTTAACCAGATGTGGGTGCGGTTCCAGCATCAATTGATATCGGAGTTCGGGCTCTTCTGTGTGCTGAACGGTGATTGTGCCATGGACAGGAACGTCATGCACATGTTGGCCACCGGTTGAAACGAAACGTTCGGGTGTATGGAACATGCTATAAGGACGAGCCCACCATTGGATGGGTGCAATGGTCGATTTGTACACCACGAACGGTTCAGAGTCCAGATGATCATGAACGGGAACGCACGGAACAACCACCACATAGTGTCCACCCTTGTAGTGGCGAACGACAGGAGAGATCAATCGGACGAGTTTCATGGGTACAATTTAGTTTCTATTCATTCAGATCATTTCAAACTCAAATAGCGAGTCGCCTTCTGGATCGCGATTCGGTATGACCTTGAATATACACACACCTGCAAAACTATCATGGGATGGAGGCACACGGAAACATAACGTCAATCGGAATGTCCGCACATTGGTCTGAGAGTCAGTTTGCGCTTCCCAAAGAACTTCATGCGGTGATGGAAAATCTCGAATGTCCGTCTGCTCCGTATAGTTGTGAACAGCAGAGCTGATTGTGCATAACTGTTCATGAGTCATGACCACGTCGGTATTAGTGAGTTGATTTTGAACAATCCACTTGACAATCCAGTTGCCCAGTGCTGTAGCAAACAATATGAAATCATCGTCGGAATGAGATGATCCCGGGATCAACAGAGAGGGGTTGGGAGACAAGTCGTTCACTGGCAACCTTAAGTCTGAGACATGTTCATGTTCGTCATTGTCCACAACTTCAAACTGAATGGGATCAGGCTCCATTTCTGGATTGAACAGCAACTGCTCCTTGCTCTCTTCAGCAAACACTTCATGAAGGGCACCCATTCGAAAACAGAGTGAATCAGAGATGGTTGAAGTATGAGTCTATTGACTGGACATGTAGCTACTGACAGATGCAGACGAGTAAAAGGTGGCATGGTCAATCACCAGCGCTTGCTCGACCTGCTCTAACCATTTGTCCTTGTGAGTCAGCCACGTGCCCTGTTCCAGAATCCACGTTTTCAAACGAGACAACAATCGATCATTCTTGCAGTGCAACAAGATTGCTGGGAAGCACTGCTCCAAACATGCATAGACCTGAGGCGCATACGCTTTCCCTCCTTCGGACAACAACTGTTCGAGATGAATGGCCACTTCATTTGGCAAGACTCTGTAGCCCATAGGTATAGGGTGTCGAGTATTTAAGGGCACCTTCAGTGTTAAGATCTGTTCAGGTGTCAATTCAGGTAGAGAATCCCATCCTCCCAACTCTGCAGGAGGGACATCAAGGTTGAGCTGGTTCTTCAATATTGCAGTCATGGACAGGCTGGCACACAAGAGACGATATCTGTTCTTTTCCAGATGAATGAGCAACACATGCTTGAAAGTCAACAACGAAGCGAACACAGAAATATTCACATTCATCGGCAGTACGTCATCGGTTGATCCTGCCACCACACACACGATCAGTGTGGCATGACCCATGAATGAATTGACTTGAGCCGAAAACTTGGCGATCTCGTCGGATTTGACCTCACCATCTGTACTAAACACAATGATTTGAGAACGCAAAAGTTGGTTGGTTATTGGAACGGAGGAGAAGATCACCACAGGCTCCGTTTGACCATCGGATCGAACGGATGAGTAAAAATCCACCTCATCTTGACCATATAAGAAGGCTTGATCGTTCCAACTAACATTATATCGGTAATTGAATTGACGAGACATAGCGAGTTCGTCCGTCAAGATACTGTGTTCGACCGTGCTTCCAGATGTGTCAATTAGCGAGATGCCCTGTAGTGATGATACGGTAACGGGCTCGGAAGGAGCGGGATCAACATGTTGATCAGGATAGTAGAGAATAGCAGGAACGGAAGACGAAGAACTCATGTGTATATAGAGGTTCGAGAGAGAAGAGCGCACTTGGATTGTGATGGATCTTGACCATCACAATCTGTACAGCCGATCCACCCCTCTCATATAACCCTCATATTGGCTCTTCATTCGAACTCGCTCAGAATAATCTGAATCAAATCATCATCTCACATCTCAAAATCATGACCTGCACCAGTCCGACTCCAATTGATTTGACATGCTTGGAATCCGTTGACTCGTTCGACATTCCTCCACCTTCTCACAAACCGACGTTCCCACCATTGAACCGGTGGCAACACATTCTGAATGAAGCCAAGACGAGCGTTCTTGATGAATCCCTCATCGTCAAATTGGAGATGCTCTCTGGCAAGCCCGTGTTGCCGATGATTCGTCGAGGACTTGTTCAGCACAGTGAGTTTGATCGGATCTTGAATGAGTGGACGCAATCTCAAGAACCGTTCTATATCTTGATCTCTCGCGGGATTCGAACGAGCCACTTGGGTCATATGCCAGCTCTCATCTTGGCACAGTATATTCAGTCGATTTTTCATTGTCCTGTTATTTTGCAGATGGTCGACGACAAATCGTTCATGTATACTGTGGATGATGTATCATTGTCTGAAGTGTATCATGAAGCATGGAAGACAGCACTCGAAGCAATTTCTGCTGTTCCAGAACCATTTGAAGAGTCCAACACGTTTGTGTACAGCACGCTCTCGGCAGGTGGGAAGATGTACTATGCCACTTCATGCCGAATCTTGCGCGCATTGTCTGGTGTAGAAGCTCGTATCTACACAGGAGTTCAACAGACTGAAAACATTGGTCGTATGTCATCGTTGGGCATGGCGATTGCACCCTTGTTCTCTGAATCCTTTCCGGTCGTTCTAGGCGCACGGTACCAATCGTGCTTGAGGATTGGAGGATCTGAATTAGCCAGCCATCTGTGTGTAGCTCGACGGATTCCCGACGATCGTTCCTCGCCACATTATCTGACTCCACGTATCTATGCTGGTCTGTTCACTCAATATGTTCCCGCCATTACTAATCCACAAAATCCCATGCACGAGACGAGCGGTGGCATTTTCTTGTGCGACAATTACGAGATCGTCTTAGCGAAACTGAGTGCTGACCACATCACTCGATCTATCTTGTTGCAATTGTTGTGGTGGTTTGGTGAAGGCCTCGAGTCGACTCTGGATTGGATCTCATGGGAACTGGATGACGATCGAGTGCGCCGTTTCGCCTTGGACGCAGTATGGAATGCAGTCAATGGCTGGAAAGAACGTTCCAAGACTGTTGATATCGGTGAAATGTTTCAGGAAAGGCCATTGAGGAGTACAGTCCGGGATTGAGAGGTGGAGGGAGGAGGTGGAGCGTTTGAATGCTGTGCAGATTGGTGAATACTGGTTTCATACAACTTGTCGTTCAGATGAAGCTCATTCTTCAAACTTCCCATCCTCTCTGATCCATTCGTCTCATGTACTGTCTTCCCTGTTCGCAATGTGCACATGTTTGTGAGTGGACGGATTTGGATATGGGCTGTCGTGAATGTGGTAAGCTGTCTACTCTGGAACTTGATCTGTGTGGTTTTTGTGGCGATTCTCACTGGGACAGCGATCAAGGTCTAGAGATGACAGTGTCAGTCTTACTGTTGGAGGACTGTGCGGAGGTTCGTCCTCCTAGGGTGCACCGTCTAGACAATGAGTTTGTGGATGAGCCACTGGACGTGCAAACACAGATGCAAACACAGATGACTCGCGCATTATCTGACTTGCTGGCCGAGGTGGATCAGACGGAGACAAGTGATCCGAGTGAGACAAGTGAGACAAGTGATCGGAAGGTGCGTTTCGCCCCCGAGACTGACCTCATTCGATACATTCCGTCGAAAGGCTATTCGCGAAAAGAAGATTTACAACATCAGTGTGTCAAGAAGAAGCGCAAGATCATGGAGCGTCCATATACGAATATGGTTGCGATTGTAAGTGCCTAGAGCATATGTTAGAGTCTATAAATATCCTAATGTATATTTATAGCTCATCGTCATCATCATCTTGTCTGAGCTGAATTGTCGATGACAAGCTCAATTGACGTGCATCTTGCTCGCTCCATATTCGATCCAGTTGTTCCAGACTTCTTTGAAGCTTCAAGTACTCGAGCAAGATCTTATCCACACGATCAGCACTTCGGCGATGTTTTACTGCACAATCACATGAACGACTGATAATGATAGGGAGCTGTTGCCAATCATCGTGATGAGAGAGGCGAGGGTATTTGCTTGCTGTCATGTATGACGTATGCATCGTTCGCGCTCTCAATCCAGACTCGTTCATCCTGTGCCCATGATCTTGATACCTTGTCCATACCATGTTCCCTTGCTTGCACTCGTGACAGGTGAATGACGCGCACGATTCCATCAAGTGTCGATGCATGTCAGACGCCGATATCTTTTCTGAACAGCGCACACATTGATATCGACGTTCAGGACAGTTCGTCAGGTGTTCATATCGTTCAGTGTATGAGCCCTGTGGGTGGAATGCCTTGTTGCAGTATGGACACGTCAGATCATGAATTAACGGCAGTCTCAATTGCTTATCGGGTGGCAGGTGTGACTGAAGATTTGATACGAGTTGGACTAGGGAGAGTAATAGTCCTGTTTGTGGAACGAGCGATTGTTTGAGCCAACAGTCGGTTTGGGTCGGGTTGTCGCGACACATTGGACATTGAATCGGGTACACCATCTCGGGAAGGACATTGTTGTTCACGCTAATGCACTTCTTGTGTGTGTTGACATACTCATGAACACACTTGTGACAGCCGTAATGTCTCTGACAAGGGAACGATAAGGGGAATCGCAAGGTTTCCAAGCAGATACAACAGATCAAATCGCGACAACCAGAAGATACGAATGCCTTGTATCGGTCATGTTCAGTGGTGGATGGAGACAGTGTATTGGTCAAAGCCGTAACCGATTCTCGGGTGGGAGATAAGACATGGGACATAGTACAGCTCACAGTGTGTTGAATCGGTAGAGTAATGAAATGATTCTTGATCTCTATTCACAAGTGTCAAAGACTATCATGTCCAACTTCCAGTCCTCCCCTCTCATCGATTCAGCTTCAACTCGTACAGAATGATGAACGATGCAATCGTACTCGCAAAAGACAACAGGCTCGCCCAAATCAACTGTGTTTTGCGCTGTTCTGTCCGTTTTGTACGGTGTTCGAGCTCATCCAGCTTCTTCATTTGATCACTGGCCATCGCTCGAACGTCAACTGTTATGGGGGACAGATCAGATCCAGGTGTCCCAGAGTCAGACTGAGACTTTCGCACCATCTGTTCCGTCGTACTCAGTGTCAACCAAGGATAGCGTCGATGAAGATCATGCATGTGCTGATTCTCCATATATCCGACCTTGGGCAATCGATTCAACAGCGATTGCAAGCGAGCGTGCGATTCGACGCTGGGTGCATCCCAGCTCGGCATGTCATGGTTGTAGCTGTTTGTTCCACGACGCAAGATCAACAATGCCTCTAGAACATCGTGAATTGTTGGCGGGTCGGTCTCGTTGTTAGGTATGGGAGCATTGGCCTGAGGCGTTCGATGCCATGAACGAAACACATGCAAATAATGGTGGCTTGCCAACTCCAAGATGGCAACCGACTGTTGTGCCCATGGGAAACCGCTGAATTTGAGGTAAAAGTCTGCCGACAAAACAGTGGACAGGTCTTCAGGCTCCAGCGTTCCATATTCATCCAGCGGAACGAACGGCAAAATGACAGCATCAAGAGACACTGAACCACTCATTGTTTTAAAACGTACACAGACAATTTGCTCGTTGGAGAATGACACGAGTCGGTATCTATCTGTCGAGATTCCAATTTCGAGGCACTGCCATTGCACAATATGATTATGCAACCGGTCTGATTCAACAACAATTGGCTACGCCGATCTTTATCCACTGGCCACGGCCTGATGAACGAGATGAACGTGGTGATTCCAGAGGAGTGTCGATTTGGGAACAGCGCGGAACAGGTGCACGCGAGATGTTTGAACGACGATTTGGCAAAGACAGTATCAAGGAGTACCGATCATGGAAAGAATTGTATGATATTCTGAATGAGTGTAAAATCGATATTCTCTATATCTTGACCAGTGGTATTCGTGCTGGAGATCCAGATGGTCATCCAGTCGACAATTTCGATCTGGACGAGATGACCAGTCGATTGGGCTGGCCTAGTCAGATGAACAATGTTCGTGTCGCATATCATTTTGTGTACGTTCCGGGCAATGTCAATCTGAACCAACCTCGAGTGGCTACCATTTCCAAGGCGGTAGCTCAACGGATCAAGATGATACCCAATCATCAAATCAGCGATCCAGATCAAGTGCCTATCGTTCCACACTTGCTCCGTGAATGTTCAGCCGATTGTTCTATGAGTACATCCGTAGCGAATCGCCTACGAATGAGACAGTTTTTGGGCATCCCACCAGAGAGCACAGTGTTTGGACGTCTCGGAGGAGTAGACACGTTCAATATTGAACCGGTCATTAGTGCGATCATTCGCGTGCTTCAAAAGCGTAAGGATGTGTATTTTGTGTTTGCCACAACACCGATGGAAGTGGTTCAGAGGATCGAACTCAGTAGCGATCCACGTGTATTGTTGATTGCACCGATCTATGATGACACGCGCAAGTGTGCACTCATTGATGCGTGTGATTACATGTTGCATGCCAGTCAAAAGGGTGAGTCGTTTGGACTGAACGTACTCGAGTTCCTTGCTCGTGGTCGCCCGGTGATTACATTTGAACCGAAACTGTCCGAGGTTGAACGGCTTACAGAGTTGAAGAGTGGAACTGATACGACCCAGTCAGAGTTATTGAAATGGCTAGGCTATCACAATGCTTCCCTTACCCAAGCGTATTATGCCGATCAGCATCTTCAACACCTCAAAATCATATCGGCACAGCCCAATCTCACTCACATGTACAAGACGTACTGGGATGATACCAGTCTGGACAACTTGTTGAACGACCTTAAACCGCTTGAACCTCATGATGTGTGTACAGTACGCTTCCACCAGTACACGGAAGCTGAAGTTATGAAAGCTTTTGCACGTGTATTTCTCGAGGTAGTTACTGAAAATCAAATCTGAATCTAAATCCTCGCTCTCGATGTCGTATCTCTTTGGTTTTGGAACTTCCCCATCTGTCCCTATGCCTATCCCCACCCCTGCTCCCTCTTCTCTTACATCTACCACCCCTAGTCCTGTGCTCCCGGGTGATGTGGAATATGTAACGGTAGGACAACCAGGTGAAATAGTCGACATGGATATTCAGGTTCAGCAAAGCTCTCCAACTTCAGTTATTACCAAGGCCGTTTCAACCGGTACGACTGTTCCCATCCATGTACCCACACCTACCATATCGTGGAGAGGAATGGACTTTCGACGACTAATCGACCCCGCCTTTCGTCAACATGCGATGCGTTTCCTTGGTGCACAAAATACAGCCGATAGGCTCTACGACAATATTCAGTATCTCGTTCATCACGGGTATGCGTTTGTTGAGTGTAATGACAGTATCACGTTCACATTCACTGGAACGAATACAGACCGCCAGTACTCACAACTGAGCCTGCTGATGAACCATCTGCCTCAAGAATGGACGGAGGACTTGACACGAACGATGCAGTCTCTACTTCATACGGTCAATACGTTGTTGGAATTCAATGGAACAGCGTCTACACGATGTGTCGATGTCAACATGTATTCGTACGTCAGTAAACCACATCAAACACTGGTCGTTCATGCATTGCACACATTCGAAAAGACCAAACAGAATCGTGTGTCGGAGATGATGTTTGGCAAGTCGGATCCTGCTGTGCAGTTGACGACTCAGCTCAGAGTCTTAACGTTGACAGGGTCGTTCAGGAACTGTCGCGATTATAATACTGGTTTGGCTTTGGGAAAGCTAGAGGAAATGTTGATGATGTAAGGACTGAGAAAATAGAACGAACCTCGATTTATACATTAACTTATCCGAGTCAATACAACAGGGAGGACAATGGCCACCACAATACCCACGCACAGCAACACACAGCAACACTTCAACTGCCTCGTTCGACGACTGTACCCCTCGGCCTCTTGTAATTGCAATTCTGCCTTCTCCGTGTGACGGAGAGCCTTGCCAATATTCTGATCAATCACATTCAGACTGTCCTCTTGCAGAACAACGAGCGCATTGAGATCGGTGAACAGCTCAAAAATTTCACGTACATCCTTCTCCAACTTACGGATAAGTGCATGTCGATCCTCGAGCTCATCAACCACCAAACGGAGTTGATCAGACACCAAAGCTTTCTGGAACAGAGTGTCTACTTCATTCGGATCCGCTCGAAAGATAATATCCTGAATATGATCTTCCGACAATGCAGGTGAACTTGGATCTGATGAGTCCTGGAGCAACCGAAGCTGACGACGACTACGTTCAATCATAGTCTGACTGAAGTGATCATATTCATGAACGAATGCCTTGTGAACCTCATTGATTCGATGTGCCTGTTGATTCTTCTCATAGATAGTTAGAGATGAATCCTGCTTTTGCCACCGCTGGAGGTTCCGCATGGCCTGTTTAGTTGTGAACGACGCTGATTCGGCGCTCGTCGTACATAGCTTGACGGCGTGAGCTGAAGTGGCCAGTTTCAGTCCACTGCTAGCCATTTGCAAGAAACGATTTGCAGTTTTGATCGCCTCAATCTGCTGACTATACTTGGCTTGCTTCACTCGTCGAATGATGTCGTTCATGTCTGCAGAGTACGGTTCAACTGAACGTTGAAACGTGCGAACGTCATCAGGCCAAGACTGTTGATCGGTGTCATAGGCATAGTGTTCGAACCACGGCAATGGCCATCCATTTAACTTGTCAAAGATCTCTTGTTCTGTGTATTGGCCTATTCGAACGGTACGACTAGGACTAGGACTAGGACTAGGTGGAGAAGAGGGAGGAACGAGCTCATGGAGTCGATCGTTTGACATAGAAGAGGAAAAGAAGAGGGGAAAGGAAGGAAGCGCACGTGTATAACCCCCTAATACCAGTTTGAAGAATGATTCTATACAGACTCACATTCTTCAAACATGCTGGCGTTTATCCGAAAGTGTTTGGGCTACTGTGTCGAGCCGACAGCGCTTTCTCGTGCGTTACAGTCCATCCATGATCTGACCACACAGTTGCCTATTCTGGTATCTTCCCAGCTTTCTGCTGACCCGGCTTCTGCGCTCCTCCAATACAACCAGTTGACTCGACAGACCGAGCAAGTTCTGAGAGCGTTCACTAAGCACCATATTGCTGAGCAGATTCGAGCATCTCGAGTAGATGCGTCTCAGGTGCCAGAGACGTTATTGACTCACGAGGAATGGAAGCAAATGGAACGGGTATACAGGTCTCGTCCGACATCTTTGCCCGTTCCTGAGAATCACGTTCGACTTGAAGCGATCCAACAGCTCTTTTGGACACTGTATCAGACACATCCAATGGCTGACATTCGTCATACCTTCAACCATCCCACGTGCGAGCTGTTTTATCACAGTTGGCATCATATTCCATTCAAATTACAGCGTGCAGATGTGCCTGTGTTGGAAGTAGTGAACCATCTGCGTGCACACTTGTCTTCCCAAGCACCCATCACTTTTACGTCCTTGCAATTTGTGTACCAGAAGAAGGAAGATGTGGAGATTTGGTGGTTAGCGACGAGGTACTGAATATTGGTTGTGCACCTGACCTTGTTATACTAACATCGATTGATATACGCGTTTCAGAATAGAACGTTGATTGGTTGGATCCTCGACCATATTAACTGCCTTCACATCGGAACCCGCTATGCGTTCCAGTAGAACCTGCATCACACCAAGTGCTGTATTATGACCCAGCTCTTTCAGGTGTTGAGTACAGAGATTACAGCAATTGAGCTTGGGTAACGGCAATTTCATCTTGGGCAAGTTAGGGATTTGGATCAACCATTCACGATTCAAGTTGAGGTCAGCGTGAACGACTGAAGCCCTGGTACATCGATGTCCAGCGAGTGTTTTGGCTTGACACCGAGGTGGTTTGGCAGAGGTAGAAGATCTCCGTGAGCGTACCTTCCCACTCGCTCGGCTTCCACTATGATTGCGCATACTCATTCTTCAAACCAGCAGACTTGTTCCTCTGTTTTTTCAACCGGTGCCATACAACATGGGTTTCTACACTTTGTCGGCCATTGTCCATGGAAGCGTTCTGTCTGAAGACGATAAGGACAGGGTACTTCAACATCCTAACTTTAAACCTGAATGGAATGAATGCATTTATGAGTTTGCCAACGATTATTGGATTGTTGGATCAAAGATGAACCATTATCAGTTCAAGGACTGGATCAACTCGGTTCTTGAGACTCATGAGCTCGAACAAGGGTGGGTATCTGGGAAAGAAATCAAAGCTGTTATAGAGAATGATACTGACATTGACATTGACGTCGTTCTGACAGAACAACAGACCGATATGGTGAATGACATCATTGCATTCTTGAGAGCCTCTGAATCCTGTGCAGATCTGAAAACCTATTGGTTGTTCCTCGAGAAGACAGTGTGCACAATGGGAGAGGAGTGGTCGGCGACTCCAAGCCGAAGACTTGTGATGAAGCGGGATGATCGAGAGGAAGACTTACCGTATACTGCGCGGGAGAAAGAAGAGGAGGAGGAAGATCGATCGCTAAGCCTCAACCCTCACAATTCATCCTATCGACATAGATAACACGTCTGACATTGTGGTTATTGAGAATGTCTGAACAAACTGCGCTCGTTCCGTCTGCTCCATCAGATACGTCCCTCGTTCAGTGTCGAGTGTGTATGGTCGAGGAAGACTGTCCTACCCTCGATGATATCCATTCAGCAGGATTGATAGCTCCCTGTGCATGTAATGGTAGCGGTAAATGGATTCACCGTTCTTGTCTGGATGAGTTCCGTTCAAAATATCTCTCTCCACATCCGTGGTCTATAATGTGTATGAGTTGTCATGGTGTGTATATGTATGATAACGCGGATGAAATACAACAGCTCGACAAGAAGTGTCAGCGATGGACATGGTTTAGTCTTCACATATTTGTGGATGTTCTTGTGGTTCTGGTGATATGGAACAGCATGATTGCATTAGTGCAGATATTTACCATGTCTATCGACCAGGATACATACTTGATGACCTGTGTGGGTTTGAGTCCAACCATTCAATGGACTCCGTTTGGCTTGTTCGTCTACTATTTGTGGAGCACTCTGTTTGCATTTGCACTGATTGGTTTAATCACCATCGTCATTTTTGGTCGAAGTAGCACGTTCGTGTTTGATGGGGACACGAACGTTGGTGGGTGGTTCGTGTTCATGTTAGTCATTATCATTGCGTTCGTCGGTATGGTGGTGGGAGGGTGTATTGCTGTCCATTGGTTTGCAAGCCGAGCACAGAAGCACGTGAAGCAGATCTGGCGCTTGAGCGAGGTGAGACAATTGAGAGTCAAGGATTTGTCAACCCTGTCGGAATAGATCGATCTCATATTTCACCATCATTCACCATGTCTACACCTCGCACTGCGTCCGGTGTTGTTGCCCCCTGGAATCAGTCGACGGCTGATAATCCACCAGGTAAGGCATGTTGTTGGTGCCGTAGTCTATTGCCTAGTGACTGTTCAGGATATTTCACGCTTGTCGTTCCATGGAGAGACTGGAGACCTATACGGTATATATGCTACGATTGTGTTCATCACCAGTCTACTTGGAATCATCTAACCGTTCTCGATAGTGTCTATTTGGGTGTAATTGAAGTTGAGGTAGTGGACAGAGTATGGTTGACATGTACATCCCTGCAGTTCAAACCGTTAGACAGCCTGAACAAGTCATTCCATACAGATTACCAGCTGTATTTGCCGAAGAAGGATATGAACCGAACGTGGTTGCGCTTTGTCCGCTATCATGATGTGGATATGATCTGTGTTCATGTCCTCAAGAACAGGTATAGTGATGAGATGCATGCTGTTCCTCTGGATCGACTAGAATCATGGAATCCAACGTTGCCCCCGTTCCGGTTCAGACTCATTCACGAACGTATCGACTTAAAACTATTGGAATCGTTAACCGATTCCAATTATGTGATGTGGTGGCCAGTACTGAAGGAACGACTAGTCCCTGTTCAGGATCCTCAAATTAATTGTGTCACGGACAATCTACCAGTGAACGATGTGAAAACAGTGGTGGAAGCAGACACCACACACGACACATTGGCTGACACGATCAATACGGACTCACTCTCGGTGGTCAAAGATTGAGCGATAGACGAGGCGTTATTGACACTCCCTTGGTACAGTGTGGTGACAGAAGCAAGTGGTGCATTGATGATCAATGTTGCTGGGTTCAGCGTTACGGGTGTCAATCCTGTGCCTGCCAAACTAACCAAATAACTGGCAGTGATCGACAACGTGGGCAATGTCAGTGTTTGTCCACCGGCAACAAATGTTCCCCCCGTCGAGAATAGAATTGATCCAAAGTTGAGATTGCCTGTACCAGAATTGTTTACCCCGGCCAAACAATATATGGGCTTAACCAGGTTTACCCCATTCACTGTCAATGAAGGCGTCAAGATCGTGTTGGTAGCCTGTATAGTCGTTCCTGTTAACGACCCCACAATGAGGTTGCCTTGTATGGACGCATTACCGGTACCATCATCTACTGTGTTGCGTGATGTATAGACGCGAGTTGGACTGATCGTCAAGTTGTTATTGAAGAACAGTCCTGTGCCTGGACCTACCGAAATGCCCTGAATTGTCTGTCCATTGATTGTGGTAGTCTGTACTCCATCAAACAGGAATCGACTGGAGCCCAGCAGAGTTCCTAACGTATTGCCTTGATTGAACTGAATGGATCCTGTAATTCCGCCGGCCTGACTTGCAGGTGGTCCAGGTGGTCCTGTAGGTCCCGTTGATCCAGTAGGTCCTGTTAGCCCACCTATAGCTCGCTCCAATGTAACGAGTGCCGTAGGACTGATGTCATATACCATGTATTGTGTGGCAAGGGAGCCCAGCGTTGTGCTGGTTGTTGTCATGGGCTGGGTCGTGCTTATGCGTGTGGATGACATGATCGTGTGTTTTATGGACTGGGAAGAGCCAACCATATCTGATACAATCTCGTTGTTCGTCCCTGTGGACAACGGCCTGTCGTCCAACTGTCATGCATTTGCAATTCGAGCTGGTGGAACATATCTTGTTGAACATCTGCCTGGAGCTCCTTTCCTCGTGCAAGAATAGCAGTCAACAGATCACACGCCATCGCACCTGAACGATCATCGTAGTTAGCTCGACTGCCCGTGTCGTTAATCACCATACGCAGTCCATCTGATTGGGGCAAGCGTTCAAGCGCCCAGGCATACAGTGATCTCTGTTCGTGCTGGGTGTACCTGGGAAATGTAGCGGGTAATTGCCAGTGTCCATCAAATCGATGCACATCAATAGCATTAGAAATGGATGGACAGTCAATCATTGCTGGAACGAAAGGACGAACGGGAGATTCCATCTGGGTCTCAGGAGGTTGAGGACGACTTGAGTTTCCCAAAATCAGTGGAGAACGTGTACCTTGCACCAGAGAGTTCAAGAATGACTGTCTGGAACGAATGTGAGCCGAAGGATGATGAATACGCATTTTTGAATGGCTTTTATGTCATTCTATCATTCTATCATTCTATCACTCCATCAACCACGATAACAGAGCACCAAGAGAAGCACGGATCTCGTCCGAATGCAAGGAGTCAGCCAACTTCCACACTTCTATCACGCCCTGCGCAGATTGTATGTTCATCCCTCCGATTATCTCGTTCCATTTCTCGTTCGTGTAATAGTCGACCTCGTGTGTTAGTTGCTCACGGAACCCTTTCGGAAGACTGTTGTCCCTCGGGTAGTTGTTAGGGTTATTCACACATACAAACACGAATGCACGTGGACACATGTCGAGTAAGGCCATGATTGCATGCATGAGTCCATGTTCACGAAACGACTGGTTTCCTCTCGTTCGGAAAACAACTTGGGTCTGTAGACCTAGTCCGGGTTTCAAGCGTGGGATGATCTCCAAGACGACCACCACAGCATGGGGAACGACATGATCATGAAGAATTCTGGCAGGATGGTGTGTTAAATCACAGAGGACAGCATGAACGGAATCGGTCGATCGTAGCAACACCATATCCGGCACCACATTCTCCTTTCGATGCTCGAGAATCGTCCCGCCCATGTATGTCCACACGTAAGGAATGATGTCATTCAGTGAATACTCAGAACATACACTGCCACGAATACGATGAATCAGCATCGTCCTGCCATTCAACGCACCTGATCGTTCCGTCTGAAACCGTGTACGTTCCAACGTTGACAGGGCTTGCCAGTTGAGATGATCAACTGACCATAGGGAGCCAGTCTTCTGCATCTAAAAAACCTCTATTCTTTCGAAGAAGCTCAGTTAGTCCAGATGGAAGATCAACCTGAAGAACCTGGCTTCTTAGCCAATCTGGTGAATGGAGTATTTCCCGTGTTGCGTCAGAACCAGTTCGGTGAAGCCGAGAGACAGAATGCTTTACGTGTTATGAGGAATGTCTTCAAGACGCAACCCAACGGTTTCAGCAAACACTATGACAGGCTTCAATTCCTGTCTAGTGGTGGTTTTGGTGCTGTATGGAAAGCTCGTGATCGAGCCACGAAGAAACAGGTCGTAGTCAAGTTTCTCATTCCCGTTCGACCGAAATATACTGAACGAGTAGCTGATTTCACAACGGAGTTCAAGGTGTTGCAAAAGTGTCAAGGACAACCCAATATCGTGCACCTTACTGCGCCTCAGTGGATTCAATTGACCACAAAGCCAGTTACACGTTCAGAGTCGGAATGGACACTGCCCAATACACTAAGCGATCAAGTATCACACACATGGTATGGTGTTGTCATGGATTTATATGATGGAGACCTCGTGTCCTTGGTCAACAAGTATGGCAAAACCGAGGCACTCTTCAATGCTATCTTCGTGCAATGTATTGCGGGTATCCAGCAGTTCCACAAGCAAGGCTATACTCACCAAGACATCAAGCCCGAGAACTTCCTGTACAAAGGCAACCTGATTGTACTGTCAGACGTGGGTGTAGCCATGGAGAACAAACGCAAACGAGACGGGAGTTCATGTGGATTATCCGGAACATATCTGTACATGAGCGCACATCAAATCTTGCGTAAAGCAATGGATGGCCGTGGCTGTTATGACCCCGACGGTGATTTCGAGTCTCTTGCCAACAGCTTGTATCGGCTATTCATCGGTAAATTACCGTGGGAAGACGATTTGAACAACAACAAGAGTCTACGTTCGACTGTTCCAGCGCGTGAACGTTTGTATGCAAATCCACCGAATGACCCTCATCATCCCAAATCGATTCTGTCCCGAATCATTGCTCTAGGTCATCTGTCACGTCTACATCAAGTGCCTATGGTGACGAAAGACGAGGTAGAGATTGCCAAGTCGGCTCTCTATGAAATCACCCATAAACGACATCATCTCCGGAAGCGTCCTGTCGTTCAAAAGCGAAAAACACCCATCAAACGCAAACGTCCAGTCCGTAAGAGCCCAGTTCGTAAACGTGTGGTTGTTCGCAAACGTAAATCGCCTGCCAAACGTAAATCGCCAGGTAAAAAGAGACGACAATGACCTTCACGAAGGAAACACGCAATATTGAGGAACATATTCGCATTCTCGGACGTCAGATTGGACTAGAGAATCCAGTTGGACTTGCCCCATCTGGAACAGATACTCAGCCGAACGAGTACCAGATGCTGGCATACGACCCTAAACTGCATGATGAGGTTGGAGCAAAGGAACAGATCCTTCAGATCGCTCTGGAGAATGGATATAACCCTGAAGACGTACGTGTATGGTTGGATTCGGCACGGTTGTGTGCTGTATGTAGTGCACAAGACATCAGCCTGAAAGATGCATATACTGATCCGGCCATAGATCGCAAGGTGGTCAAGATGGTGACGCTGTTGAACAAGAGCTTAGCGTACCCATTATTCGACTCGGATGTTTTTCGAACTCGGTTTCAACAACCACTGTATCGTCCATGGCTCTACTTGATCGGTCAGTTCACTGATGTTTGGGTGTGTCAGCAATGGCAACGTGAAAACACCTTGTTCATTATGGGCACACTGATTGCTGGTCCAGTCGTTCCAGAGTGGTTCAAACGCTCAGGAGATCCACATCCCATTGTCATACGTGATCAGATGTCATCCGTTCAGCTGAATGTCAAACAGACTACATGTATATACCAATGTAGTGAACGACGTGAATCCCTCGCACAAATACTGTTGGTCTGGCTGTACCTAACCCACTGTTCAGCCGATCGTCAACTCAGACACGTCTTGTTTGTTCACGGAAGAACTCAATTACCTGTGAATCAAGATGATGTGCCCATTCGACCCGCAGAGTATGTGGGAACAGATGTCAAGCTGAACGGTCTCTCTGTCATAACCCGAGAGTTTGCGGATCAGCGCTTCTTCCCCACATATCGACTGCGACGAATGTTGGAAGCACACGCTCGTCCAGGATTCAGTGTGGAGCGAAGCAAGAAGTTTGACTTTGCTCTTGACGGACGACGCATTGTTGACAAAGCACCGGGACCAGGATCAGTATCCCATTCATCTGTAAACCTCGAACCCCCACCAGCTTTGAATCAACTCCCTCCAGGAATCAAGTGGTGATTACAGGCAATCAATGTCTGAGATTGACCGCTTAAAGGAGGAGCTCATTCACTTAAGGCATGAGTTAGGTGTGTGGAGCAGTCGAACAGTGAGACTAGAATTATTGGTAGCGAATCGCTTGGGAGTCGATCCTCCACCGTTACCCAATTCAACCCATACCATTACCATCACTAAACCTGAACGGAAAACAGCCGAAGCCGAGATGCCCAGAGGGTTTTTCCAGGGTGAAGGAGAGCAAGACGAGTCTACTGTTGTTATGCCAGTCCTAACAACACCTAAACTGAAACCTAGAACGACAAAGAAGAAGACTACGGGTGAATAGAATATGTGATCTGATTTGACTTCTCCTTTTGTGCGTTTTGGATGTCCGAACATGTAAACAAACGGAGGAACACGAGATGTTCCAATCGTCGCGGTACAACCGCTCGATGTCATCGTACCAATCGCGGTACTTCACAGATCGGCACCCTACCCATCCCGCACATTATGAAACAGTCTCGTTTGGCATCATCTTGTTCTGCCGAGATCACCAGTACCCCAATGATTTGAACCGCGTGCGCTTCTTGCTGGGACAGCGAAGAGATTCGATTTCATACGCCGAGTTTATCAAGAACAGTGTGCCACGAAACTCAGTGAGCATGATGACTCTACATATTCGATTGATGAGTGATCAAGAACGTCAGCGTTGCATCACCCATCACCGCACAAACGACTTTGACACACTCTGGGACGATTTCTGGGTTTTCGAAGAGAATGGCTCATGGAATCGAGATCGGGACAAGTGTCGAAATGCATTCCACGCGAACATTGAGCAATATATGAGCGTGTTTGAAGCCTGTCAGCGTCAGCCTCATGATGTGTCATGGAAGGAACAACCCGAAGAAGAAGACACCATAAACAACATGCTAGGTAACAGCGAGACAACATCTGAGGTCGATTACGACGTTCAGCACGACACGACGTGGTTGTTTCCCAAGGGACGGTTAGAACCTCATGAGAGTCAACTTCAGTGTGCGTTACGAGAGTTTGAAGAGGAGACTGGTATATCCAAACATCAGGTGCGAATCTTGGATCGACACAAGACCATGCATGAGTTGTACATGGGAACGAATGGCAAAATGTATCGAACCATTTACTTTCTCAGTGAGGCGAGTTTCTTGCTCCCCTTTCCACCGTTGAAACGTAGCCGAAGAAGCCGATTGCGACCATTTTACCTGTCGGATGAGCTCAGCACCCTACGATGGTGTACGTTCGACGAAGCGCGGTACTTGATTTACACCACGACGCAACCACGAAGTTGTCGAGAGGCGCGACTCGGGTTGATGGATAAGGCTCGTTCCATCATCAGTAGGAGTTATATGTTGGAGTCTGCGGAATTGGAAGAGCCAATATCCTCCACAACTGCTGTGCTGACAGACCCCGACCCAGATCCTCCTGCGCCTAGTCTGTCATCTTCTGACTCAGTCGTCCGTCTATACCGACCTCCGAAAAGCTGTCCTCCTATTCGAATGTCTTCACATTTCAAGCCATCCACTTCACCTATTTCACGGACTTGATTGATAGGTTCTGATCTTGGTCGTTCATTGTCTTGATGGATTCGGCCTCAGATTCTTCTGTACGTTCGGTGGATCATGGATCCTCACGTGTCAAGTTAGTGTTCCATGCATTGGGCAAAGATTGTTCAAAGGAACTCCGCACCCTGCTCGTTCGTTATGAGAACCATGATCTGGGGTTTACCGTTTCGGAAGTGCTTCAATTGATGGAAGCCTATCATCTCTCGTTCCTCCTGTACGAACGTCAAGGTAATATGGATCGCGCACGGCGTATGTGTGCAGAACATTACTGGCTGAACTTTTACACCATGAGTCCGGCGTTTCAAGAGCAGTGTAAGAAGAAGGATGAGACGGAACAGAAGGAAACTATGACGATCTCGAATTGCAATCCCACTTGTGTGAATTGCAATTCTCCTAATCACTCTCCTTCCACACCTCCGGAACATGTACTTACTGATGTTCGTGTCTCCAAGACCCGAAAGTCCAGTCGACAGCGATATCCAAAACAATCAATCCTAATAGGATAGCAATGAAATGCTCACCAGCAGAGCTCTTTGCCCATATATACCATGACTGTGAGTCTGTGCTGAGTGTTGTAAACCATTGAGGTGGTTGTTGACTGTTCCGCAGTGTCCACACGGCAAAGATAGCGATAAGCGCCAACACGACAAGCACTTTACGATGCCAGCGTGTGTGATGGACAAATGAGGTGCATGTTGTACTCTCACCTCCTTGTGGTTGAAGTTTCGGTTTGGGTGTCATCATCTGTTCATCATCCGATGCACCTTCACTGATAAGATCCGAGTCGTCATCATCGTGGTCATCCATGTTTGGAGCAGGACGGGCGTGAACGGTAGGAGTGCGTCTAGACATGGCAAAGAAATCAGTGTTGTGTGATAGATCACTTTTTGTTCAGACGCTCTACGAGTTGTTGGACTGTGTCGAACGGAGACGAGTCTGTCACTCTCTGTCCATAGTAAAGCAGTCCAGCGACAACACCAGCGATTCCACACATAACAGCAGACAGAACATAGACCCAATGCACAAATGGCGGGCTCCCTTCTTGGGCTTGCTTTAGTTCCATCGCCAGACTGAGGAAAAGTGCACACAGAACCACTTCACCTACAATACATGTACGAACGGTCAGTGTCCCGATATGAGCCAAATAGACCAGGAACGACGAGATTACGATCACACAAACAGACAACACATACTTGAGCCAATCCTTCTTGGACATGGTGTAGTCATCGGACGTGTAGATGGCACCGAACGCCAACGCACCAACGATTGCGTATACGAAGGGCAATGACATTGTACTTTCTTATAGCCGACCTAACCTCCTGAGCTCGTTATGCAAGAACGACCTAAGCTCAGTACGCTGAACGGTGTCTGGAACGACAATCAGATCAATCCCCAGTTCCTTACATTTTTGAACCTTCCACTCATCTCGTTCCACCTGATCGTAAAAGTTCTGGATGTCAAACTTGTGGTGCAACGGGAGATAGACACGATGCTGTGGTCCCATATACTCGAGACCAAGCTTCAGCTCGTCATTGTAGCAATCGATTTCAAGGTTGCGCTTAGTCGTGGGGCGTTTCAGGAAGTCCGGTCGAACGGTGGGGAACGGCACTCTGAACGTTTCTTCAAGGAAGGCTCGACATTCTTGCTCCATGATCTTGGAACCAAACATCTTGTTGGATGGAGTAGCAGAGGATTGAACGGATTGAGTGTACCCTGCTGGATCCATCCCTTCCTTGCCAAACCGTTCTGTCTCCTGATTCACGTGATGAACAATGTCGTTCGATACATCGGGAGCAATCATAAGCGCTACAGCACAGATGATCAAGATTATAACCACCCATGTCCACTTGAAACGCCACAGTTGAAGGCGCTTCAACCATTTCCAGTAGTACTGGATAACCGTTTCGGACGATTTCCGTGGTCTCATGTCTCGTCTTTTTCCAGGGTAAAATGGACTCGTTTTGTTCGAATCCACGTTCCAATGTGGGCGTCGATGATGTATATTGGGTCGAGAATCATCCTCATGTCGGACTCTTCGTCCTCTTCCATCAACCAGAATCCACGTTGTTGTGTCACGTATGCATGATCTGTTGAACAATGAATAACGTGTGGTTCACAAGCGATCGCCTTGGAGATGTGTTCCGATCGTTCCGGACATATTGTTCGGCCTTCAATACACAAGACTTGTGGATGCAGAGAGCGTGCTTGCTCGATCATCTCAATCTGTTCTGAGATATCCGAATGTTCATCTGCCCATGCATCCCACATCAGAATGATATTGTAGGTAGTCGAGACTGTAGGATCACCTGTCGTTCGACCACCCAAGCTGTGAATCACGCGTGTAGCAGACTCGAATGTCTCGTCGTTCACAGTCAGAATGCAGACTGGCTCTGGTTCAACCACAAGTCTCAAGACAGATGGACATGTTGTTAACAAGGCAAACCATCGTGCCTGGTCGACGTGAGATAGATGCCAATCAAGCAAGATCGAGTCCCAATCGGTCATTTCGTTTTATCAACCAGTGCATCCTGAATCAGTATGAGGGTTATTTATGTCGAAGGACAACTTTCAAGATTGCATGAACAATGTGATTGAACATTTCTTGCACACGAGATCGTTCCAAACAACTAACCTCACGGAACCCGGCCTTGAACTCTCGCGCCAATTCCCACCCCTCTTCTATGGACACTTGACGATCAGCGATCTTGTCTGTGTGAGTAGCAATCAAGAGGAAGAATCTCTTTGCACGTTCTTCCGCCGTTCCACACTTATTGTACCAACGACGAACATGTTCGAACGATTCACGCCTCGTGCAATCGTACACCAGGATAACTGCTACAGCTTGGGAATAGTAGGCACGAATAATCGACTCGTACTTTGGATTGCCGGAAAGATCGAACAGCATCAGTTGAATGTTGTTCGTTGCATGAACGTTAAAATCCACCGCTATCGTGGGTAAGTAAACAGACAGTGAGGTGGGGTTAACATGATCGCGAACGAGACGACTCACTAGTGCTGTCTTGCCTACCTGGCTATCGCCCAGCAAGAGAATGGGTAAGGAAGGTTCGGTAGGCATTTTGAAATCTGAAATGATTTATTCCACACCATCGAATGCCTGTTGACGCTTGGTGGCAAGTGCCTCATCCAATGCTTGTTTGCGTTCATAAGATGTCAAACCCTGGACACGGGTTTGAAGCATTCGCATGATTAGTTTTGGAGCGAATACCGTCATACGACACCATACTCCTACACTCACGTCCGATCGGTCAGCGCTCTCTCTGGAATAGTGCCATAATCGAACACATCGTTCCACAAACTCGATGGAATACCAATCCGTTGACCGCTCCAATAGCTCTTCGCAATCACACAGCATCATGCCTACTGCATTCTCCCAGATTGTCTGGACAGAATCGTACTGATGTTCACGAACAAACGACTCGAACGCCATCAGTTCACGTTCTAGCATCACGCTGTCGGTCTCGGGGAAAAGTTCACACACATAATTTCGTCGTTCATACAGGTACTGGCTGATCTCGTGCTGGTGAAGACGCACATAACTGCGAAAGATAGCATCTGACTTGGATGGCAGCGGAAAATAGCGCTCGAATGGGTCGTCAACGGGATTCCAGTACCGGTTAATTGTTAAGACGTATTCATGCATGCGTTCATCGAGCGTAGGTGGGGAAGGATGCAAGAACGGACGAATGACATTGTGAATGACATGGGAAAGAGTCTGGTTCGACATGATCGATGGGTTATCTATATGATCTAACGGACAATGAGAGTGTTGTCGATATAAAACTTGTCTCATGTACATCAACCCTCCAATCCTCCAACCCTCTTCTCCGATTTGGACTGAGCTTTCAGCTTCCAACTTACAGTGGTGTGTATGTCCATCCACCGTCGTTCGCAGTGTCCACAAACACCTTGGTTCCTTCCCATTCCGTTGGATAATCACTTACCTCAACGTTACCCTTAGTCACACACAGGATTAAGTACGGTTCAGATGTCCATGAACTCGTGCCATCAGGGTGCTGAATGACCAAATGATCACGCATGATTGCTGTGATATAGTCGTAACGGCTCGCAATATCTGCCTCTTCGCTTGTCATTCTTCGTTCTGGGTGAGGACGGTTAGGGGGCAATTTTTCTCGATCAAGCGATAATGGTGCCTTCATTTGTGTTTTGAGACGAACGGGCTGAATCGAAGTCATGTTTGAATTGTGATTGCGATCACCATTCATCTATTCTACCGGGTAGAACTCAAAAACTTCACCCTGATTCGGATCTGCGTCTTCCACTCCCTTAGTCAGTCCTTCATTCATCTCGTAATCGGCAATCAACTCGGTCAGTCCCTTCTCTGAGAGAAATGGCTCTAATAGAGCCATGCATATGAACTTGCGCAGATTTCGTGTGGTCTCCCAGGTGTCATAGAGTTCGGAGACAGAAATGGCCTTGTGCTTGGAAAACCTGAGAACCGCATCATCTGGACAATGAATCACAAGAAGAGCAGGAACATTGGGTCGAACATTCTCCCAGCCCATCACAACATGAGGAACAGGAGGATAGACAAGTCCCATTTCATGATGTTCGTTGTGGATAATTAAGATAGCGAATCCGACCACGACATAAATGATTAATCCCATGTAGGCAATCTTCCAGAGCATGTCACACGGAACGATCCACTTGTTCAAGATTAACCACCATGACAATATCATCATGATCATACATGCTCGAAGGTAATTTCCATAGCACCACAGGACGGCGCTTTCGCAGACGACAACAAACCTGACCCAGCACAAGAACGGAAAGTCAAAGATCTGAACGAATCGATTCCAACAAGCTAGGCATATTTGTCCAAACATATTGTATGAGTAGTGAGAATTGAATTGCCGGATCTATTTCACACGCTTACTCGAAGATGATTTCCCAGCCTTGTGAGCAGAGTTTGATCGGCCGGACACTTGACTCTGACCCTTCTTCTTCCTCGACTGCTCATTCAGTTCAGCCTCTTCTTCCAACCACCGTGTCCATGTGCTTTGCCACGTGTCCAAACAACTCTTCCATATACCTGATGGTGTGGAGGCTCGTAACTCGGCGAGCTTTGTTTGCAGTTTCGCAATCTTATCATCCAGCTGACGTACACGCGTAAGCGTCAGTGAACGAATGGACATCTCCAGCAAGTATTGATATCCTTTGCCCTTGTCGGGATCCACTCGAAACTGCATTTCCGTCAACTTGCTCTCCAGCCCATCATCTTCATAGTCGTTCGGCACTATCGTCTTATCCACCACAGCCTGCACAAACCGTCTGCGATTCTGTTCAACCTCAATCTGATTCAACGTCTTTTGAATCTGACCTTGACGTACCGTTTCAAACAACTCTAATCTACGTTCGCAATAGGCTTCTAGAATCTCGTTCACGCTGTTGTATCGAACAATGTCTGTCGGAGTGTCAGTCAAACACACGAGTCTGGACGAAAACCACGATCGAAGCTTCAAGAACAGCATCAAATCCTCATCTGAACTGGTATCGACCTTGACTGTGCTCGTCTTGATGAGCACCTTGAAATCAATGTAATAGCTATCACTGTGATCGACAAAGTCAATCTTGCCATCACTGCGCATCTTGTTTAGCCGTTTGCGGTACTCTTTGATGCTGATAGATTTCATACCGAGCGGAATCTCATGAATCTGGATGCAAGTTTCAGTCTTGGAAAGGACATTAGGTGCAGGCAATCGTGAGATGACACCCCAAATCATGAACTTATTCAACTGGCTTGTGGTTTGAACAGTGCCTTTGAAACCACGCCACCATGGACAGAGTTCAGGATAGTCCGGAACAACCGTGTTCGGATGAGTCTTTCGTTCCAACCACACTCGAATCCAATCTGCCAGCAGAACAGGATTATGTGGCGGAATCTTGGTCGCATAACCTGTACCCATCCCACTTGCGCCGTTCACTAACAACATGGGCAGAATCGGCACATATTCGCGCTTTTCGACAGGATGACCATCCTCAAACTCATTCGGTAGGTAAGCGTCATCTTCCTCTCGGAACAGCAATCGAGTCATGATATGCATTTTGGTGTGAATGTACCTGCAAGCGGCAGCATCCTTTCCCATGTCATCGCGACTGCCAAAGTTGCCTTCAGGGTACAGTAGTGGGATATTGTTGCTACCGACATATGATTGTGCCAGTTTAATAATCGCATCGTTCAGCGACTTGTCTCCATAGTGGTACTGGGTTGTCTCGGCCACATAACCAGAAAACTGCGACACTTTCAACGGGTCAGCCATGGTGAAAGGCAAAGGTTTCACAATGGCACTAAAGAGGATCTTGCGTTGAGACTGTTTCAGCCCATCGTCTCGTCTGGGCAGATTACGTCCACATGAGGCCTCATTGAACAAGATAAGCTCTTGTGAAAGGAAGTCCTTGATCGACTGTTGACTAACTTCATAGTCGGGTGTAGTAATACTGGGATCCACTTCATTGACTACTGTCTTGGCCAAAGAACGTCGAGTTTTGATGTAATCGTCTAACCACTTGCGTCGAAACTCGGCATTGTCCTTATGAAACACCTGGATCAGGAACTCTCGTGCTAGAACAGTTTGCTGATCAATCGATTGATCAATAATTAGTTCCTTGGACTCGTTCGACTCATTTGTAGGAGTTGGGTTCGGAACCTGTTCCTTAACCTCTTCAATCATCATCGGTTGTTGACCACCACCGTATTTTGGCAACACCGACGGCTCCATCCAGTACAGATGGACAGGTCGGCGTCCAACCTCTACTTTGGGCTCACGTTCATTCCACACGCCCAACCCTTTGCGGTACACCACCTTCCACTTTGATCGAACGTGTTCTTGTTTGTCAGAATCAGAATAGAGCTGATCCAAATAAGCATGTGCATGTAACCATGAGTAGAGATGTAATTCATTCTCGTTTGAACGAGAGTTGGAGGGTCGGAGGGTTATGATCGGTGTGCGCAGGAAGAAGAAGAACGGCTCTTCCACGTTCTGCAACAAGGTAGGGTACAGAGTGGCAAAGAAGTTGTACAACAACGAGACGATGTGGAACCCGTCGAGATCGGCATCTCCAATCATGAGGAACTTGCCATAACGGAGAGTTCGGCGATTAATTGGGTCGCGATAGTCTAAATCCGTTCGCAATCCCAATATCCGTATGATTGTCTGCACCTCCTTATTCTGAGCAAGCTTGTGTACAGACGAGTTGGTAACATTCAATCCTTTCCCCTTGAACGGGCATAGACCAACGTAGTCTTTCGAGGGGATACACAGCAAGTGCGCGGGAGGAGGAGCGTTCAGAGCATTCTTGACAAAAGCACTGGCTGACTTGCCCTCACATCCTACCAATACACACAAATGACGCTTGCTGGGAATGCGTGCAAAATTGGCATCTTCAAAATCATCTAGCAAATCCACATCTTTGGACGATGTGGATTTGCCTGCAAACTTGTCCAGCAACCCGCGATTCCGTGCCAAATCCTCTGCACGAATCAAATCAACGACTGTCCATTTACTGAGCTGAACGATCACGTTCTTCCCCACCTTGACAGTGATTAATGAACCTGAATCGATGAGTTTCGTCTTGCTCTGTGTGCTGAACTTGGGTTTGTTCACGCGAAACGCATTCACAAACACTGCAAAGTAGCGACGGATATCACGCACTTCCAATGTCAGTTTCAGCTTGGTCAGCAATGGTTTGAACAAGTCCTTCTCCCAGGCGGTTACGTGAATCCCACCTTCCGCAGTGTAAATACCATTGACAAATGAGATGACTAATGGATCACGAGGCTTGACCAGAACGGGACCACCGAGTTCTGCAGAGATCATGGGCAATACTACAATCTCACAGTCCGGAGTCTCCATATGAATCGACTGCTTCCAGAGAGGAAGAGAAGGGGTAGTGTCCGAAGATGTGTTCACCGAATCACTGGTGGATTGCGTCTCTGTTGATGGATCAGATTCTTGTTCAATCTCATGTTCAGACTGTTCGATCGACTCGGATTCATCTGATTTTATCTCGACTCGACTTTCCTGTTCCAAACGACGCTGTTCTTCAGACAACGGTACAAATATGCGAGCATAGTCCAACAGTCCTGCAACCTGAACGACCTGATGATTCCAGAGGACACGCACATTGTACCTTGTCATTTGCATGGCACAATCCAGAACTAAACGCTGAATATAGGCGAGTTCATCCGGCAAGTATCCTGGATATGGCCGTGGTTGAGCCCGTGAGCTGGAACTGGAACTGACATTTTGTTCTCCACCAAACCTGCTCCAATCCGGAATCCATGACACCTTCACCGTTCCATATCCAGGCTGAACACCTGTGGGTTTCTCCTCGTCATACATCTCAACCTCTCCAGCAAGGCTCATGTTGTTTGACCATGCCTGTCGGAATATTTGCCATGGATGCTTCTTGACTTTCAACGCACACGTCCGGCATTCCACCGCAAACTTGTTCGACATTGTGTTGGTTAGTTTCGAGCCTAGTCCATTCAATCCACTGGTAATCCGTTCCTCCAGATCATTATAATTCGAAGATGTCGAGTACCGTGAAAAGATCATAGTTGGCACCATAACTGGAGGCGTGATGGACGCATGAAATTCTAGCGGAATACCCCAACCATCGTTCTCAACCGTCATCTGCTGTGTTTCCGGATCAAACATGACACTGATGAACGTCGCTTTCGCCTTACTAATTGGAGTCGTGTCCGTAGGAGGAGTCGATGCCTTCTTTGATTTGGTATGAGTTATGGTACTATTACTGCGAAAGACACTATCGATCGCATTACTGAACGGTTCAATCCAGATGCGCACCAAAGCATCTGAACCAGTCAGCATGCGTTGTTTTACAACGACGTTCTGTGGGAATTGACTTGGATCGCTAATTACCCATTCTGGTCTATCCCATCGCACGACTTCTGTATTGCCCATAAACAATTCCGGACGCTTGAGGACATGTTCGCGTTGAGTCAACTCGGTGTAATCCGAAGCGACCGACATTGAGGACGGAGGACAGTTGAGAAGGAAGAGTAATGATGAAGAGGAAGAATAATGAATCACTCTACATGAATGGTTAGGGAGATTGAAATCGATGAACCAGTGTTGCTTCCAACTTTTGTCTTCCTCCTTCTCTCTAGCTTCAATCGTAAAAGGGCTAGTGTTACTCCTCCGATCCGTCTCATCTCATGTCCAAACGACGACGTTCACGAACGGTCAAGATTCGCGAGCTTGATCCCAGCAAGTTGGGTCCTCAACACATCAACGACATCGGTAATGGTTTTCGTGTTATGATCATTGGTGGTCCAGGATCAGGTAAGACCGTTCTGATCAAGGATTTGATGTATAACTGGAGTCATCTGTTTGCGAGCTGTCGCGCCATTTGTGGCAGTGCAGAATCAACTGCACAGTTCGAGAAACTAATTCATCCACTGTTCGTACTGGACAAGCTCGATATCAAGAACCTAGAGCCAATGGAGAACTTGGAACGACGACAGAAGCTGGCTGTACGTTTCTTGGAAAAGCGAGGAATGAGTCCATGGCACATGGAGATTACAGATGACTTTGGCTACAAGAAGGACTATTTCAAGACTGAGTACTTTCAAAAGAAGGTTCGTAATAGCCGACACTGGCGTATTCTAGATATGATTGTGGGTCAGACCGTCAAGGATTTGCCGGACGATTGCAAACAGTGCAGTGATGGTGCATTCATCTTTCCAGTTGGTAACGAGAAGTACAGGCGATTGACCTACGAGAGTTTTGGCATTGGAGTCAATTACAAGGAGTTTTGCGACTTGATGGATCAGTTGCACCAAGAAGAGTTCACAGCCATGTACATCGATCTGAAGAAGGCACGAACGACATCAGACAAGATCGAAGAGATCTATTCGTTCTACAAGGCAGACATTCACCGCGTTCCAGAAAATTGGAAACCGTGTGCGTGGGACTATTGGAACCACGGTGATCAGCGCATGAGAGAGAACGATGAGAATGAACAGTGGAGCTAATAAGACATTCACAACTTATCGATCTCCTCCACACTGTCATCATAACTGCCCACGAGAATCTTTGGATGTTCCTCCTTCTCTTCCTCTTCCTCTTCATCATTCTCATGAACAACGGTTAATGGCGTGCGTGCCTTGTAGAACGAAGCGGTCGATTCGTTCTTATCGGATGGCACAATCAACGATTCGGTATCCATCGATTCCGAATCTGACTCGTCCCCCTCACTCAATTCATGCTCACGCGCATCCTGCTCCGTGTAAGGATCGTCCCCACCACTATCTTCTGAATCGTGGTCGTCATCATCCTCCTCACCATCTGATTCGGCTGTGTCTGAACGACTGGAACGAGATGTGGTCTGAGTCTTCCTCAGTTTGGTCTGAGTCTTGTCCCTAGAGTTCTCCGAGTCGGGCGCCTTACGCTTGCGATTGAGGAAGAGATCAGAACGTAAAATCGGACGTCCGATCAACTGACTCGCGTATATGATATCCTCAGAACGAATAGTGATTTTCTTGTGCCTCCTAATGGACGCCCTGTTCTTGGCAATAGTCAGGGCATGGAGAAACACCTTGGCAGTTTGATTTTCGACCATTTTCAACAACGGAGGCAACGCAGACGTACTTACCGAACGTATACCCTCAAGACGCATGATCCGCTTGAACTCTTTCACACCCATCCATCCATGCTCGTTGGTACCTTGAAGAACGGGTCCTTGTGGTTTGAGGCCATTAGAAAGCACTGTTCCTTGCTTCATGCGGAATCCAAACGTGGGCAAGCGCATCGAATTAGATTCTGTTGATCTACGATTACGATAGGTGCCATCGCTCAACACCTCTGTGCACCGCTTGGATCGCTTCATGAAATGAATGTGGTAAGGTTTATCCGCAACAGGAACAACCTCTCCCGAACGAACCATGTCTTGTGAGAACGTACATTTGCACTGCTTGCGTTCATGACGATAGCGTCCCTTATCAGATAGATTGAGATTCAGTCCGTGCGCATCTTTCAGCAAGAGAGAGGTTTCGGAAGGTCGGACGGGTTTGGCACGCTTAACAGGTGTAACGGAAGAAGTACGGGAAGAAGTACGGGAAGGAGCACTGTGAACGGGACGTTTTGTGGCCTTGCCCAAGCTGTGAGGACGAACGGAGAGTGGAGCAGAGGACATGATGGAATTGGATAGTGAAATGGGTGAATGAAATATGTATGGTCTATCTATGAGTCCCACTGAAGATCAATAGGCAACAACGAGCAGTCGTGCGCATCCTCAAATGCCTCGATAATTCCACCCATATCCTCATACACCTGACATCTGCTACGGAAGTGCTTACGCATCCCTGGCATACGCGGATCAACAATATCCAGAATAACAGATGACACGTCGGGTCGCCGAAAGATACGTCCGGCATACTGCAATGCCATCTGCTCTACATCCGCTCCAATGATCAAAGTATCCAGGCGATCATCACTGAATCCTACACCAACCATGGAGTACGTGGATAATAGGACTCTGGGTCTAGAACTAGAGTCCGGACTACTGCTCTGATTCGACACGAGTCCATCTCCGACCAACACCTCGGACGAGATAAATGTGGATCGCGTGTCTTCAAGCATCTTCTGTAGAATATGAGCTTGCTCCACGCGCTTGCACAGGATCAATATCGTGCGCTCAGCTCGCCAGAATAAGTGAATGAACTCACAGATTAATTTGTTTCGCCGTGGCTGGAGAGCTTGCGCTTCAAGAATAGCATTCCAATCGAGTTCGCCCGTAGAAGGCGATAGCACGACTCGTCCTTTCCAAGGCGTTTGATAATGATAGACATGGAACAACCTTCGCATCTTGCGAACGACACGGTCAGAAGCAATCATGTCCAAGGCTTGAGAGCGACCGTCACTGCGGTCAGGTGTAGCAGACAACGCTACAAGGTACTGCGGACGTAAGGATAACATACGCATAATCGCCTGTGTACTACTAACATAAGTGTGTGCTTCATCAAGGATGAGTAAATGACAGTGGAACGGCGTTTCGGGAGTCCAGCGATGATCAATGTTGACCGTGTTTATAACCACAAATTGCATTGGGTGATCTGTGGATGTGAACGAGTCCTTGCGATTCAGTACTTGAGCGTGTGCGCAACCTGGAAGCCGTTGTTGGATGGTGTTCATCCACTGCTTCTGGATTTCAGAGCGATGAACGACGATCATCGTAATGAACGGACTCGATAATGACTCTGACGAACAGTGTTGACGCAATTTCATGGCCAGATACACCGATAAGAACGTTTTGCCAAACCCAGTAGCTACGTGCAGAAGCGATGAGCGTTTCGGAGACATGAGGAGGTTCCACATATCACGGAAGATGCTCTCTTGCATAGTGGTCAATGATCCTTCGAAAACCGGTGTGTGAACGATAGGATCAATATTGGATGGTTTAGAACGTTTGACAGGTTTGACTGGATTCCTGACACATTCAGCTTGCCAGGTTAACTGCACTTGTTCATCTGTGGTTGTCACATGTAATGCTCGGTATTCGTCGAGATGACCGACACTGAATGGACAAACAAACAACACCTTGTTCTTCAGAATCACATACACCTTGACCTCTTGTGATGCGTAACGTGGATCGGGTTGAACAGTGAATGTCAATCGCTGAAGCAATCGTCGACGCTGTTCCACTGTACCCCATCCGGCTGTGTTGAGCAAGATGGACATGAAAAACAAATCCAAACCTATGTTTGGATTTCTATATGGTCTTTTTTGAACAATTCACGTCTGTCTGACTCGAATGCCACGCATACGAGAAATCGTAATCTCTGTGTCGTCCTGGCAATGATTCCCCGATACAGCCGAACCCTCACGATTACTCAGTCGATCATCGCTTGTTGTGTACTTCCACGTAGTGTCTGTGTCGCGCAGTTGGAAGATCTGAATGTGCAATGCACGAAGAAGGTAGTCAATGTCCTTCAATGGAATGAAGCGCAGATGTCCAACACCGAACGGCAACTTCAGCACTTTGATGTTCGGATTGTCTCGTTTAGGGAATTGATTTTTACCGATGCACTTGACTAAGACGGCGGCACTGTCGTCGACGAATCTCGCAATTGTCTCACGACTAAAGCAGTACGCTTCAGCACCCCAGCGTTGTTGACGTGTGGGCGGGGTGAGAATCACAATGTTGTCGAGATCTTGTTGCAACCACTCTGATAACTTCTCTTCTTGAAACATAATCTGTTCCGTACAGATGGGATGACGCAATGATTCACTCTCATCGACAGTGTCCACATCACGCAGTCGAAACTGCTCTGGTAGTGGCGGGACTACATCAGTAACAGAACGTTTCGGAGGGTTGTTAGCCAAGTACGGCTGAACCAGTCGTCGAAGGCCTTTGGGTAAGAGTGTTTGACCGGGAGGTGGAGCTGTATCTAACAGCACCTGGTAGTAGGCATCTGTTCCCATGGTTTCAGCTTCTTCAAGACTGTGTCCATTGTTCAGAGCATCATTAAACGACTGCTGTGCTCGTTCTACACCTCGGTTGTGAATGTCTGGATCGCGATTTGGATCATAATAATTTTGCAAGAGCAAGCTGGTGAAATCTCTCTCTTGATCGGCTCGAAGCTCTTCCGGTGAGATGACATCGGCGACGTCAAAATCAAAGTGAACATCCTGTGCTCTCTGTGAAGATGGAGAGACGGGATCGTATACTTGTGAAGAATTAGATAATACAGAAACGTTATCATCATCTGGTTGGCCATTCCAAATCTCGTTCGAACTTAATACTCGACCTTCTCCGTCTATCAACGCAATGTTGACGACTGACAGATGATTAATCTGTGGACTCGTTAGTGGTAGATGAAAGACCCGTCCATTCACTTTGACTCGGAGCGGTTGTGTATGATTAAGCTCTGACCAAACTTGCAAGTGTGCACGCAACCACAACTGGAATCGACTCACTGCATGCTCGTAGATATTCAATTGTACGAACATAGGTAAGTCAGCATTCTCAAGCATCTGCTCCATACGAGTAAATAGTTCTATTCCGTGAGTACCACTGTACATTGATGTCCAAATACACCCACGTTCAAGTAGTAAGTCAATCATATTGAGTGTGGTGTCCACCCATACCATGGTTGACCAGTTTAATTCCGATTTGATCGAGATGTGATTAGGTTGATCCAAGCTTGCGATGTTGTTGACGTGCTGACCGTCCCACTTCACCTGCAACTGAGCGAGAGGCAGTTGTGCAATCACATCGGATATAGAAACTGACGCTGGGATCTGATATACCACCAGACACTGATTCCTCTGGGAAGAGCTATACGTTGTTATCTCAGTGATCCCACGAACGGCTAAGCTAATGAGAGCTTGCAATTCGGCACTTTGCTCTTGATGTGCTCTAGCCGGTCGACCGAAATGTGCTTGCAAGAGCTCTCGAAACGATGCAGTCAATGGACGATTTGTCCAGAGAGTTAGTGTGTTGTATTCGGTACTACTCATCCACGGTCTTCGATCATGTGGTTCTGCCAAGGCCGATTCAAATATGGGAAGACCTGTGACTATCACCTGTTCATCATGAATGAACTGTGCGAACGTACTGAACGTGCTCACGATCCCACGAAAAACAGATGGAATCAGTCGGTCGCCTAATTGAACGTGTGCATTGTGGAGAGACAGTAGCCATCTGTAGCGTGGATCCGTAGTGTCCAACAACACCTGTGCTGGTTCGACAGGGTTTCTCCGTATTCTCGAAGGTACGTTCACATTCTGGTCGCTTTCATTCGAACGTCGACGCCGTCGGCTCGACGACATTGCGTACTTTTGTATTACTGAATTCGCTCCCGAATGCCTCGTAATCTGTATACACGCATGGGCTCGCGTACGCATTCCGAACCATTGATCAATTGGCGACTCTGCCAGATGACATCCGTAGATCGCAATTGGAAGAAGCGTATATCGCGTCGTTTGACTGCCCACTCGACGTCATCGGTTAGTACAAATACATCTGGAAGAGACGGGTTTCCTGTCCCACGAATTAGTCGAACGACGGTTAGATTTATGCGTGGATCGCGAGGTTCATCTCCACACCGTTCGAATAGAGAGGAATTGTGCGTGTTATCTAGCAGTTGACGAACGACACGTCGGCGGAAACAGAATGCATCTTTCCCCCATCGAGCATCCTGTTCAGGCACATCGAGCACGACAAAATGTTCGGTCGACTCGAGCCAATCCATGATCTGACGCTGACTCTCCACTTTCGTGCCTAGATCTCGACATGTTTGATGAGGCAATACGTCAAACGTTACGTCTAAATCCTGCATGTCCTCATCGTTCTCACTGTTCAAGTCATACGGATCGCCATAGCGAAACAGAAAATCATCATCGTCGTCGATATTGTGTTCGGCCTGTTCAATATCATCGTCATCTTCCTCCTGATTATCTTCCTGTTCGAATAAGACCTCGTTCCCCAAGACTGTACCCGCCCTGGAAATCAACCGGACTCGGAGTTGTTCTTCCGACGCTAGATCGTTATAGGTGAATGGCCTGTCGATGAGAGTAAACTCATCGGGTCGAGCGCTATTGAAGATAATCATCCGTTCGAAATGATCTGGCAGTCCTCCATCAGAACGTCCAACTCGGTACCAGTACCAATCGTGAGCTCGAAGCCAACGTGTAAAGATTGTCAGAGCTTGTTCATAGATTGCAGGTAGACTTTGAAGGCTAAGAGATCCATTTGCAATCGCATTCTGAATCATCTCTCGCAATGTACCCAAGAGCTCGATTTCGTTGGGTTTAAAAACATCTGGCCATGTACAACCACGCCTCAAGAACAGGTCAATAGCAGTTAATGTCGTCTCAATCCATTCGATCGCAGGGAACGTCAGTGATGAATTGTACCGACTGGATCCGAGAGAGATAATATTAGGTCGTGACCACAATCTTGTTATTGCACTCCCATTCCATTTCGTAGCCAGCTGTTCGAAAGGGAGTTGATCAAATATGCGTGCGACATTGTTGAGGAATGCTCCAACAGCGGCGAGACGGTGCCAATACAACTTGACGTAGTCATTCGAGAACAAGATCGTTGTGACAGACAACTGCGACTCCATCTTGATTGCCAATTGTTCAGGAGTTGATATATGATTTTGATCGAGATACGCTGGTGCACCGAAGTACTGAACAATCATCGCTTGAAAATCCGTGCTCAGTTCTTGGTACGTCCACAAATGATAGACATTATATTCTGGTGTCATCCATGGCGCTCGATCGTGAGGTTCAGACAAGGTTGACTCAAAGATAGGAATCCCTGTAACCACGCTGTCGTGCTGAGAAACTTGATTCGCAAATGCTTGTGCTACAGCCTGACTGCGAAAGAGGGGCAACAAGCGCGTAATTAGCCGTTTCGACGAGTTCCATACATCTACCGACCAGTCAAAGTTTGGGTCAGTTGTGTCCATCAGAGTTGGTCGTTGAGGAACGCCACTGATCAAATCAGCGTTGGGTAGAGATGGGAGGATACGTACCCTAGGACGTTGAGCCATCGTGTGATTTGGTTTTCTTTAAGCCAAATGGACTTGAAGAAGGAATAGACTGATAAACTTTGGGTTCAATTTCATGAAGCGTATGTCGACGAACCGTTTGTCCCGCCCACGAGTTTATTATACACATCGGAGGCAGTGGGAGGTGGCGTTGCACCGGCGTAATGCTCGACTGCCCACCAGATACCCACAGCAATCACAAATAGGATCATACACACAATGAGGATCCATTTGATGATTGGCCACCATCCCTTGATTTTTGTCCACGAGCTGTGTTCAGATCCGGGATTATCATCGGCAGTGTTCATAGATACTCAGACAGGTAGAATGAAGAGGAAATGTCCCGCTTTTTAGTGTGTGGCACTATGAGCACCTCTCAGATGAGTCCACACTCTGTGCGCCGATTGAGGCAATGGACCCATGAACGGAGCGACATGTCGTTGAGACATCGATTGCCTAGAATGACAACGGCGGTCTTTCCATTCACAGTTGGGGTTGGAGGAGCAAATGCTCTCCGTGCGTCCTAGACTACACGAGCTGATGCGATGACCAACTCGTGCGCGAGGAGACTTCTTCTTTGAAGAACGCTTGGGAGACTTGGAACGGGATTTAGAAGCAGATGTCTTCTTCTTCCCTCGAAGCAGTTTAATGAGATCGGGCTTGGACAATCCGGAATATCCCTTCTTGCCCTGCTTCTTGGCGATTGCGCGCAGTTCTGCGACGGTTTTGTCAGTGTAAGCGGTCATGGGATGAAGTGAAAAAGAGCGTCTGTAGTCTTTTTAAGTGCCCGTCAAAACTCAATGGAACGTCATTTGCTTGCGTACTACATTGGGATTGTGATCCTGTTCATCTTTAGTGTTGTGCCTCTCGTGACTGGTAAGAACGTTCTGGAATCGTACCCCGTCAATTACCAATACATTCTATTACTGGTTGCGACACTACTTGTGGCCTATCAGTTTAGCTATAGTCAAGGACTCATCGACTGGTAAAAGGGTTCACTGGTAAGGAATGGAATGGTCATTCTGATGGTCTATCGGATCAATATTGATCCGATAGACGTAGGCGTTCTCAGCATTGGATAGAAAGGAACGTGAACCCGTCACACACAACCAAGCATGTCTCTTAACACCCCCAATACAGGAGCTCGTCAAGTCGTCTATGTCGACATCTCTTCAACCAATCGCAATCGCACCACATATCCCTCTCAATTTGACTTTGTCATCCCCACCCAACAGAGCAACAACACGAACAACTCTGCCTTGACAGCACAAGATCCTGTAAGTCTGGCGTACCCGACGACAGGTGCTACTCTACCACCGGGTCAGAACGTGACAGGCACGTCCACCTCTGAAACCGAGATCGTATTGGATGCGGCGACCGAAACGACCATTGAAAATTATTATGTCAACCAATACCTCGAGATCAATGGTGTGTTTGCCTTGATTACAGCTTACAACCCCAGCACGTTCACCGCTACTCTTGCTACAGCCTTACCTTCTATCCCTTCTCCCGGAACGATCTACTACACTCGTCAGGCTTTACCTGTATTTACAGGGTCAGTGCAAACTTCTGTCCTGAACACGACAAGCCAATTCGTGGTTGCTTCGAATGCTCTTCTGTCCCACCAATCGAACTCATATGCTAACACCATCGTGTGGTTCTTGCCCAACCAAAGCACGATTGGAAACAATGCGCTGGCCGTACCGTTACCGTTAGTTTCATACACACCTTCGACGCGATTGATCGTTGTTCAGGGCAACTTCCCATCCGTTCCACAAGCAGGCGATGTGTTTGAGATCGAACCATTCAGCTTTGACAATGCCACCCCACTGTTGTCGTTCAAGGGATTGGGTTCGAATCAGGCCGCCGGAGGACGTTGTGAGCTGGAGTTGTTATATTTGATTGTGCCTAACACGTTCTTGAGCAGTGGGTACAATGGCGACTTTACAAGTTATCCCTTCCTGTACTTGCAGATCTTTAATGACGGCATGAACTCGACCACGCAAGTCATGTACTCCAACAACCCCTTCACCCAGAAGGTCATTTTCAAGATTCCTGTGAACGAATACTCTGGCGACAAGTCGTTCATCTGTTTAAAGGATGCCAAGCAGAAACAGACCGTGTCAATACGATTTGATCAGGATCTGCGATTCACATTGACTGATCCCGCAGGTAACACAATCGCTACATTGCAATCAGACACCGAGTCTCCAGCTTCACCCAACCCACTCCTCCAAGTCAGTGCCATGTTTGCCGTTCGAAACGTTTAATGTGGGTGAATAGAGATTGAAGACTGTTGATTCCGTTTATGTGTGTGCAAACTTCTTCTATTCCCTTTCTACCAGATCATAGATCTGGTAGGTTCAACTCTGGGGAAATAACCCAATCATACATGTAGGTACATCGGAACCAGATCATCCATCTCTTTCACCAGTTTCATCTTGACCAGAGCTTCCAGAAACAAGAGACTATTAATGTCCGTAATGCACGGAAGGGCATTGACCGAACGTCTCTCATTGTCAGGTAGCCTTTGTATCAATGAAATCAATGTCTGTAGCTCTTTCCCCGTGTGAACGATGCGAAACCCCAGTCGATGGAGACAGCGTACATATCCAGGCGGAATACAGAGCTTCACACACTGAACAAGTGTTGGACTCTGAATCTTACACGCCTGTCGTAAGAGGTATGTCCAGCGTCGACGAACACTGTGATGAAACCCGACCCATAGGATTGTCTGACACTTCACAGCCCTAGTATGGGTTCGACGACCAAATGCAACAATAAACCGACCATCTGGTTGATCGTTCTTTTCATTCCATGACATGACTATCACCCTTACACCGTCTGGTTCATGAGTAATAGACTGAGGAATGACTGTTGTGAATCGTTCTTTCGAAAGCAACATCTTCTGCCATTGTGATGCAGTCACATGCTTCCGTTCAATCGCACGAAGCATCCAAATCCAGATTTCTATTCGTCCAGGTCTGAATTGTCGTCGTCCGATTCTTCAGACTCGTTTTTTAGTGCGTTGACATCGTGAACCCATTTATTCTGCGTCTCTTCCCACAACTTCTCCTTCTCACGTCGGGTTAATTGATTGAAGGATCCTCGAACAGCTACTTTCTCTTGCCGAACGCGTTCGGCACTCAGACATTTCGGTCGGATTCTGATTCTAGCCTTTCCTAGTTCAGATTTCGATGTGGTTTTGGATTTAGATTCGGATTGTATGACACGACTCTTTGGTTTCCAACTTCCATCCGCTGTGCGTTCATACCGATTAACTGAATCGTCATCTTCCTCTTCGTCTTTACTTGAGCTATCACTCTCTGAATCTGAATCTTCTTCCGTTCCCGATATTTCCTGACCCCACAATATTCGACTCGCAAAACACCCACAATAGCATGATAACCAACACTTGCTTCCATTATCATTCGTGAAGATGTACGCATTCTGATTGTCATGGATACGCTGACCCGAATCATCTAATGGACAGGCACCACTCTTGCGTCGTAAGAGCTTTAAGATATGACCCTGCACGCCCCAAATCGTGTCCAGCTGGTAGCATTCCTCCAGCAAGGGAGCAATAATCTCGGATGCATGTAATCGTTCAATGACTTCCTGCTGTTGTTCTCTCGACAGGTGAATAATAGAGTCGTGTGTGTCCGATCCATTGTCATACACACTTGTCAGCTTGATCTTGTGATGCCTCAATGGACCCATCTCGGCATCCACTCGTACCTTTTCCAGCAATTCCAAACCTTTCTCGGTGATCTTTGTACAAGGTTCATCAAAACTGAGCGCACTGAAATAGAATAACGGTACTTGCTTGGTGGATTCTCGTTCCACCACCTCGACTGCCGGATCAGGATACGCTAATTCAAATCGTTCATACCGACCTTTCTCTGGAACGAACTGCCGTGTTTTTGGGTCTACCTTGTACGCATAGCGCATACGTAAAGACGTCATCTTCAAGTCCAGACAATCGGAAACGTCTGCATGTCCTCGTTCAATAAACGTGCGTCGGGTTAATAGGTACATGCATCGTCTGTGGTTGATGGTGCACACACATGAAGGAACGATGAAATGCATCTTGTGTTGAGGACGTCCAGAGCTCACTGAGCTATACACTGTCGGCCAGTATTCGTCATCCGGATCACCAAAGACCAAGTGCACACACTCGGCAATCACGCTGGCAATCATCATTCTGTTCAGAACAAGGTCTTCACTGTCAAAGTCATAGACGAGCTTGCCAATGGGGTGGGGCTTCTCGACCAGTGAGAACAGCATGTTCTTTCTCGCCCATTTCTCCAACACTGTGTTGTAGAACTGTCTCATCCGTTCTTTGGGAACCATCCATTTGCCACCACCGATCATGATAAGGTTGACAGGACTGATCTTGTCCTCGCTGGGGACTCTCCATGGTTTAAAGTAGTTGTATACTGACTGGTTGCCCTCTTCGGCCTTCTGACGTTCGACAGCTCGTTCTCTCCCCACTCGGAAGAACTGCTGGAGAGAGTCAGATGATTGAGGTGGAGACAGGGTCATTCGGACAAAAACAACTCTAGAAGAATGAATACACAAAGTTTTATTTGATCACACACTGTCCAACATTTACAATTCCCTCTTCCTCTTCCTACGCTCCTTCTTCACTTGAAGCGGTTCATCGACTATCATATTTCTTTGCCGAATACGTTCCGCGTGTGCTCCGTTCTTAGCGTGAATCAAGTTAGACTGCATGATCTGATCCTGAGTCAGACCTTGAAATATGCCAGCTACTCCCACCTCAGATGCCAATTGATCTATCGCTCTCACATCACTTGGTTGACACATCTGCTTGTTCCCACGTGCATACATGACAATTTTAATGCCACGAAAGACGGACTGACACGTATTCCCGGTAAAAGTGCCCAACAACTCCAATGCATTCGGACTAACCGAGATTTTTCTGTCATCCACACCATCTTCTATCAGAAACAGCGTCTGAATAATGTGTTTGCTCAATTTGTCTACAGACGTGTTGCGAAAGAGCCTTGGATTTTCAGACTTTTGTAGTCGGCTCAATTCAAGGAGAGCATGCCGTCTGATTTCGTCTTGAATCTTTCGTGTCCACAAGTCGTTCATAATCCTCCTGTCATGTAGTGCCATTTGACTCGCCATTGAGTGTCGTTCTGATGGATCAAATCGTTTCACCCTAACCTCGACAAATCTCTGTTTAGACGATAGCAACCTCAAGCGATTCTGCACCTCTTCCGTGATTCGACGTGCCTCCTTTGAACCGTGAACGATCACACGCCCAGGATACATCTCGTCCCTGACTTGAGACCACAGTTTCAAGTCATGCGTCTTCTCCCTGACAATCACTTCAGTCGATTCGATCTTGTTCTTCTTCTGAAGAAGGAGATCTACCGCAGGATTACCGAGAACGCACTCGTCAGCAGACCGAAACACCATCCGTTCCGGTGCAGGTTTTACCCTCTTCCCCGTTCGATCTGACTCTATGATCCGACTGAGAATCTCCTCATCACTGTCGTCATCCATCTCTGGATCAGAGTTGGAATCAGAATGGGGTTTAGATTTGGACTTGATTTGAGACTTGGATTTCAGCTTGGATTTCGACTTCGACGTGGATGTATCTAAAATGTTCAGAGTCAAAGGACGAGCGCGAACCAGTTCATGCGCACGACTTTTACCTTGAACACTCTTGAACACCCGTGGCCGTAGACATTCGATGGCCGACATCCACTGAGGAACACGTATTTTACCGACACTCACAATCCGCAAAGTCGGAGCAGGAACATTCACCTTGGACGGGTGAGACTCCGTTCTTCGATTCAACCACTTCGTTCTCAGAACACGTCTGTATTCGTCGTCCGACAAGACAGGTTCACGAGTAATAATTGCATCTTCACGATGTAGAACAATTCCCTCTTTGGGCATCAAGTCAAACCCATCCAGCAAGTTAGGAGCAGGGGGCAGGATATTGAACGGAGAGTGTGGACCATTCATGATGAACAGGAGAGGATGAGAATCAAATGAGGTGAGTGAATGGCTGAGGTGTTTGAGAAATGATGATGTAGAGGTCTAGTATTCCAGTATTGGGGAGATTCCTGCAGACATCCACATCATCATTTCTCAAACAGCTCAGCCATTTCACTCTGCACAACCGTAATCATGTCTCTTCTCAACTCTTGGTCTCCGTTCACTCTTTCCGATTATCGAACGACATGGGATGCTGATGCACTTGAAGCGCTCTTACGTTCGGAGCACGAGAAAGGACACGTCTACAGTTCCGTTCTCGCTCTCGTTGCGATCCATTCATCGAATCACTCAATTGAACGTCTGTATGCTGGACTGGCACATCACCGGATGCACTGGGATTATACCAATTTCTCGCTCCTTGAATCAGAATCTAAGAACGACTCCAACTTGCAGACGTATCGTCACACACTTGAAGTTTTAGTCTTTAGTCGCTCACGTGGGTTATCTGCGCATGCCCTGACTCTTCACACTCAGTTGCCTAAACTTCGTGCACTGGCCATTTTGGAATGTGATTTCTGGACGGACGCGGATTACGCCGAGTTTGAAGTGGATAGTGATGATGAAGAAGGGGACGAGCAATCGCTGTCGACCTTCTCCTGGTTCAATCATCCAGATCCTGACAGTAATCCAGATCCAGATCCTGTCCTTCCACCTACCCTCCGCACGTTACGTGTGGATAAATGTCGTCATATTCCGTCGGAGTTATATCGAGCGACATGGACATCCGCTCAGGATACCCTGCACTTCTTGACATGGACGTCCGTAACCGCCCTAGCAGAAGATGATCTGTTAGAGTTTGGAGTACCTTCGGAGTTGCGCTATCTCAATGTGTCCAATAATTCCAAGCTCTCATCGGCTATTCAACAACATGTAATGAGAAATCGTCCGATGCCGGCCAATTTGCGCTGTCTTATCATTGACTTGGACTTTCGACAGATTATGATGGTGTCCTTGTTGATCCGCGCCATGCCAAAATTGTCGATCCTGGAGCTTCACACAGAACAGAAGGGTTTGACTAAAGTATCCACGCAAGTGCTTGAATCGTTCCAGAAAGAGCTGGATACTCACTGTCAAACGCGTCCATTCTGTCTTAAACTGTGCTATAATTCCGGCAGTCTTCGATTATATGGTGGTGGATATACCGAGTCTCAATGTGAGACACTGGAACAGACTCTGAACGAGAAGGTGCGTGTGGCAGAAGTCCCCGAATATGGATATCCTGAACGAGAAGAATCAGATGTCGACTCTGGAATGGGAATAGAGGCCGAGGTGAACGACTCCAATGAATCGGTTGTGCCTGTTTCGCAATATCGTCGATTACTCAGACAGTGTCAATTTTATCGCAATTGGCTCATACAGCTTGGTCAAGATCCAGGAGATATGATGATTGGACTGGATATGGATGCCTTGCGGATTTCCAGTCCCAGTTCTAGTCCCATTACACATAAGTCCGTTCCCGTAGAGGTCGTGGAGATAACTGAATACCCTGACTGTTCGAGTCCAGCATGTATGGAAGATTGGATGATCACATACAGGTGGTCGAATCAGTCGCCTCAAAACATTTGTAGGTGGATATGGGGTGAAGACGTTGAACCTAGCGTAGATACCACTCGTTGTACACTCGACGACGAAGGTTGTTTTGAACGGTGCAACGCGTTCCTTTCCACGACTCCCTTGGCGTACCGCTATGCCGTTTGCAAGCAATTGTTGGCATCGGAACCTGTGCTGATCGACGATCGAACGCTGTGGCCTCTATTTCCTCGAGACATTTTTGGTCAGATGATCGACATTGATGACCATCAGCAGAAGCTCAATCAAAAGGACTATTATTGTCATGCGTTCTCTGTGGTTGTTCCCTACATAAACCGATTACTGGATGCAGATAGAGTGATCTTCATGTGTCGACTGAATGATCAATTGGAATGCTATGCTTCGTGGTTTCGCCGTTCAGATGCCGATGATGATGAATTATTGCAGTCCGTGAACGTACATGGCGGAGTAGTGGAATCGATCTCTGGCCATTTACATCAGATGGGCAAGAAAATCTCGTTCGAATCTAGTCCGGGCATTATTCTCCAGTCAGGGAATGTGGTGTTTAGCGCTCAGTATGTGGTGAACGGTAAATCCAAGAAGAACGTACCAACCATTGAAGAGTACAAACTGATCCATGTTCGATGGATGTTGCATGTGATGGGAACATGGTTCTTGTTGAATGATACGTTCACTGGTGTAGCCGATCTGCTGGGTGGGATGACTGGATTGAAATCAGTAGCAGACTTATTGGATGACCCTGATGTGCTTGTGCACAAGGTGGATCAGAGGAAGAATGAGATGTTGGTTCAAACCGTGGTGGAATGGAAGGATGCGTTCATTCGTTTGCGTCAATCTCTTCGGGAAGCCTATCAGTCTGGAATGGAAGATTAATATAGAATGTGTGTGTATCTCTCTGCCGACGTCTCTCTGTATGTATATGTGTGATGAATAGATGCAGTTATTCATCATACCTGTTTTCTGTATCGCGAGCCGTTGTAGTGTCGCTGGCTCACCGAACCCCTACTAGTAAACGCCCTCCGAAAAACTTGAGGAAAAAATGTCGAAATCCAAATCTAGCAAGTCCAGTTCCTCATCCAGCTCCAAAGGCAAACAAACCCCGCTCAGTTTTGTACCCAGTATTTCAGATGAAAGTGTTGAGGGGTTCCTTCGAAATCGACGAGCGGTCAGTTCCCAGTCTCAAAATTGGACACTGGCAAGCCGTATCGTTCCTCTTGGCAAATACTTGCTGGCGAACGATGATGATGAGACCGAGTTCTTTCGACAGTACAGTCAGGCGATGGAGAAGGTCGGCACTGACTTCTTCTGTGGATTGGAAGAGAACCCACAGAGTGAGTGTCCATTGATTGTTAAGATCCATGCTCCCTATTCCACGGATGAACAAGTGTCAGAAGCTATTGGTGAGATAGGTAATGTACTGAACGAGTGTCTACAACAGGATGCTATAGGCCGACGTCAATGCTTTGTTCTCACGTACGATTGGGATGGGAAGGTTGTATTTGAAACAAACAAGGGCTTACCACCAGAGAGTGCTGGCTTGCAGACTGTTAAGTTAGAACATCACCCGGGTCAGGATGGTGATGGGAGTCGATTCATGTCTTCCCAACAACAACGGCTCTTGCATTCGTTCGTCCTCCACTTTCCCAACATCTTTCTCTCGGATAAGGACATCGAGTTGATCATTTACCCGTATATCCATGAGAAATTGCATACCATCTTTCCGAACGCAGACGACACGCTCATTGATGTAGAGCTGTTGACCAAACCGTATCTGCTATATGGATCACGAGATTATGACACTCCCCCGTTGAAGGTCGTTCGAGTATTGGATGATGAAGCACAAGATTTCCCTGTGGACACGATGTTGCGGAAAGGTCTGGACGGGTATGAGCTATGGCGAGCAGAACGTTTCTCAGTGACTGACCATGCCGACTGCAAAGTAGAATGGATGCCTATCATTTTGCACCCAAAGACTGAGGTAGAAGCGTTATCGTTCTTACCGGAAGTCCTGTCTATTCACCGCAGATACAGGAAGTGCTTTGAGATTCAAGACAATAATACTACCACCGAGATGAAGAAGAGAAGCTTCAAATGGGTAACAGAACAGGCTATGCGTCGCTGGTATCGCATTCATCAGAAAGATCAAACCTCGGGATTGGGTGATCGTTCAACCCTGCCACGTGATCGGACGTACCGAAAGGTATTGAGCATGAATCAAGAACATGTTCGTCGTTCATCCAATTGGACATCCAAGAGCGAGGCTGAAATTGAACGAATCGATAAAGCGATTTGTGAAGAACCTCCCAACAAGCCGAGTATGGTGCAGATGTTGAGTTTCAAGAAGCGGGTTATGACATCATCAAAGTGGAGACAAATTGTTCGGATCTTGTTCGACCTGTATGGTGGCCATGAAACCGGTCTGCAACGACTAGTCGAATTAACCTGTCATCACCCTGCAGATCCCAAGAACCGTAGTCAGAAGAAACGATCTCGATCAACGCAATCGTATTCCAAGAACGATTCAGACAATGATAGTGATCATGCCGAACAACAGCAAACCGAGCCTGATACTGAGCCTGACACAACATTGGATGGAGAAGTTATTTATGAGGCGGGAGTGGCCGATCTGATGTCGAATGATCAACAATCTCAGCTCGACGCACACCGTGCACAGCTACAGCGTGCAGTACGTAGTCGAACTGCCAACCTCAAGCCTGAACAAGAGCTGTCTCCTGAGAAGCGTTGTCTATGGGAGTGGCACCGGCATGTTCCAGAAGAACGATTCACCTTGCAATCACTGGAAGTGCTATATGCCGAGGACAACACGCCAGCATTTCAGCGCATGGAAAAGATTAAGCTTCGAAACACCATGAACAGTATGTTGGCTAATGGTGGGAATCAGAGTGCTATTGCACGATTTATTGCGCGTACGTTTCAAGGACGGTGGGTTTGTGTCAGCACACGAGGAACGGGAGATTGGTTTCACTTTTACAGCCATCGTTGGCATGCCGAACCCGGTGGGTCAGAGTTTATCAATGAAGCCAAGATCTTGATTGAGGATCAGTGTGAACATCTGATTGACCAATGGGATGCTCAACTCGATGACATTAAGAAGACAAAACGCAAGGCGAGAACGATGGATCGTAATCAGGACTTTGATGATGTGAACGGGGGAAGTCCAGACTATGACGAGGAACAGATCAAGATGCATATCAAGGCTGTAGAACGACTACAGAACAACTGGTCAAAGACAGGCTTTCAAAATAGTGTGTTCCAACAATGCCGAGACTTGATGTTTGAACGCAAGTTTGAAGATCGGCTCGATAACAATGCCAATCTATTGGGCTTTGAAAACGGCGTTCTGGATCTGTCAAGGGGCAAACATGGATGTGGCGTGTTTCGCAAAGGACACCAAAAAGACTATATCACCAAATCCTGTGGCTATGACTTCCCTACCCATATTACTTCTCGTCATCATCGTGAAGTTATGGTGATTCTGCAACATCTTACGATGGTCTTCCCTAATGCTCGCGTTCGTGAGTACTTCCTCGAGTTTTGTGGCAGCCTGCTCAAAGGTGGCAACCCCGATAAGATCGTTGTGATCTTTAATGGAGGTGGACACAATGCCAAGTCCGTCACTAACAACATGTTGGAGAAGGCACTCGGCGATTATTATCAGACGCTACCCTGTTCTGTTCTGACAGGCAAACGTGCGGAATCCAACGCCGCGACACCTGATCTGAACAAACTATCGGGAGCACGTTACCTTGTGCTGAATGAGCCTGAACGTGAAGAAGTCATCAATGCCGGCAAGTTCAAAGAGTACAGTGGTAATGACCCGTTCATGGCACGAGGCCTGTTCAAAGAACCGCGTATTATTAACCCGATGTTCAAAATGTGTATCACATGCAATGATGAACCGCGGTTCAGTGCAGAAGATGATCCGGCGGTCTGGTCTCGCGTTCGTAAGATCCACTTTGCATCACGATTTGACAATGATGCTGAGACCAAAGGCAAGTCATTCAAGCAACAGCTTCAAGACAAGACGTTCTTAAGAGATCCAGACTTTAATGACAAACTTGTGCCCATGAGACGCGGGTTGATGTGGCTCATGTACTACTACTATCGCAAACGTTGTTTGTTGGGTGCCGACCGTGAACCTGACGAGGTCATTGAAGCAACCGTCAAGTATAGGATCCGTAACGACGCTGTTGACCGCTTCTTGCGTGAGCATGTAACGACGACAAGAAGGAGGGAACAGAAGGACAAAGCGGGTAATCCGATTGCTGGAGCAGATGGAAACGATGGCTCATACGTTCACGCTGATTCGGATGTGTACAAGGAGATGATCACGCACAGGAGACTGAAAATGGACACAACTGCTGAGGATATGTTCAACCAGTACAAGAAATGGTATATGAGTCAGGGCTTCCAAGCTACAGGCAAGAGCCGTTTCCCATCGATGGATATTGTTATGGCGTCGTTCATCAAGTTCTACGGGATGCCAAGTAAGAATCCGGCCGGAGCACGTTATTGGCCAGGAGTGTTTTTGCGCATTCCCGATGTAAATCTGAACGGGAGCGGTCAAGCGAATGAGTCGGAAGATGGTGCCACACTGGACGTTAAAGTTGTATGAGCCTATCGAGTCTATAGATGCTTCTCATGTACCCTCTTCCTGTTGGTTTCAATACACATACTTGTTCGGAATGTAATTCCGAACAACTGATTACTCTCCACCATGTTCTTCCTTTCCCTCTTCTGTCTCTTCGGTCTCTGATGGTTCTTCCTGTTCATCAGACTCTTCTTCCGATCCTTCCTCAGACTCATCAACGAATCCCAAGGTTTTCTGCAACTCCATCTTGTCCACATATCGTTGCCAGTCAATAACGGCTTCTTCCATCATAGCACACTCTTTGTTTCGAGCAGAGAAGCTGGAATAGATGAGAACACATGGCTGAATGTTATCACCTCTGTACAACAACAATTCACTTTGTTTGCATCCCCGTTGGATTGCCCAACAATTACGAAGGCAAATCAATCCGTCTGATGTGCGTACCCATCCAACGGGCAGAATGTCTTCCTCTTCTTCTTGAGGTTTCGGCCGAACGGATTTGTTAGAACGAGACATGGAGTTCTGAGTAAGGTGGAGCAGTCAATTCGGTAGATGGAGAATGGATAACATAATAATGTGGTGAATGCGGTGGTGTCACAGAGGGAGAGGAAGACTCCAATCGATAGGGACGAGTGAATGGACATTTCCACACGGGTCTCCACCTGATATCTCCTTCAATTGGCATCTGACAACCCGGACACGTGATGACCGATTGCTTGCAATATTGAATCCATGATTCAATGCAATGACGACATACTAGCTTCGGACAGCAACGCATGAATTGTCGATCAGGGTGTCCTGATGGATAGGAACGATAACATATGACGCAATGTGTATATTCCCACTCAACAATCGTATCATGTGGAACGGAAGGAATCCGCTTCCTGCCCACATACAGCTTGGCCATGGAACATCCCATGGTGGCTTTTTACCTGGATTTTGTGCCTGTAAACCAGCGTTTGACAGAAGACAAGAGTGCGTTCGCTTGAGCTGATGCAGAAGCTACACCACTGGGTGAGTCGGCATAGGTGTTTGAACCGGAGCTTGTGTCGTCTCCACCACAGTTTGGACAAGGAGCAAACTCGTAAGGATTGGCTTTGAACGGCTTGTTCATCTTCATACTAGGGTTGTTAGGTGCTTTCCCAGAGGAGGAACAAGAACCTGTAGGGAGCGCAGTAATATTCTGAGTTCCCCAAACACCGTATTGTTCTGCTTGAACACTCATCTGCGAGAAAGGATCTGGAGAGATGAAGGATGATGGAACAAGAAGACTTTTTAAGTTGACGATCGCACTTAAAAAGTACAGTGCTTACCTGCAATCCCACTGAACGCATGTCCACACCTACAGCTCACGACAATATCCAAACACTGTTGAAGCAAGTGCGACCCACACCCAGACGCATGCATTTTCGAGTCAAACCTGCAGTAGCGATCCATAAGCCTCGTGGAGGTATTCCACTGAAAAGTGAACTAGGAGAGTTGATGACGCAGAACGTATTAGCCCAATCCGAGGCGATTAAGAACGCGGTTGCGATTCGACGAGCAGCGGTAGTTGGTCCAGCTGGATTGGATGGGAAAGATGGGAAAGATGGGAAAGATGGGAAAGATGGGAAAGATGGGAAAGATGGGAAAGATGGGAAAGATGGGAAAGATGGTTCCATTGGTCCCACAGGACCCGCTGGTCCTGCATTCAACCAGGTCTTTTGGTCAGGGACAATCACAGACATTACAGGAACGTCATTGGTGTACACACACCAAACATCCGCCAACAGTCCATCAATCACACTCGACCCCACACATACTCAATTAACCTTGCCGGCTGGCACATACCATATGTCGTTCACAGTGAATGCAAGCAGTCCCAAGAAAACCTCCACTAGTTCACCTGCGTCCATCATGTTCTATGACTCGGTTGGTGCTTTGCTGGTGACCAAATCGGAGGGACAAACACACTTTGGTGGCAGTATTGTCAAGATGTATCCAGAAGGAACGACTCTGACATTGCGTGAGTCAGGAGTGAATGCAATCAAGAACGGTACTGTGTTTGTTCACAAGCTCCATTGAGAGACAAGACATATATTGTTTATTCTCAAACTTAGAACGCCATAGGTGCTGTAATGTGAGGGTAGGGCTCATACTCTTCCAAGCTCACATGCTCTATTCGAAACTCATCAATATTTCGAATACTGGGATCCAACTGAACACGAGGCAGACGTTTCGGTTGACGCTGTAACTGTTGCCGAACCGCCTCCACATGAGTTGCATAAATGTGCGCATCACCCAATACATGCATGAACTTTCCAGGTGTTAAGTTGCATACCTGTGCCATCAGCAAGATCAACAGCGAATACACCGCTATGTTAAATGGCACACCCAGAAACAAATCAGCACTACGCTGGTACATCGATGCAGACAGTTTACCTTGATCATCCACATAAAATTGGACGAGAACATGACAAGGTGGAAGCGCCATCTTGTCTAGATCGTCAACGTTCCATGACTGGATCAGAATACGTCGATCCTCTGGATGATTCTTGAGCTTGTCAACAACCAATCGCAGTTGATCGATTCCTTGACCAGTATAATCGGTCTGACAAGATTGATATTGGGCTCCGGCATGTCTCCACTGAAACCCATAGCCAGGACCCAGATCACCCTCTTCATAGTGTGTCAATCCCAGCTTGTCCAATGACTGTCTTGACGTATTGGCATCCCAAATATGGATGCCTTTACGACTCAGAACCTTTGTGTCTGTACTGCCACTGATGATCCACAATAACTCTTCGACCACACCACGAAAGAAGATACGTTTGGTTGTCAACAGTGGGAAACGCCCAGTAGACAGATCGAATGTCATCGTTCGTCCAAACACCGAACGAGTCCCCGTTCCAGTACGATCTGCCTTGATCGAGCCATTATTGAGCACATCTCGGAGTAAGTCAAGGTACTGTTGTTCAGGATGTGGAACTTGAACAATGGGAGGGCTGGGATATAAGACAATATCCGACGTTGAAGTCCGCCGATGGTACACATAGATCTGATAACCAAACGACTGTGGAAACTCAGCTGTAGATTCAGAGAAGTAGACCGGACTATGCTGAACGAGCTGAAAACCTTGATCGTTCAAACTCGCAGACTCCCTTACAAGATCCACATGGGTAGACGTGTTCTTAAATGTCCTCAATACATGAGTAATGACGACATCTGTGCACTCAGGATGGTTCATCGCTTCTTCGATGTTTAATAGCCCGCCTATGACCCAGACCTGCTTGGAAGAATATGTTGCTCGAGCGGTTGATAAGGCACATTCGAGAGAAGGTTCAAACAAGAGACACTGTTCCTGCTCCGGAAGTATTATGGCATCAGGATCTACAGATCCAACAATGATATTGATACGCTTAGCTAACGGAATACAATCCAAAGATTGGAACGTTTTCTTGCCCATAATAACCACATGCCCAGAGGTCAAGTGACGAAAGTTGGCCATGTCTGCCGGTAGAAGGGAACGAACAGTATTAGAATGCCACGGAAGACGTCCATCTTTTGAGCCAAACTCTCCACACAGACCACGAGCATAAATGACCTTCATGTTGAGATAATGGTCAGATGGATAATGACCAGCACACGCGTATTAGGGTGATTATCTTATGGTGGAATGATGACCGGAGCATTCGACACAAGCTTACAACCGCGTCCAATCACGAGGATGCTCACAAGCAATCCGAAGCAGTACCAAATGGTGAGTGCTGATTCCAAGCTTCTTGTCCAGCTCTTTGATCCATTGACTGTGTTCAAGAAGCTCGAACTGCTGTAGTGAATCCCCACCATAATGAGGATCCACACAAACAAGAACGGAGGAGTAATAATCATGGCAATGGGTGCGAATGGCACGGCCAAATACTTCCACCACCCTCCACAGGCGAGTTTTGCACCAGCTTCAGCTGCGAACGCCATCTGAGTAATGGATAGAGGCTGTTTTTAAGTGAGAATCGACCAGTTCTCAGATCGCAACTGCTCGGCCACGTGTCGGATGAACCACTGGGTTGCCCAGTTCAGATGCAATTGTTTCGTCAGAAAGACGATCTCAACGTAATCAGTTGATTGAATCGAATGAAACCATTGAGTGTCGAGACGATCTCTCTGTTCGATTTGTGTCTGTTTATTCCGTTCAATGAGGTGCACAATCAACCGCTTAATCAAAGTGGATGGATATGGAATATGAAGCTCGTTTGAGACAAGCTCTTGCTGTTCATCTGGTAAGAGAGCACGCGGAACAAGATGTTGTTCACCGTCTTTAGCGTGCACAATGATGAATGACGACGACATTTAACGTAAAGTAGGCTGTTCAAACTCGTTTTAGTAGTTTCTTTCAAATGTCTAGTCCAGATCAACAGACCTTGTTTATTCGTTCATTGGATTGGCAACAGGCACCAGAGCCACGGCTAGACTCTCGAAGTTTGACGATCGTTGTTTGTTCTGTTCCAGAGTGTGCCCAAGAGTTTGAAAAATCTATGAGCGTCTACTATCCACATGTGGTGCTCCGTGTAGGTCTACACACTGAACGTGCCCACCGTCAGTACACGACTAAAGAATGGATGTCCATTGCTGGAAGGTGCAGTCAGAGCCTTGGTCGAACTGACAACGAGAACAACACAAGTCAGGAACCAGAATTATCATGCCATCACCTTATTGTTCACACGAATGACCTGGATTACGTGCCAAAGTTTGTTCTCACCTGCGCCGATCTTATCTTCTGGTATAATGGACAAGGTGAATGGGAGAAGGTACAACAAGATGTTCACTCCTGGTCAGCAGATCAGGTCAACAAGTACATGCGACATTGTACTGGTCATTTGTTAGGTACGGGATCAACGGAGGTTTGGCGCAAGAGCTTGATAGATGCAAATGTCTGGCTAGCTGAGTGTTATCACTGGATTGGAATGGATATTCGCTGTAAACACCGAACGTGGATATCTATTCCCTTGATGCCGATCAAGTCTCTTCCAGTTCCTGAACAATCTCAATCCACTCCGTCCGAATGAAATGACATGACACCTCATTTCGTTCTGTACCACAGCTCTATCGTTATACACACACCAAAGCCTTGACGAACATTGAGTCCAACCCATGTGGATTCTGGGATCACATGCTCAACATACCGCTTCAGATTCTGTTTGAGTTGCTCAATGCCCGACTCACCTTTGAACGTGTTGAGGTACAATGTTCTCGTGTAATGAGTACGTTGTTGTTCCACACCAAACTGCATCTGTTCAAATCTTCGTTCGGGCATGGAGATTTGACACCAGTTCAGGATCCTAGCTTTTAGTGTGTTGATATCCATGGCTGTGTGGTCTCTGTTCATGCTGTTCTCTTCTTATTGTCGATTGCATTTGTGATTCGTTGTTGAAATGTGTCAATGTGTTGAGTCATGCGCTTATAGAATCCCAACAGCTCCTCTGGCTTTTGCACAGTCGTGTGAAAAGCTTGTAGTTGCGTCAACAACTGAGGACTGACAGTGTTTTGTGTCGACTCCAACATCGACATAATATGCCCAACGGCTCCTTCGACCGTTGCTTTCTGTGTCAGGATTAGGGCAGCCGCCAGAACTGCAGGAGCTCGACTTTTCCCGTTCGGACTGCAAATGAGCAATGACTTGGTAATGTCATCTTTGATCAAATTCTTGACCATGAAGATGAAACCGACTGCCAATGGCAAATGGTCGAGTAAACCCGTTGGGAGCTCGACATTGGGTTCTTCATTTAAGAGTCGATCGAACGTGAACACAGTGGCATGAGGGTACTCAGAACCTGTCTGTTCTACAACAACACTCGGGTCATCCACGTATTTCAGAACCCACTGCACACGTTTTCGACGCATCCATTCATGGTCTTGTAACTGAGCATTTGATCCGACGTAGACTTGGGGGATAACGAGCGACATATTTTCAAAGACTGTAGTAGTAAATCGGAAGCCTTTACTACTACTCTTGGATGTCATCGACTGGTGGTCATACCCCTGATAATCTTTTGGAAGCCAACAACCAGGAAGTCATAGATGCTATCTTGAGTTCGTCCAGTATCTCTAGTCATATCCCATTCCATTCCTCCACTGTTCACTTGTCCTTGTGTCCTGAAACCAACGGAACGACAGCACATCAATGGATCTGCCCGTATGTCGAGGATCCATACTGGGTATGTCAGTATTGTGGTGAACAAACTCAGAATCCACAACAACAGCCTGTTGACGTCGTTCAGATCGTGGAAGCTCCACCAGAAGTGTCTGTGTCTGTTCCAGTGTTATTGAAACCTCCACCGTTCCGTATTCGGCGTACAATAGGACAATCTCGTTCTATCAGGCCAGTGAGGATCACAAGGTTGCCGAAATCCAAAGCTGGCTCACGTACATACCCTCCGAAATCACGTTCCAAAAGTCCCAAGTCCATCATTTCATTAGGCAAGACGAGTGTAGTGGAACACAATGATCGCAAATACTTGAGTAAGAAGCGGTCTCAAGCACAAGACGCATTGAAAGTGTTCCGTGGCGATGCCGACACTGCTCCACCCGACGACATTGTCCAACGCGTCCGTGAAAGATGGACAGCAGAGCATGATTCCAGCACAGCTACTAATTCAGAGCAGATGGTTGCCATTCTCCAATCCCTCGGGTATAAGCGATACCTACCAAACCTGTCTTATTTTCTGCTTCATCTCACTCAGACTCCGTTCACTGTGGTCAGTTCTGAATTGGAAGCACGAGTCTTTACGGATTTCCAGCGGATCCTACACGCTTACCCCACACACGAAACACGTGATCCCAAGACCAATAAACGACGGCCTCTTGATTGCTCGTATTTGCTGTACCAAATATTGAGACACCATCGCGTGTCTGTGTTGCCGGAACAAGTAAGCTGTAGGGACTGTGCCTATCACAATTCCGTTTACGAGAAGCTTGCGAAAGATCTCCACTTGGGATACTGGCCGATCGACAATGTCTGAACAAGGTGGTAAGGCTGTAGTGTCCAGAGAACGATACGAGATGTTGTGTAGACAGTCCTTGTCTCTTAACATCAATGGTACAGGTCTGAATGCGCCCGAGTTTGATGACGCTAACTTTATCGACAAACAAGAGACTAAGATCTTGCTAGTTCCGCCACAGATGATGGAGGGCATATATACTTGTCGTTCATGTGGAAGCAAGAAGACACAGTCTTGGGAAAAACAGATGCGTAGTGCAGACGAGCCGATGACCACGACAGTGATGTGCACCAATTGCCGTCGAAGCTGGACGGTTGGGGGTTGAGTGAACGAAGTGAATACAACTGGTTGAAACAGCCTCTTAAAAATAGTCTCCATACTCTATTTCGTTTCCCGACTTTTTCCACATGCCGAGTACATCAGTCAAGCGCAAGCTCAATACCCCGCTCAAGATCCGTCAGCAGGAGGCCAAGAAACTTGGTCAATACATTCCTTCCAAGAAGCCCTCATCGATCTTCTATGACCCGAAGGGATATGCTGCCGTTCACAAAAGGTTTGAGAGTATCAGGAGTACCAAGCGAGGGAAATCCATAAGTGCACTCAAAGCATGGGGAGAGGCTACCCGCAAGGAAGGATACGGCATTGCCAAGAAGGGCACCAAGAATTACAAGGAGCTTCAGAAGGCCGTTGCATGCAGGATGGCGAAGAGCAAGTCATGCAAAGGTGTTCGCTCAGAGAGTTGCAGGAAATACCGTAAAACATGCAACCCCAAGAAGAGAACGACCAAGTCTAAGTCTCGTTCCAAATCCCATTCCAAGTCTAAGAGCAAACCCAAGTCAACCTAACAACAGTATGAAAAAGATACCTTCTCGTTCACTATGTCTGATTTTCGAACATTCATTCGTCATACACTGACCAAGCGCACCAAACTAACTAGCCACCTCATCGATACACTGACATCTGACTATTGTATGCTCGAGTTCACTCGTGCGTTCACGAGTAAACTATGGGATCCCAACATGCAATGGGAGTGGTATGAACTGATTGGAGATGTTACGACCAACAAGATTGTCGTATGGTACTACGCCAATCGATTCAAGGACTTGTTTAACCCTCAGACTGCTCTCGGACAGGGCAACCTATCGCCTGTCGCGATCATGGCACGCTTGAAGATGAACTCCATCAGCAAGCGTGCCTACTCACGATTCGCACGTCATGTGCAGTTTGATCGCTGGATCCGTATGCCCGTGGAGTGCGAGAGTGATTCAGACTCGAGCGTTCAACCCCCTCGAGTTTTGATGTCACCTGAAGCAGACAAGCCAGACTCGGCATGTGAGGATGTCTTTGAGAGCTTTGTCGGTTGTCTTGAATACTTGTGTGATCAATTGATTGGACCACATGTCGGGTATGCTGTTTGTTATGAGTGGATGCGTACCGTGTTGGATGAGTGTATTCAACACGTGGATTTTAGCCTGGAAGCTCTGTATGACAGTGTGAGTATCTGTAATGAGCGTAAATCCATTGCCGGTAGTCAAATGGATTGCCGGATTGAAACACATATCCTTTCACCTCGATTGAACAGTCATTCGCAGTCTCAGTATCGTCCTCCTGGAAAGACCCAATACAAAGCACGATATGTCGTTCTTGTGAAGCGACCCGGATCCACACATACCATCGAGGTTCCTCATCCATGGTCAATTGCTCAGGGTAAACGAGAAGCGTGTCAGACGGCCGCGAAAGCAATGTTGGACAACAAGTGCTTTGAAGCAGTTGTGGACAAATATGGACTGACATTGCGACAACCCAAGCCTGCTCATTCCTCAATATCCTCAGCTTCTGCTTCTGCTTCTGCTTCTTCCCGTTCCAATCTGGCGACCTCTTGTTCGAAATAACTCGGTGTCTTCCGTGTCGTGGATGGAAGAACCGATGATGGTCGAGACACAGGTCTAATGTTGATCTTGGACTGAGTAACGGGAGTTGAGACAATAGGCTTGGATGGAACGACGACTGGCTCTTCCACATCTTCATTTACATCTTCTGATTCTGACCACAGTGCTTCCTCTACATCAGCAGGCCGAGAGTCATTGGTCTTCTCCACATCTTCCGTCTCTATAATCTCAGTGTCCGAGTCTTCATCCTTGTGCAATTTGGCCAAACGATGTGGGAGAGGACGTTCACTGAGGATGGGCAACGTTCGTTTCGACACAGCTATGAGTGCTTCTCCTCCATCTTCCTTTTCATCAGTCGGGTCTGCATCTTGTTCCAGTTCTCCACCCAGCCAATCCAAGATCGAATTCACCGCTTGTCCTGCGCGAGCTTGAATGGAGTTTGAACCTCGAGTTCGAGCGGTATCTGTATATTTGCGAGTCAAGTTCAAGGTGTACTGAAAGGATGGAAAGAATGTCAACCACTCCTCCAGCGCATCTCCAAATGTGAGCATACCAGCAATCAATGTTCTATGACGCTTCAATAAGAGCTCTCCTCCCTCTTCTAATGTCTTTTCTGCTCGTTCACTTTCACGACCATCCTGCAGACTGAGTTGGCGCAGTTTGATTGATTCTTTCTGTAGGGTGTCAATCATCTTGGACATGGCATAATAGTTGTCGGTCATGGGGTGAGGTTCGTTCGGTCTCAACAACCGATCTCCCAACAAGATGCTCCAATTCTTGTTCATTACACTCCAGAGACGTTTCTGGTCATCCCACATACTTGAACGCAACCATTCTCCTGTTAGAACGCTCTCTTCCCAGAGAGAGAAGCTTTTACTGAACAAGTCGTTCAGCGGTACAGAGAACCATACACTAGGTGGTTTCGCCAGCCAGTCGGGACATCGTGCAATGTCTGTAACAACGAATCTCTTCACGCTGTGTTCCATCTCCACAAACAAGAGCTTTCGAACAGGATCAAACCATGCCAGGTTTAATCGATCGATGCGTTGATGAACCTTAACGTTCTGATCAATGTTCTCTAGCAATGTGCGGATTGTTCGGCTCATGTATTTAACATCAATTTCGGTCTGCTCTCCCGCACGTTTGATCCATTCTTCATTTACTTTCTGGAGCTCGATCTGACAGAGAGCATGGGATTTGACACTGCGCAGTTGCATCCTGGATGGCACTTGAAGCAATAGATCATAACCTTCACGCTTGCTCGACACAAGCACGAATGAGATAATATCGTTCAGTCCAAAGTATATCAACACCTCAAACCCGTGTTCCAACAGCAGGTACTCAATGCGCTTTGCCACATCGGCTGGTTTCGATCCAGGTGTTTGGGTTGTGCTGGCACTCATGTTTATCGGACTGACTCTTTTTACTCTGAATTGGAACGGTTTTCGAATAACTTGATTCATCCTGTTCAAAATAAACGACACTCACCATGTCGATCGACTTCACTGCAGATGATGAACGGTTGCTGACATCTCTATTCCCCGAAGACACGTCTTATGCAGTCCCTGGAGTGTCTGCTCCACCGTTCCCTCCAAGCACGCCCATTCCTAAACCCAAGCACTGGACATCGCAGATCATTCTTATTTCTCTCCTGATTGCCTTGGTAATCACAGTTATTGGGGTGGATATCGCGTTCAAACGTATCCACAAGAGTGCTCTTCGACCACCATGGCTTCAATTCACAAAAATGGTTGCAGGCATAGCGTCATTCTATTTGACGTATTATTCACTGGAATATACTCTTGAGAACGGGCAGAGATGAGTGGAAATTTAAATAGCACCCCAAATCTTGTAAGTGGCTTAGCACTAATGACGGGATTGTTCAGCTCTGGGTCGGAGACTGTCTCTACATCACTTGAGTTGTCTCGAGAAGAGGTGATCGTGCGCCTCAAATGGATTGCCGGTATTCAGGAAGGCGAGAAGCTCGACACACGCAATATGGCGATTCAGCCTATGGGGATGATCACTTCGGTTTCTCGTATGATCAGAGGGCTGAATCGAAGTCAAACGCGCACGTTTGTGAGCTCCACCGTTCATCAGGCAGTGCAGATTATCCAGAATGACCTTCAACATGTGACTCATCCAAATGACTTACCATCTATTGAACGGCTAGTCAACGATCTTGAACATTCACTGAAAGGATTGTTGGCCGTCAAGCAAACCTATGGGGATGACCGGACGTTCAACTGTGCTCTGGATGCATTACGTGAGACCACTGCTCAGCATCTCGTCAATTTCCGACTGATTCTCAATCGGCACACACTTAAGTTGGAAACTGCTGGAACAGGTACTGGATTGACTACCAAAACTTAAGCATGGAGTACAAGATAAATCATGTTCTGTGTCTATTCTTCAGACTCGGAATCGGAATCACCATCGGATTTCGATTCTTCCTGCATATAAGGGGCACATTCAACATCCCTCACTCGTTTCATCTCTTCCAATTTCGCACGCTGTTTGTCCACATGAGCAATGTCGGCAGACGCCGGTTGTCTGCCGGTGGACATGGCTTTCTGTCGTTTGTTGTCGAGCACATGCGACGCTTTATCAAGAACATATGCAACATGTGCAATGGCTAAAGACCACACCTTAACCAGGTATTTGCGCAAGTCGTCCACTTTCAACCGTCGATAGAGCACAGGTTGGATCGTGGTAGACGATTGAACCTCGGCCAAAAGTGCAATATACTCTTCATCGGACTCGTGGACAGAGCGTTCAATAATCCTCTTGAGTTCCAGTTGCAGGTGAGACATGTTAGGATTGCTATCATTGTGTGTCTCTGTCGAACGAGTTGCAAAATGAGTGTCAATAAGCTCTTCGATCTTCTCGACAAGATGACCATGTTCCTCAGATTTACTAGGTCGTTTCGACGACTTGGACTTGGACTTTCGAACGGATCGAGGCTTCTTGCGTGGCGGAACAGGATCGAGATCCTCCGATTTCCGTTTACTAATCGGAGAGGTAATAACAGGACTGACGATGGGGCTCACAGGACGGGGGAGAACAGGCGTAGGGAGGGCAACAGAGTCTGACAACCCATCGTACTCATTCACTTCGTTCAGTTGAAATCCTAACAACGACACACCCTTATCCACAGCATACACAGATGTCTTCGACTTGACCTTGCGTTTAGACCGTGGAGTCGATGTTGATGAGTCAACATCTGCATCTGAACTGGAAGAGCTGGATGATTCTCTCTTCTTCTTATCCTTCCCCTTTGTGTTCTTCTTGTCCTTCTTGGTTTTCTTG
>Ga0310811_10000155_pt1 | contig 101994 bp, 87 predicted proteins | sample YCmetagenome_FD_207642 | JGI IMG/M metagenome (GOLD analysis project Ga0310811, IMG submission 207642) | Soil microbial communities from experimental microcosm in Duke University, North Carolina, United States - YC | ecosystem: Engineered > Artificial ecosystem > Soil microcosm > Unclassified ... | reverse complement strand
AATGTACTTGCTTTTGCCGGTACTGTTGGCCGATTTAAATGGGATATTATAATCAAAGCCCTGCAGATTGCTCAATGTAGTAAACACTTTCAATCCCGGTGTGATAAAAGCAGGCAAAGGCTGCCATTTTGCGGGATCAGCATCAACAACACGCTTAGCGATGGGGTCTATAAAACTCGAATTAAGTGCCGAAAGCACGCCGCCAGGCTTAATGTCCGAAGTATCCAGCATTTTAGCGAACATATCCACACCTGTAAGGTCGACCCAGGAATGATATAACTTATTTTCCGGGTGCTCCGCAAGCAGGTCGGCAGCAGGCTTGTCTATTGGCGTTAACGGGTTGTTCATTGCCGATGCTCCCATCACGCTGGTCATGCCGCCGGCCGATGCTCCGCCCATTACCGGTATCTGCACTTTATGAGTAGGTACGCCCGGTTGTCCGCGGCGTTTTTCCCATTCGGTAAGCGCCTCAATCAGGTAGTCCATTACGCCTGCTGTATAGGCCCCTGCCGATACAGCACCCGCCATACACAGCCCTACATAAAATGTGTCTTGCTTAGTTGTTGGATCTGTTGCCATAGATTTTAGGTTTTATCATATAAATATCCATATAAATAATTATGGATACCTACGTTAAAACACGGTATTTTATATAGTGTAAATACGCAATGTTGCCCTAATACTAGCCTAATCCGTTCAAAAGCCCGAACGCGCTGTATAAAAAAACAGACACCTTAAATAAAGAGAATAGCGTTTTTATCAAAATTTGCAGGGATGGGGACAATGGCACAATATTTTCAATAGGCTATACAACTAAACAACTAAAACCATGAAAAATTCAACACAAACCACCGTAACAATAAAGTCTCTGGATATCGAACTCAAAGCATTGCTCGAACAAGATTTGAAAAACTTCAGGTCAGCACAAAACAAGAATAACCAGGCAACCAGCAAACAATTAATGGCTGCCTGACCATCATATATTATCTGCCTTTGTGAACCAAGCCGCTTGAAAGTTATTTCAGGCGGCTTTTTTATCAAGGATTTTTTAACGGCTAATCAGCAAGCAAAGCATCTTCCATGACTTCATCAGCTTCGTCATAGGCTAACGGGACACCCTTAGAGGTAGTAATTAGTGGCGTCGACAGGTTCCTTTCGTCAGTCTGGGTGTTAACAACTCTTGTTGTTGCACGATAGCATTTGGTGCACCGGATTTTGTTCCCCTCTTCGATCCAATGGTGGTCGCACGGAACTTTTGCATTGAGTTTAGCTGTGAATAAGGCAATAAGAATAACCAAAAGGCTAAAAGAAATCAGGATTAGCAGTAGCATTGTTATAAGTTTAACATTTCACTTGCATAACAAAAAATAGCTACTGTTGGTTTTTATTTGTAATCGTACAGATAATTTTTTTCTTTAAACTATTGTTAATAAGCATGTTTGATTGCATCAATGTTGATACAACAAGAGGCCATACGGTACCTTCGGGTCTATCCATGTCGATTTTGGCGGCAAAATCTCGCCGACATCCGCCACGTGGATCAGCTGACCGATACTTAAAGGACAAAGTGTGAAGGCAACAGCGCCGGCGTTATCGTGCAATAATGCTTTAATTTCGGTTAGCGCCCCGGCTCCCCCTACACACTTAAGCCGCTTATCGTTTACCGGATCCGAAATTCCAAATACTGGCGACAGCAATTGATGCTGTAATATCGACGCATCAAGCCGCGAGGCGAAATTACCGTCCGGTACATTTTTCGGTGTAAGCTGAAACCATTCATCCCCTGTCCACATACCTATCCGGTTAAACTCACGGAGCAGTACCGGCTCTTCCAAACCGATGACCTCAAAGCCTTTCCCTATTTTTTCAAGTAAATGGGCCTTATTTATTGGGTGGTCCGAAAAAACAACCCTGTCAAACTCCTGAATTCGTAGTTGGTCGGTAGCCATATAAAGTGTACCTATGGTACCCCATACGGTTTCGTTATTTGCGCGCTGCTCATTTGCCAATTGGTAAGCAGATTCGAGTCTGTGGTGCCCGTCTGCCAGGTACACCTTTTCTACTTTGGCAAATGCCGAAACCAATTCATGCAATATTGCCTCATCCTCTATCCGCCACAACGTATGTACTACTTCGTGATTACTTATTGATGTTTTGTTATGTCCGGCGGCCATCGTCTCTGCTATGATGCGGTTAATGGTGACACCCGGCGCATAAGTCATTAATATCGGGCTGCCTTCAAGGCCTGTATTTTTCCGGTAATTTTTGATACGGCGCACACTATCAGCGAAAGTAAGCTCATGAGTTTTAATAGTCCCATTGGTGTAATCTTCAAGGGCAGTCAGTGCCCATATTGCGGTTTGGCGATAGGTTTTATGTGTCACCTCGTAAACATACAAGGCAGGTTTTTCATTTGGTTGCAGCAGGCCTTGCTTCACAAGTTCAATCAACGAATGCCTGATATCCTCGTAAGCCCTCGCCTGCCCTTCCGGTGTTTCGGGGCGGTGACGGGCCCCTATTTCTAAGGCTATTTTCAACACCGGCAAGCCGTCGGCGTCGTGCGAATCGCCTGCTACGGATTGCACCTGCGGAGACGTTTGTATCAAGCTGGTTGCGTACAGCGGGTTGGGCCTTATTGCCCTGAATGGTTTGATTGATGCCATAGAATATACCTGGTGCGAAAATAGATAAATTAATACACTTTGCTATCGCTATTCCACAGAACCTCAGGTGACCAATTAAACGAATTTTAAGTATTTTAGTTAGTTTTTTGACTGAAAATGTTTGCACCATATATTGTATCTGATACACTAAGTAACATACTTATTAAGCCTTCCGACGCCAGGATTAACGAACTATTTGATGGTGAGCCGCACCCCTGCCGCCACACGGATGGTAAAAATAATGAGCCATATTGCCCTGGCAAACATCGCCATTCGCTCAAGTAACCCGGCATAGGCGCCGTTATTGTTGATGGAATACCCAAACATGATGACCAGGATCATAACAACGAGTCCGGTAATGAGTGAAAAAGTGGACCAGCCCTTCCAACGGGCATCTCCTTTGAATCGCTGCGCGAACAGGAAGAAGCTGGCGATCATGGATATGAAAATCACGATACTTGCAATGCGATGCATGGGATCATGAACAAACACGCCTGCAATCATCAGCGCCAAGGCAGTAATCTCATGCATTAACGGCAGCATGGCCGAGGCGGCGCCGCCACCCAGTTCGCGTCGCAAGCCGATAGCAAAGGCCCACATAAACAAACCGAAAATTATAAAATCAACTGATTGTATCCAGCCGTTGCGCAGTAATTCCAGGTCGCCGATTGGCTGACGCACAATAATATAATCCGGATGAAAAGCCGAAAATGAGAAATTTATAAGACCGAAAAGCGCGGACCCGATTATAGCACAGCAAAGCAAAAAAGTATTAAAAGATGGTCGCTCTTCTTCGGCACGGTAGGGCATAGCGGGCAGTTTCACGTTAGGTTGAACCTCCCAAAAATAGTTAATTAATAGGCAAGGGCAAAGTATCGCTATACGAAAGCACTTTTTCGCAGCCTGCATAGTTAACGCAGGATCGTAATATTAGGGCTGTGCCTAATCGCTGGCATGACTACACATGAGCCGGCAAAGCATAAACCAATGATTGGGGTACTCTGTCGGTTTCAGGCTTTCTTAAGCTTCGTAAATCCAATTTCAATCAATCGGGTAATTTTGCTGTCCTGCATCAACCTGTTTGGTTGCACTACGCGTCTAAGGCCCGTCGGCCATCATAGCCCTGATACTTCGCTCCAGTTGTTCGTCCTCGAAATTGGGCGCCTGGTGGCCCAGGTCATTGTTGAGCACTACCAGCTTCGCCGATACGAATTTGGCAAAAGCCATAGCCGGGACAGGATTTACAAAATGATCCTGCCGCGAAACGATGATGAGCATCCTCGCATTGATGTGATCGGCTGCCTTCTTTAGCGAACCATCGTAATCGCGTGCGATGTCATGACCGATAATGGCATTCATTTGGTAGTAGGTATCGTTCCAGTCAGGCTCGGCCGAGGTATCCACTTTGTGCTGCCATACAGCAAAACTGTCGCGGGAGATGGCGCGCGTTTTATAATCGGGCGTCGTCAGGAAAAACTCTAGCATCATAGATGCCGCCGGGATTACAGGGTTCACTTTGTATTTTCCGCGGCGAAAACCGGTATCGGCCTCAATTACCCTTCGGAATATATTATATCCCATCAGGTCGTAACTGGTAGGCTGCGGCGAACCGACGACAGGTATCAGGCGCTCCGAAAAATTTGGATAACTTATGCCCCATTGAAAAGTTTGCGTACCGCCCATAGATATGCCCATAACTGCCTGCAAATGCTTTATCCCCATCTTTTTTACCAGCATTTCGTGTTCGCTATCTACCATATCCCTTATACTGAAAGCCGGGAAATCGGCGCCGTGCTGTAATTCGCTGTTTGACGGCGAAGAGGAGACACCATTGCCCAGCGCATCAGCTATGATCAGGTAAAAGCGGTTGGTATCGATAACGTGCCACGGCGGTGCATACTCTTCTATGTTTTGGGAGGTGCCGCCAAACCAGGTCAAAAACAACACACCGTTATCCTTCTTTTTGTTCAGCTTGCCATAAGTGCGGTAGCCGATGTGGCAATCCTTTATTTTCGTGCCCGACTCGAGCTTGAAATCGCCGATATTTGCAAATTGCTGCCGGTCGGGTTCATCATCCGGGTCTTTGCTTTGTGCCCGGCACAGCACTGCACTTAGTATAAATAAAGCGGAAAGGATATATCTCATCCAATGGAAAATTTAACCGAATGACTTTGATGTTGTGGTCCGGGGCGATAATCGGCAGCTAAATATATTGAAATTGAATTAAATGCTGAAAGATTTTGGATACCAGGCATCTTATCCGTATCCATTTGAAAAAAGATCAGTTAATTTGTTTAGTTATGAAAAACATGGATGATATGCTGCTGCTCGGCGACCCGCGCCTTTACGAAACCTGTGAACCTGTGTTACGTGAAGAGCTTCCATTGGTAAAAGATTGGGTGGCTGACATGGATAACGTGATGAAACAAATAAGGGAACGCTATCACTTTGGCCGGGCCATCGCTGCGCCTCAGCTGGGTATTATGAAACGGTTGATCTATATGAATATTGACAAGCCTGTTGTGTTCATCAATCCTGAGTTGGACGATTTAAGCGACGAGAAGTTTGAGCTTTGGGACGATTGCATGAGCTTTCCGAACCTACTGGTGAAGGTATCGCGTCACCGTTCGCTTACTATAACTTACCTGGACGAAAACTGGCAGCGGCAGCAATGGCGCATGACGGATGACCTGTCGGAATTGCTTCAGCATGAATACGACCATCTCGACGGCATCCTGTGCACCATGCGTGCCATAGATGAAAAATCATTTAAATGGAGGCCCTGATATTTTCATTTCTTCAATAAGTGCGTTGCCAGTTCCAGGCTGATCAGATCGATGAGAAAATGCACCACGATCAAAATTTTGATATTACGGTACTTCAAATAAAACAGCCCGAATACAGCCCCAATAAGAAAGGCGAATATAAATTCCTGCAAGCTTTGAAAACTATAATGGAGCGCTGAAAAAAGCACAGCTGAAACGATAATTGCCAGGTAGGGGTTTCGGATAAGCAGCGCCAGCCGCGTCATAATATAACCTCTGACAATGAGCTCTTCGGTAACTCCTGCCGTTAACGACATGAAAATGATCAGGCCATCGTGCCCGGTCAATATCTTCCGAACCAGCTTTATCACTGCATCACTTTCATGAAATCCCAGCAACCGGGGTATAGCCGATACAATTCCACATGCAAAGCTTATAAGGTACAATACAAAAACAGCAATGATGAAAAAGCTCGCATCAGAATTCTTTTTCTCCCATATCAGTAAAGGCTGCTTTTCTACCTTAACAGCATAAAAGAACAGGAACACCGCAACGCCCCAAAAAATAAATCTGGAGTAAAACAGCCGTTCCAAAAGCGAAAGCGGCAAATACCGAAAACCGATTGATAAAACAAACAGCGCGGCAATTGCGATAGCAATGCCGGTAATAAATATGGCCTTCCGCCTTTTTGTAAGGGCCAATGTAAGGTCAAGGTCATCACTCATTAATAGTATCGAAATTAAATTACCAGCAATATAATAATAGACATCTAAAGGCTGACGAAGTTTCGAAAACTTCGTCAGCCTAAAACAAATTCAGTTATTTTAGCAAACTATAATATTACGGTTTAGTGGAAACTGCAACAGCCCCCGCCATATCGCCCCGGAAGATCCGGATAGCCAACGCATTTTTCTTTTTTGTATCGGGCTTTGGCTATACTACCTGGACATCGCGCATCGTCTATATCCAGCAATCGCTCCACCTTAACGAAAGGCTGCTCGGCACTGCTCTTTTGGCCCTTCCTGCAGGCTTAATGCTTACCATGCCTATAACGGGCCGCATGCTTTCCACCATCAGCAGCAGCCGCATAATGCTTATTGGCGCCCTCGCGTTTAACCTGATGCTTGGCTTGCTGGGCTTTACCAGCCAATACTGGCAATTCATCGTGATATTGTTTTTTTTCGGGTCCTCCCGCAACATCCTCAACCTCAGCATCAACACGCAATCGGTAAGCGTGCAAAAGTTGTATAAAAAAAGCATCATCACCACTTTCCATGGTATATGGAGCTTCGCCGGGCTTGCAGGATCTGTTTTGGGGCTCATCATGGCTTATTTTAAAGTTCCGCCAACCTGGCATTTGCTGATAGTGAGCATAGGCCTTTGCATAGTGGCCCTGGTGGCCTGGCCCAATACCCTGCACCAAAAACCTGAACCGCCCGAAAAGAAACCTATCTTTTCACTGCCGGACAAGGCCCTGCTGAAATTTGCGCTCATCTGCTTTTCGTCTATGGCCTGCGAAAACGTGATGTACGACTGGAGCGGGGTTTACTTTTACAAAGCCGTGCACGCTTCAAAAGTTACCGCCACTGCCGGGTTTGTGATCTTTATGATAGCCGTTACCATAGGCCGCTTTTCCGGCGATCACCTCGTAAATAAATGGGGAATAAAACGAGTGATACAAAACAGCGCCATTCTTATCGTAGCCGGCTTTGCGGTAGTGGTTGGGTTGCCTTACAACATACCTGTACTGTTGGGGTATGCGCTTATAGGTTTTGGTGTATCCTGCATGGTCCCGCTGGTGCTTAGCGCGGCAGGCAGGTCAAAATCAATGAGCGGCGGGCCGGCCATTGCCGCGGTATCGACCGTTGGCTACCTTGGTTTTTTGCTGGTGCCACCGGTAGTTGGTTTTATAGCACAAGCTGCCAACCTGCGCTGGGCGTTTGCAGCCATATCACTTTTAGGACTTGTTATTTTGTGGATGACCACCAAGATGCACGATGATGAATAAAAAAAGCGGCAGGAATTGCCCGCCGCCTTCTTTTAATATCATCAATTGTCCCTATTTTACTTTTAGCTCAAAGCTTCCGTCTACAACGCTAAAGTCCGAACCTGTTTTTTTGTCGGTGGCCAGGTAAGTATGAAACGATCCTTTCGCCAGCAGCCCATCCTGGTTGTATTTATCCATTAACAAGGCACCATAATCCTGCGGTTTGGCGTTTTGGGTAAGGGTATACTCCGTGCTGGTCTTTTCGTTGGGGTGCAGCAAAAACTGGCAGCCCGAAATATCACCCGCCATTTCGGCTATTGGCGCTCCGGGCGAACTGATCCCAAAACTAACCGTGTGTTCCTTATTTATAGCTGTAATGCCATAGTATTCCTTACCATCCAGTTCAAGGTTCACAAAAACAATAGAATCGCGGGTGGCATCGAATACGTAAGTCGAATCTTTCAACTTTACCTCTAAGGTTCCCTGGATCGCCAGGTAGTTGCCCGGGATGGGTGCAGCATTTATTTTTTGCGAGCTATCTGTCAGCAATTGTACCGATGTGTCCTTTGCAGCCGAAACGTTCTCATCTTTCTGGCACGACGACAACACTGCCATTATTAGCAAAGCAACACTCACAAATCCGGTAAACAGCCTCCTCATAAACATCGTATAAAAGGTCACCTAAATTTACATAAATAATTACGTTTCAAAAGCACAAACAGGTTGCTTTTAATATAGATTTAACAATTTTTAACTTTTTAGTTTTGAAAATGATATGGCAATGATGGGGCGAGGCTAAAACAGCTCCCCTATCTTTAAAAATAATCCTCTTGATCCCTCATGGCCAAAGCCGTAATCGAGCGCGATATTGGTTTTAGAAACCTTGTTAAGTTTTATACGCAAGCCCGGCCCGTACCCCGGCTGTATTGCCTGGAAATGCGTGCCCGGCGCAGCCGAAAAAGATTGGCCATTAATAAAAAGCACACCCCCGATAAGCCCGTTCGCTGTTATGCCATAGCGGTATTCCGCTTCACCGTACACCATCTGGGCGCCGCGAAATCGCCCCTGTATGTACCCGCGGCCTGTATTGTTGCTATCCCAAAAAGTTGAAGGCATATCAAGGTAAGGCGGCTTTCCGCTAAGGGTAAGCACATTGTACGACCAAAATGCAAGCACGTTGGTTGAACTGGCGGGGAAACGGAAATATTTACGCACGTCGAGGGTGACTGAGTTCCATGCCGCGGTACTGCCTAATGCCGTGAGGTTTTGACGAAACTGCGACATGGCATAAAAGCCGTGCGACGGATTAACCGAGTTATCCCTCGAATCGAACAAAGCATTAAGTGTAAGCCCTGACGACACGGTATGGTTGGCCGCTCCATATGCTGAGAAATCAGATACATCAGCATCTCCGTCGGCCTTTTGATGAATGCTCCAGTGGTTATCCATCACATAGCCCGCTCCCGCGTAAAAGTTACCGGCAACCCGGCGGAACGCTACCCCCGAAAAGCGGAGGTAATTATAATTCAGTTGGTCGCGGTCATGCGTTGTCGAACTGCTGCCCAGCCCGAAAGTGCTTTGCGGATAGCTATAGAATTTAAGTTCGCCGGTAAAATTATAAGCATTGGCCCTATTCCAGATGTTCCATTTAATGGGCAAAGTAAATTGTGCGTTCTGATTATACGATGTACCAAAATCAACCAGCGATATACGTGATGCCGCACCCGCTCGAAAAGCGATGTTACCCTTTAATAAAACCGACATGCGCGATTGCGTGCTGTAACTAACCAACGGGATAAGGGATAATAGCGGTTTTGCACCAACCTGGGTGCGATGAGATCCGGGCAGCACCCCCGACCGAAACAACCCATGCATTACATCTGCCAGGTCAATTTGTTTAGTTGAATCCTTATGGGTTACGGGTAATTTCTGCTTGCTGGTATCGCGACGGGTATTTGCAAAAACTGGTAATGATAACAAGCTGCCCAATACTACTAATAAGATCGTCGTCACATGCTTCGTTGTATTCATTTACCCGTTTAAAAAGCTTCGTTTAGCGTTACTTTTTTTACGTTCGGATGACATAGTTTGTTGTAGCAGACACCCCCTTTTTGCCCGCGAGTTTTCAACAATCAGTTAAGTGATATAACCGATTATACAACAGAAAGTTACGCTCAGAATATTTCCCCAACGTTGACAAAAAGCCCATGCGAGCCTTGCGTACCGAACCCATAATCGACGCTTATATTGGTTCGCGAAACCTTATTTAGCTTTATCCGCACACCGGGGCCAAAGCCGGGTTGCACCGCCTGCAGCCTGGTACCCGGCACTGCCGAAAACGTTTGTGCGTTCAAAAACACCACGCCGCCAATAAGGCCGTTCCGGGTAATGCGGTACCTGTATTCAGCTTCGGCATATATCATCTGCGCGCCGCGGTACCGCCCTTGTATGTAGCCCCTGCCGGCATTGGTAGATGCATCCCATAATGTCGAGGGCAGATCGAGGTAAGGCGGTGTCCCGCTCAAAGTCAGCCAGTCGTACGACCACAGCGCCAGCACGTTTTTTGACCCTGCGGGAAAATTCACGTACTTTCTTACGTCCAGTATAAGCGAACTCCAGGTTGATGTGCTTCCCAAAATACCTAAATTTTGCCGCAGTTCAAAAGCGGCATAAATACCGGTAAAGGGGTTAATTGGAGAATCGCGGGTATCATATTGGCCGTTGAGCGTTAAACCCGACGAGGTGGTGTGGGTTTTAGCATCATAATTGAGGTAATCGGGCACGGTGCCATTTTCCGTTGGCTCTATGGTTATGTTAGTGTGATAGTCTATTATGTACCCGGCCCCCAGGTAAAAATTGCCACTTATTTTACGCAGGGCTATCTCCGAAAAACGCAGGTAGTCATAATTCATTGGCGCTTCGCTCTCAATGTCCGAACTGCTGCCGAGGCCGAAGGTGCTTTGCGGATAATGGTACAGGCGTATCTCGCCTACAAAATCATAATGATTGTTATGGCTCCAGATACTCGATTGGATCGGGAGCGTTACCTGCTTGTTTTGCGTATAGGCTAAGCTGGAAACAATGGTTGAAACCTTTGATTGCGGCGCCGTACGGAAGATGGCGTTTCCTGCCAGTAAGACTGCCAGTCGTGATTGAAGCGAATACCCCAGCGCAGGTACAACGGATATTTCGGGCTGTGCCCCAACGGTGTCCTTTTTTTTAGCTGCGGGCGTAAGGTGGAAAGCCGAATGCAGTATATCCCCCATATCAGCTTCTGCCACACTATCCCGCAATGAGCGTTGGGTTGCCGGGTTGCGCAGCGGGATATATTTTCTGCGTTGGGCGCTTAACGGCCCGGCGGCTAAAAGCCCCGGCAGCATCAGCATGAAAATTTTCTGAAAAGTGCGCGTCATGCCGTGTGTTGATCGGGTATATGTATTTTTTCGTGCTTTTGACGGGTGTATCACTGCCAAGTCTAACGCAAGTTATCAGCCTAATATTACCAAATTGCTTAGTTGGCTTTAACATCTGCATTATCCCGATATTTTTACACAAAACCCCGCATCGGCCGACTTGTTATTAAATCCATATGCCCACGGGAAAGTTCTTATATTAGGTGCACCAACCAATATGTACCAATTTCCCTAAAATGAAAAAGCACCTGGTAGCTCATCTCATTACAACAGCAATGCTTGTAACCCTTTTGTCGTGGAGCGCGGCTGCACAGCAGCAAAGCATTAACCGCAAATGGTGGAAAGAAGCGGTGGTGTACCAGATATATCCCCGCAGCTTTATGGACAGCAATGGCGACGGCATTGGCGACCTGCAGGGTATCATTTCAAAGCTTGATTATATCAAAAGTTTGGGGGTAAATGTAGTATGGCTTAACCCGATATATAGTTCGCCCAATGATGACAACGGCTATGATGTGAGCGATTACCGCAACATTATGAAGGATTTTGGCACGATGGCCGATTTTGATGAATTATTAAAGGGACTGCATCAGCGGGGCATTAAACTGGTGATGGACCTGGTGGTTAACCACAGCAGCGACGAGCATGAATGGTTTAAGCAAAGCCGGAGTTCGCGCACAAGTCCGTATCGCGATTATTACCATTGGTGGAATGCCGAACGCGGCAAACCTACACCGCGTTATAGCTTGTTTGATGTGAACCACGATGCCTGGCGGTACGATTCGCTTACTAACGCTTATTACCTGCACTATTTTTCGAGAAAGCAGCCCGATCTTAACTGGGAAAATCCGAAGCTGAGGGAAGAGGTTTACAATATGATGAAGTTTTGGGCCGATAAGGGGATAGACGGTTTCAGGCTGGACGCATTCCAGTTTGCGGCCAAGGATACCACATGGCCAAAATTTCCGGATGGTTACGAAAAGAATTTTTCAAAATATTATGCGATAGGGCCGCATTTGCATGATTACCTTAGGGAAATGAATAAAGAGGTGCTAAGTAAATACAACGTGATGAGCGTTGCTGAAGGCGCGGGCAATTCAATGAAGGATGCACATAATTTGGTCGACGCTGACCGGCACGAATTGAACATGGCCTATGCTTTTGACGGGGTTGATATAGCCAAACCCGAAGGTTACAGCTTACTGCATTTCAAACAGGTGTTTTCCAAATGGGATAGCGCCTTTGCCCAAAAGGGCTGGTTATCCATCTTCCTGGCTAATCACGACCAGGCGCGAATGGTGAGCCGCTTCGGTAACGACGGGCCTGATTTCAGGTCTGCGTCATCAAAAATGCTCACCACTTTTATCATGACCATGCGCGGAACGCCTTATTATTACAATGGAGACGAACTGGGTATGACCAACGCCGGTTTCGACAAAATAGAAGATTACCGCGATGTGGCAACCCTGAACGAATACAAGCATCAGCAGAACATTGGCGGTGATATGAAGGCATATATGAAACGCATAGCTTTTGAATGCCGCGATAACGGCCGTACCCCTTTTCAATGGAACAGCAGCGAAAATGCAGGCTTTACCGCCGGCACGCCGTGTATAGGTGTTAACCGCAATTACAAAACAATAAACGAAGCTGCCCAGGATAAGGACCCAAATTCAATTTTGAACTACTTCAGAAAAATGGTGGAGCTGCGCCGGCAAAACCTGGTGCTGGTTTATGGCAAATACACCCTGCTGGATAAAACCAATCCTGATGTATATGCTTATACCAGGCAGTTGAATGGCAAAAAGCTTTTGGTACTGCTCAATTTTAAAAGCACATCGGCCTCCGTAAAAATTAGCTATGACCTGGAAAAAGCAAAGGTTTTGATCTGCAATTATCCGCAAGACTCAAAAGACGGAACATTAAAACCTTACGAGGCGGTTGTGTATGAATTGTAAGATGCTTTCCGTCCCGTACCCTGCTTAAAAGACTTCACCTACCGTTAGGAAAAGGCCGTTCGAACCCTGCTGTCCAAAGCCATAGTCGATATCAAGATTGGTTTTTGAAGCTTTGCTGAGTTTGATACGAAGCCCCGGCCCGTACCCTGGCTGTATCTTTTCCAGTTTCGACCCCGGCACCGAGGAGAAGGTTTGGCCGTTCAGGAACACCACCCCTCCTATCAAGCCGTTGCGTGTCAGTTTAAAGCGGTACTCGGTCTCGAGGTATAACATTTGCGCACCCCTGAAACGGCTTTGAATATACCCGCGCCCCGTAGTTGAATAGGTATCCCACGACGTGCTGGGCAAGTCGAGATAAGGCGGCCGGCCCCTAAGCACCACCCAATCGTACGACCAAAAAGCGATCACGTTATCCGACCCTTCCGGGAATTTGTAATATTTCCGCAGATCGATCACAAGCGACTGCCAGTTGCTGTTGCTGCCCAAGGCCTTGTTATAGTTATAATATTCGATCGCCCCATAAAAGCCCTTCGAAGCATTCACCGAAATATCGCGGCTATCGAACAAAGCATTCAGGCTAAAACCGGAAGAAGCGGTGGAAACATCGTTCTCATAGTGCTCATAGTCCGAAGGGGCGCCGTTCAGTGGCTCCTCGTGCGATATGTTCCAGTGCTTTTGCAGCTTATATCCCACGCCTAAAAAGAAATTACCCGACACGCGTTTGAACGCTATCTCGGACACCCTGAGAAAGTTATAACGCATGGGCTGCTCGCCGGCGATATTGGAATTGCTGCCCAGTCCGTAGGTACTTTGGGGATATACATAAAACCGGGTATCGCCCATAAAAAGCCAGCTGTTATCAAACGCCCAGATGATGGACACAATGGGCAGGGTAAACTGCCGTCGTTGTGTAAACCCCATGCTGGTTGTAATGGCCGATACCCTCGAATTTGGCGTCGACCTGAAAACGATGTTGCCCGTAAACGTAGCTGCTGTTTTTGTTTGCAGCGAATAGCCCACAGCGGGCACAAACGATATGATAGGTTTGGGGCCGATGGTGTCTGCCTTTTCAGGCTTATAGTTTTTGGTAAATATCGATTGCAATACGTCGTTAAAATCCTTCTGCTCGGTCGTGTCGGTCTCAGCTTTACTCGACGTATCCTTCACTTTTTTCGCCGGGTACCGGGTAATCGGGATAAGCTTTTTATCCTGCGCATGCACATCCGTCGCCACAAACACCACTGATATCAAAGTTATAAGAGCGAAAAAACGCTTCATTTACGGGGTATATAGATAAAAGTTTACAATTGGACAGTGGTTAGCAATAATAAGCCTTTTTGCGACAATTATGAAAATTTCAGCGGTTTTGTCCCCGGGAAAATCGTCCATGTGCTTGCACCTATCGTCCATTCTCCCGAACCCGCGAACAGCGCAATTTTGTACTGTTAATCAATCACGCCGAAAGGCATAAAAAAAATAAAGATCATGAAAACATTTTCAGTACCAACCCGCGAACAGGTTTCACCGGCAAACCAGGCCATTTTCGATAATTTACAAAAGGCTATCGGCATGGTGCCAAACCTATATGCTGCCATGGCGCATTCCGAACACGGGCTTGGTAATTACATTGCTTTTCAAAGCGGCAAAAGCTCACTGCGCGCTAAAGAAAGGGAGATCATTAACCTCGTGGTGAGCCAGGTGAACGGCTGTATCTATTGTTTAAGTGCACATACTGTATTGGGTAAAATGAACGGGCTGACCGATGAGCAGCTTATCGAAATACGCAAAGGCAGCGCTCTGTTCGACACCAGGCTTGATGCCCTTGTAAAATTGGTGAAAAGCATAACCGAAAATAAAGGCCGTGTAGATTCGGCCCTGGTTGATAATTTTTATGCAGCCGGTTACAACGAAGGTAACCTGGTTGATGCGATCATCATCATCGGTGACAAAACCATCATGAACTACCTGCACAACCTTACTGGCATCCCGGTGGATTTTCCATTGGCACCATCCCTGTAATAATTTGACGTTAAAAAAACCGGCAGCCAAACCCCAACACCTATATTTGTTGGGGTTGCTTTGCCGGTACCCACCCGCTGCCTGTGTCCTCACAGGCAGAAAACCGGGACTATCCTACACAAAGTTCGAAAACAGAAAACAATGGAAAAAAGATACCCGCTGCCACCATTCAATATGGAAACAGCACTGCAAAAGGTCCAGGCTGCCGAAGATGCCTGGAATACCCGCGATCCCGAACGTGTATCCCTGGCTTATACTGTCGATACCGAATGGCGCAACCGTACCGAGTTTGTCAATGGACGCGACAAGGTGGTAGCTTTCCTGAAACGTAAATGGACCAAAGAGCTCGACTATAAACTTAAGAAGGAACTATGGGGCTTCAGCGAAAACCGCATGGCCGTTCGTTTCGAATACGAATGGCACGATGAATCGGGCCAATGGTACCGAAGTTATGGTAACGAGCTTTGGGAATTTGACGAAGATGGCTATATGCAAAAGCGCTATGCCAGCATTAACGACCTGCCTATACACGAAAGCGAAAGAAAACTTAAATAAGATGAGCAATACAAAAGCGCTTACCATGGTGAATCCCAAAACAGGGAACCTGGCCTTCAAGATATTTTCTTTTGATGACGGAAGCAGTTTCGACCATATCCAACGGAACAATTACTATACGATGGTGATGGTGCGTTCGGGCAGCGGGACCATCAGGGCCGATTTTTCGAACTACGATTTTTCCGACGGGACGCTGATGAGCTTTGCCCCTTACCAGCCTTTTATGATAAGCGCCAACGGCGGCCTGAGCGGCATTGCCATCAATTTTCATCCCGATTTTTTCTGCATCCACCAGCATCATAAAGAGGTGGCCTGCCATGGCGTACTCTTCAATAATATCTATCAGCCGCCGTTTATTACATTTCAGCCAAAAGATGCAGAGACCTTTAGTTTGCTGATAGAACAAATGCGGGCCGAAATGCAAAATGCAGCCCTGGCGCAGTACGAGTTACTGATATCTTATCTTAAGATATTCCTTATCCATGCATCACGTCTCCGGGTCGATCAAACCCCGGCGTTACAACAGCATAGCGAAGCTGAAAAAGAGCCTTTTGTACTGCAAAACCTCAAAGATGCTATAGAAAGCAACTTCAAAACAAAACATTCGGCCAGCGATTATGCCGGCATGTTAAATATTTCGACAAAGGCCCTTGCAAAGATCACGCGCAGCCACTTTAATAAGACGCTTACCAATATGATAGCCGAGCGTATCGTGATAGAGGCCAAACGCGAATTGTACCTTACATCGAAACCAGTTAAGGCAATTGCCTACGAATTGGGTTTTAACGACGAGTTTTACTTCAGCCGCTTTTTCAAAAACAATGCTGACGTATCACCGCAATTATACCGCGAAACCGTGGGCTTCGCCCGGGCCGAAGCCTGAAAAAACGGATAACTTTAGGTGAATTTAACCCAGCACCGAAAGTGTCAGGTTTATGATATCATTAAATACTCTTCGGTCGGCTGTGGATCGCGCGGTTACACGCACGCCTTTGACATTATTTAGGATGAATTGGGCCAGCACCTTTGCATCCTGTTTATTGATTATCTCCCCGCTTTCCTGTCCTTGCTTAATAATATCAAAAAAATAGCCTTCCACTTGCCGGTCGTTCTCGCAAAGCATGGTGTTTACCTCCTTATCCTGCGAGGCCATTTCCACCCCGGCATTCACCAGGAAACATCCCTTATGCTCCTTATCGCTTACCAGTTCGCTGATAATATATTCCAGCATCCGCCTGATCTTTTCTTTTGCCGAGGGTATGCCCTGAATCATCTTACCCATCTTTTCGGCCGTCCCCATTTTATAATGATCAAGCGACCTAAGGAAAAGTGTATGCTTATCAACATAAGTATCATATAAACTCGACCGGCTGATACCAAGTCCATCTACAAGGTCCTGCATCGAGGTACCGTTGTATCCCTTCAGCCAAAAAAGGTTCATCGCCTTTTCAAGCACTTCATCTTCATCAAAATCTTTCGTCCTTGCCATAGCAAAAAAGCCTTGCCTGTTTCAAGGCAAAGCTATTCATTTTATCCTAATTTGTTTAAAAGACCCTTTAAAGCCCTCTCCTTTGGAAAGGGTTGGGTGAGGCTTTACCTTATACCACCACTGGCAAGCAAAGTTTCGCCTGTTAGCCAGCGCGAATCATCAGATGCCAGGAATACCACAAGTGGTGCTATATCGTCGGGCTGACCGATACGGCCCAGTGGAGTTGTCTTTTCGGTTTCCTTCTGAAAATCGCTGCCTATAAACCCGGCAGTATGCGTGCCTTCTGTTTCAACCATACCCGGGTTAATGGAGTTTACGCGGATCTTTTTAGGACCAAGTTCCTTAGCAAGCACCTGGGTAATGGAATCAACTGCGCCTTTGGTTGCTGTATAGATGGAACTTCCCGGAGGCGTTATCCTGGTTACAACCGAACCGATATTGATCACGCTGCCGCCGTTTTCACCAAAACCCTTAACAGCTGCTTTTGTGGCTAACAACAGCCCTAATACATTGGTATTGAACTGGCGGTGAAACTCTTCTTCATCCACTTCTTCAATGCCAACAAATTTATATACGCCTGCATTGTTCACCAGGATATCGACGCCGCCAAATGCCTGCTTTGCTTCTGCGAATAATTTTTCAACATCAGCTGAGCTCGATACGTTACCCTGTACGGCAACGGCTTTACCGCCATTACTGATGATTTCGGCTACTACCTTTTCAGCGCCCTCTTTTGCCGATGCATAGTTAACTACAACTGATGCGCCTGCTGCGGCCAGGTCTTTTGCTATACCGGCGCCAATGCCTTTTGAGGCACCTGTTACCACTGCAACTTTATTTTCTAGCTTTTTCATTTTATGTGTGATTATTATAAATGTGTGATTTTCTATTATAAGGTCTTAAATCCGCCGTCAAGCAAAAGTTCTGCTCCCAGCATATAGGACGAATCGTCCGATGCCAGGTAAACATAGCCTTTGGCCATTTCCTGTACGGTGCCCAAACGTTTCAATGGGGTTATTGATGCCATGTAATTTTTCGAACCGTCTATTTCTTCCTGTGTCCCGCCGGCCTTACCGAATATTGGTGTTTCAATGGGGCCCGGAGACAACACGTTTACGCGTATTCTTCTATCAAGCAATTCTGCCGAAAACGTCTTTGCCAGTGAAGTTACTGCAGCTTTAGTAGCGGCGTAGGCCGAGCCGGTAGGCATAGCCTTTTCGTTTACTGTCGACGCAGTGATAATAACCGACGCGCCATCGTTCAAATAGCTCAATGCTTTCTGAACCGAAAAGAAAGCGCCTTTCAGGTTGATGTCAACTATCTCGTCATATAATTCTTCGGTAAAATCAGCAAGCAGTGCTCCCTTAAACACACCTGCATTCACCACAAGCACATCAAACTTGCCGAATTTATCCGAAGCTTCTTTATAAAACCTGTCTATATCAGCCAGGTTAGCTACATCAGCTTTCACACCGATAGCATCATGTCCTATCTCATTAACCGCTAAATTCAACGTTTCCTGGTTGCGGCCCGATATGGCCACCTTTGCTCCTTCCAGCGCAAATTCTTTAGCAGTCTCTAAGCCTATACCACTATTACCACCGGTAATAACAGCAACTTTGTTTTCTAATTTTTTCATTTTTGTGAGTGACTATTTATATATTTGGAACAATCGTTCCGCAAATATAAGCACATATCGGAACGATTGTTCCAATAAAGTTCAAAGATTATTTCGGAATGACAATTCCAGTATAGATTGAGTATTTGATGACAAAAGCGCGAATTGACGGGGTTGCAGACTTATTGGACCTTCAATCTTTTATCGAAGGAGAACGGTCTTACCTCCAGTATTTTGATCTTATTGAATTCAGGGTGTGCTGGGTTAAACAGGAAGTTATATTCAAGGTCTATGATGGCCGATGGCACTTTCAGTACAGCCGTATCCCGCCGCTGCAGCCAGTTGTCCCCTATCGCTTGTGTCAGCGGATAGTTAAGCACACTATACCATTCCGCATTTTGTTTTTGAAGTTGATTTAAAGTGATCTCCGTGATCCTGAGCTTTTCCGGTAACTGGTAAATAGTTACCGAAAAGTTCCCGGCATATAATGATGTCCCTGAGGTGTGGGCAAGCTTCTCCAGGCACGATAAAGCAAGCGAGCCGCCAGTATAGATAACATACTGCCCGGCAGAGTTCCACCGCCCATCCACTCCCGACCCTTTGCGGTCATTCGCATATTTTGTTTGGCCTATCCGGTAAACCTGCATTGATAACTCAATAATTCAATAACCCGATAATTAAGTAATTGATTAAGCCGTAGCACCGTAATCGATACGGATGAGTTCATTCATGATAATCCCTATACCGGTAATGGTATCCAGTATTTCAAAAGGTACGGCATCAATACCTATGTTATAGCTTTTCAGCCAGTGCTTAAATTCGGTAAGCGAGCCAAAGGTATCGAGACCTTTGTTAAAAAGCTCGAACAGTTGTATAATGTGCTCGCTTATACCCAAATTCAACTCCTTTGTATTTTGGATATGCTTGCGCAAAGTAGGCTCAGTGATATCAAGCCAGCGCGATACATCGGTTTGGGTAGCGCCGGTAACCACTATCAGGTCATTTATGGCATTTGGCTGCAAGCCTTTTCGTATGGCATCAAGCTTTGCTATCGGCGATTTAAAATAACTGGTGTATGGCACAAGCACGTCCGAAAGGTAAATATCTTTGTTAATAGCATCTGTATCATACATTTTATAGCGTTTACCATCCTCATAAAAATAGCCTGATGCCCCCGCGCCGGTCTCCTTATTTTTCTTCTCCATACCCAAAGATAATATTTTTCTTTTTAAAACGAAACTTTTTTCTATTTTATTTAACCCTGGTAATGAACCATTTCAAAAAAAATTCAAAATTATTTGCACAAAGCTAAAATTATTAGTATCTTTGATTATTCCATTATGCCAATCGGCATTTGAATCACAATTTCATCAATGAGCTATAAACGACCTTTCAAATCGGCCAGGGAATTAGATGACCTGATCCTTTGTTACTTCAGCTATGCCGGTGGCAGCCCGTCGGCAGAAGAAAAGAAAGCAAACCATAATACCATTGCACCATCCGGCCCGCCAACATTATCAGGCCTGGCATTCTACCTTGGCTTTAACAGCCTCGCAGAATTTGAAGCCCGCGAAGCCAAAGGCAAGTTTGCCTCGCGTCTAAAACGTGCCCGCTTATATATCGAGGCCATCTACGAGTCAAGGCTGCACTCGTCCACCGGCGCCATATATGCACTGAAAGCCATGGGGCATAGCGAAAAGAGCGCCGGAAAATCGCAGGACAAAACTGACGACACGCTTAAAATAGAGATTTTTGAGAATGGCCCCAAACTTGCCGCCTCAGAAAAAGACATAGTCCTGTAATAAAATTACTTGTTGTAGCTATAATCGCCTATGGTTTTATAGGTCTGCACTACGTTGTTAGTCGTTAACGTATAAACAACTTCGATATGTAATTTTAGGCTGTTGGCTGTCAGCTCATTTATCACTACCGAGTTTGATACAGCAGCATAGGTTGGAATAGCCACATTGCCTGTAAAACCGTAGGAACCGGCTGTCCCGTCTGCCAACCCGGTGACATAGGGCGCCGACATCTGAAACGAGTTATTACTGAAGCTGTAAGTACCATGCGTAGTTGCCGATTCACTGGTAAGCCCGGCACCAAGGTTTGTTGACGGATCTGATGTATAAGCGCTCGCGCTGGCAAAGGTGCCGTCTTTGTTGAACTGCACGGTGGCTACATTGTTAGCCGATGTATTTATCGTAACATTCTGTCGCTCAATCGCATCAATAAATTGCACATATTTCTCTTGTTGAAGAGTCCACTTGCCTACAATAAGGTTTGTCTGCGACGGGCCGGGTGTGGCATTCTTCCCGCACGAAGCCATGCAGATCGGAACTGATATTGCCAGGAATAGAAAATAAAATTTACGTATCATCTAATTAAAGATTGTTGGCGTAATAAAATTAGTTAAATCAAATAATAAAATCAATATGCACCTGGGATGGAAGGCCTCTGCAGTATTTATCGAAAACTATTATACCGGCGCACATACTATTGTTAACCAGGGTGGTACCAACTCGGGCAAAACCTATGCTATTCTGCAGGTACTTTTTTGCCTGGCCGCTCAACGATCCAACCAGGTGATCACCATAACCGGGCAGGATATCCCTCATCTTAAATCGGGTGTGCTGCGCGATGCGCTTGGCATTTATTCGGGTTCGGTTCAACTGGCAAAAAAAATACGGGCTTATAATAAATCCGATCGCATATTTAAGTTTTATAACGGCACCATAATCGAATTTAAAAGCTACGCCGACGCCCAGGACGCCAAATCAGGTAAACGCGACTACCTTTTTGTGAATGAAGCAAATGGTATAAACTGGGAAATATACAGCGAACTGGCATTGCGCACCAGGAAACGGATATACATCGATTACAACCCTAATTCAGCATTTTGGGTACACGACAATTTGCTGGGCGGCCCGGGCGTTCAGCTCATTATTTCTGATCATCGCCATAATCCTTTTATCGGGCAAACGGTAAGGGACAAGATCGAATCGCTGAAAGAAAAAGATGAAAAGCGCTGGCGCGTATATGCCCGTGGCATGACGGGCCGGGTTAAGGGGCTGGTATTTGACAACTGGCACATTTGCGAAACCATACCCACGGGCGCCAGGTTTATCGCCGCGGGGCTTGACTTTGGTTTCTCCAACGACGAAACAGGCTGCATAGAGGTGTATAAGCAAAATGGCGAACTATGGATAAACGAGCTTTTATATGAAAAAGGGCTTACCAATACCGATATTGCTAAGAAACTTACTGAAACCGGACTTAGAAAAAGTGCAGATATCATAGCAGATAGTGCTGAACCGAAATCGATAGAAGAATTAAGGCGGCTGGGCTGGCATATATCGCCGGCCAGGAAGGGCCGCGACAGCGTAAAAAACTCCATTGATATACTAAGGAGATACAAACTGAACATCACCCGGGGAAGCACTAATCTTCGCAACGAATTAAGCAGGTATAAATGGAAAACCGAGCACTCCGGCCGCGTTATTAACGAACCAGTTGATACCTGCAACCATTTAATTGATCCGTTACGATATATTGCATTAAATAAATTAAAAATCAGTAACTTGGGTCGGTCTAAAACCATATTGCCGTCTGTATCTCCGTCTTCCGCAGGCAACATGATCAAAGACATGCTAACCACGTAACTAAACAAACCATTATACTTTAAAACCTCCCTTTGGGGAAGGGGGCTTTATGATAGAAAAAACACTCAAAACCACCGATGGTAAAATATTGGTGCGCATACCTACTGTGCTCAACGAACTGACACTGGGTCAAATGATGGCCATGCAGGAAAAGCATTATCTGGACGACCTGGATGCCATAAGTATTCTTTCGGGCGTGGCGAAGGAAGAACTCAATTCTGTAAGGAACTTTGAAGACTTCCTTGTATTTGGCAACTATGTGATGGCATTATCCAACCAGATAAAATATTTGTATGACAGCGATCTTATCCCGTCAAGAATAACCTTTACTATCGACCAGAAAAAGGTAGTTGTAAATGTTATCCGTAATCTTTCTGTCGAGCCCGCAGGCGCATTCCTGGCTGCACGTGATATTATTGCCGACGAAATAAACGAGCACATTAGTCTTTACGGCGACGAAGACTGGCGGGAACATTTTCAACCCTCGCTGAAAGCATGCTGCTCTGTGCTGGCGCATTATTTCTTTTGCCGCGTTACCGGCAAAAGATATGACGAATACGAGGCCGAAGAATTTTGTGAGGAAGTAAAAAAACTAAGGGTCACGGAGGCGCTGCCCATAGCCCGCCATTTTTTTACCTCTTATCCCAACTTATTGAAACAGAAGATCGCCTTCTCGCAACGGTTCCGACTGTACTGGAGAAAAAAGCAGGTATCCAGGCGTTTGAAAAGTTTAAATACATAAACACTGTCAATTCCCTCGCCGGTGGCGATGTGACTAAATGGGCGGATATTCTAAACCTGCCTTACGAGCGCATGTTCACCAAACTGCTGTTAAATAAAACCGAAGCCGAATACCAGCGCAGGTACACCGACTTGCTCAACGCACAGAAATAGTTTCTTTCGTTGCTTTTTATATAACCCTGAAATGTCCGGGCCGGGAGTGTTTTTTCTATAAACCACTTTTTAATACCCCGACCTCTGATAACCAATCAACTAATCACCAGTCACAAATCACTAATCACCACCCATGCCCATCCGTAACCAAATTGAAGCAATAACACAATTGCTTAGCGAACAACCTACCTTTATTTACGGTACTGTCAACGAGATCAACCAACTTGCCGACGACGCCTCATTTCCTTGCGTTTTTATGTACCCCCTGCAGCCTATCGAGATTTCACCGCAAATAAACGGTTCGGTAGACAATAGTTTCTCAATTTACCTGGAATTCCTGTACAAAACAGACTTCGATCAGTATACCTCTGATAATGAGATATATGTAAATCAAGCACTCCGTATGTCCAATGAATTCATCGTCAAAGCCTCCACCTACCGTGAAGCTGATGGCCGTTATTTCAAAATAAAAGCGGGCGACAAGGCCAAATGCCTGCCTGTTTACAACAAATTCGATGTTAACTCTACGGGCGTAAACCTCACCATTACTTTATCTACCATGTACTATGAGTCTTTTTAAAGATAGTAGTTAGCCTTAAGCCAACATACTAATAACCTAATGCCAGATACCCTATGACCAATGACCTAACCGCTCTTCTCGAATCTCTAAAAGCCGACATCATCCACGCCATGCAGGCAAAAGGGAGATATGCAACAGGGCAAACTTCGCAACAGATTACAATAACGAGTGATGGAAATGGATCTCAACTAAATCTGCCAGCTTACATAGAAGCTTTGGAGACGGGGCGCCGGCCAACCGGCACTAATGCCGCTACAGGCGATCCACCCATGATCGAACGTATCAAACAATGGTGCCAGGCCAAAGGTATTCCCAACAAAGCAGCATGGGCCATTAAAAAGTCAATCGACAAACACGGCTTTAAAGGCGTTCCCGGCTTACTATCCGAACCATTAAGTGACGAGAACATCAACCTGCGTCTAACGCCGGTAGCCGAAAATATCGCCGATACGCTCGCTCAACTAATTGCAGAAGCAGTTGACCTTGACTAAATAAATACAACCGATCCAACATAATCTAATCCAATCAAAAGAATTAACAAATATACCCAATGCCCATTTTAGCAAGAATAGCATACGGCCCCGCAACTGTCACCGGCACACAGGTAAGTGGCCCCGTCTTTATTGAACTCCGGGATGCTGCAACCGGTCAACTTGTCAACGGCAACAACGTTACCGTGGCCTATGATATGAATATCAACGGAACGGTCACCGAAAATTCCGTCAGCATTGCCGGTCAGTCCCAATTAATTTATTACGGTGAATTGAGCGACAGCGACCCGTTCTTTTTTACTAAGTTCCAGGCGGGCACGGTAAGAGCTGCTCCCGACCCCGATCCGCCGGTCAACCGGTGCGACCTCGTACTGGATTATATTTCAGTAGACAAGCCCGAATCATCACCGGGCTCGCTCGATGCGCAAGTGACACTTACCGCCACATCCAGTTACCTCCCCATTCAATACAGTAGCGATGCCGGCGCCACCTGGCAGTTATCGCCGACATTTGGCGGCTTAACCGGCGGGTTGCATCAATTCGATGTAAAAGACGCCAATACAGCAGGCTGCACGGCTACCCGTTCAGTTACTATTCCCGTGTTGAGCAATCTGCTGGTGTCGGACCCATCCGTTGACCCTGGCAATGGAAACATATCGAGATGGAACGCGGCCTTTAATCCAATTTTCTTCACTTATCAACGCAAAGATTTTGAAGTGAACAACGTTTCGCCCGATACCCCGAGTGGTAAGGCGCTCGTATCGGTCAATGCGGCCCTGTCCGATCCGGCAACTGGCTATACCCTATCACCGGGCGATATGGTATATATAAACGCTGGCGGCTACCAGGGCATTTTTAAAGTCAACAGTATTTCCGGTAACAATAGTTTGCTGATCGATGCGGCTTTTACCGGCGATGCCACAGGCTTCATCAATATTAACCGACTCCGCCCTTATTACAAGGTCACCACCAAAATAACCTATTACGATGCATTTTCTGGCCAGCAGCAAACAATCACCGCCACCAACCGGCCCGACAATACGGGCCTGGTAAAGGCTGACTTTTCGAACTTTTTGCAAAGCCTGCTGCGACCAAAAGACGACAGCGACTATACCCAGGTCAATTATCGCGACAGCAATTTAAGCGCAAGCTTCCAAATTCAATATGCCGAAGGCTGGGACGATGGTACGACAGACGGATATACATCCGATTTTATAACTATTGCCGATCCGTACTACGTGGTATACGCAGCCAAACAATTGGGACAAAAATATGGCGGAAACCTGGCAGCTTATGTCCCGTTTGGTACTGTGACGGAAGGTTCCTCATTGGCAAAATGGATAACCGATTTCGAAGAGCCCGCGCTTTCCGCCGGTTACCCCTTTGACATAGGGTTTATTTATAGCGAATATCTGCTAGGCCGCGATGTGTATTGCGAGATCATCCCGCTGGATATTAACCGGAACCCGCTTACCGGCGATGCACAGTCAACTGATTTACTGAACGAAGATGGATCGTGGCTGCTCAACCAGGACGGTAGTAAATTTATTATCGCCGGGCAACTACAGTCCGATACCACACTGCCTGCACAACTTGGACTTAACAGGCTATTGATCAATTCGTCATTTCCGCCAGAGGCTTTTTACTTTACAATTATCTTGAAATATAACGATGAAGATGATATCGCCCACGCCATTACCCAAACGCAAACCATTCGCATTGATGACGCTGTAGACGAAAATTCGGTTTACCTGCGCTGGATTGGACTAACCGGATCATGGAATTACTATCGTTTTGTTTACAACCAGGAAGTTTCGCTCGATGTACAAAATGCCACCATCATCAAAAACTTCGTTTCCGACTGGGAAAGCCAACAGGGCATTGAGGAAGTAATAGGAAAAGATGCCGGGCAAAAAATAAAAGTAATGGCCGAGGACCTATCTGTCAGTGATATCAAAGGCCTGCAATCAATAAAGTACTCACCCAAAGTTCAAATGCTCGTCAACAAAAATCCGGTAAAATGGCAAACCATCGTCATCAACACAGCCACCTATAGCGAGTACGAAACGTTAAACGGGCAAGCACCTTTCAGCATTACTTTCAATATGCCATCCATCAATATACAAACGCAGTGATTTTTATAGGTCCAACTAATTGGCATCATAAGTTTTTGCCCGCTGATGCTAATGACCAATGAACCAATGACGAACCATGAACCAACTCCAACTATATATCAACGATCAGCTCGTCGACCTGAACGACGATGCCCCTATCGCGCTAACCTTCCAGATCAACAACCTGGCCGAGGTACAAAATCAGCAGGGCAACACCAGTAACCAGTTCAAATTACCGCTAACTCAGCGTAACAGGCGAATATTGGGTTTTCCAGACGACATTGCTTTCACAACTGACGCCCCTTATCAACAATACCCGGCCAAATTAATACAAGACGGTTTAGAGATCATTCCTTATGGCCTGGCCGAACTCACCAATATCGAACAGAATAATGCAAACATTACTCTGTTATCCGGCAATGTCGATTTTTTCGACGCTATTGATGGCAAATTGTACGATATGGGCGATAGCACCAGTCAATGGACAAATTATGGCAAAACACTGGCCTGGCAGCCTTACGACCATATATGGAATGTGCATAACATGGCAACATCCCAAACAAAAACCGATGGCTGGATATGGCCGGTAGTTGATTATGGCCTCATCAGCAACTCTGATTATGCCACGCCTATCGATGTGCAGTATCAGCGCCCTGGCTTTTTTATAAAAACAGCAATCGGCCTGCTGCTTAAATCCGCCGGATACAAAGGATCGGGTTCACTGTTACAGGACCCCATATATCCCAAACTAATATGCCAGTTCGCTAATGATTCGTTCGACCACGGCACGGATGTTCAAAACAACGTAACCTATAAAAGTGTAACGGTACAAACCGGGCAGAATTTCAGCAGGTCGCACCCAACTACAGCTAACAATATTGGCGCTATCCCCTTCAGCCTTATCGTTTCAGATACCAGCCATTATTACGATGCCGCTCATAACGGATACTTTGTTTCCGAAATCACCAGTGTAACAGCTTCTGTTGCTTTCGGAATTTCTTTATCGGCCACAAATCCATCCCGAAGTCATGACTATTCGTCTAAAATAGCCATACAGATACGTTTATATAACAACACCGGAATGTCCGATTCTGAAGGCGAGAAGCTTGCCGAAACAATAGTCGACTATGCCGATCGGGGCAATTTAACCACCATCGTTCTCAATAATCAAACGGTTTCATTCGACCAGGTTCTGCAGCCGGGTCAGGGAATCCGGATAACCTACGAATTTTTGGGCTACACCGGCGCTACATTTACCCTGCACAGCGGTGCTACATTCAACATTCAAAATAAGGCCCAGGGCGTGCAATACGGGCAACAAATTCAGTGCGAACGTATTTTTCCGGATATTTCACAAAAGGACCTGCTAAAAGACATTTTGCAAAAGTTCGGAGTTATCTGCCAAACCGATAACGCCAACCGCACAATACATTTCAATTCGTTACGTGACATAGTTAATAATATCCCATTAGCCAAAGACTGGACAGCCAAATGTGTCGACCAGGGCAAACAGGTATCCTTTAAATTGGGAAACTACGCCCAGGTCAACAATATGAAGTATAAGGATGATGATGGTGTACTGCCAAAAGGCTTTGCCGATTCGCAGATCAGCATTGGTGATACCACGTTACCCGCTTCGACCGATCTGTTCCAAAGCCAGTTTGCCGCCACGCTGAACAGGCCATTTTATGGCGGTTCAATAGGCCAGATACTGAAGAAGGACCCCAAAAGCGATGAGAACGATTTTTCATTAAGTACTCAACCGCGCATCCTGGTCGATCAGAAATTCAACCTGATGAGCATCGGCAAATCCGTAACATTTACCGATGGCAACCAGGCAAATAACATCGTTGTCAACGACTGGATATCCACTCCTTACTTTTACAAACCTGATGGCGAATTCAATTTGTGTTTTGGCGACATGCGGTCTGCAAACGGTCAGAAACTACCCGGTCTAAAAACAAAGTATTATCCCGAACTGGAAAAAGTATTAAAACAAACCAAAAAGGTGATCAGATATATTATGCTGGCACCCCGCGACATTTTAGAACTGGATTTGATGATACCCGTATACCTGCAGCAAGATGGTGCATATTACTATATTAACAAGATCGACGCCTGGCGGAAGGGCCAGCCATGCAAAGTGGAATTGGTGAAGCTGGGATAAGTCTAAAGTCGTTGCCTTTGGCCCGAATCTAAGTGCGTGTAAATAACTTCATTGAGGGGTTGGATTAACGAAGCTTAGATAAAAATCAAAAAAATTTGCAAGCAATCATTTTAATTTTTATTTTTACTAAAAAAATTAGCAACCTAAATCCTAACCAAATGAAAAGAAGATTATTTACCACATTATTATTTTTATTACCACTACTCGGTTTCACACAAACCATTAAGCCAATTGACGGTGCAATAGGAATAAAGTTTGGCGATGTTGGCTTAAAAGCTAAAAATATAATAACTGCAAGGGGTGGAAAATTCGATATTGCTGGTAGTAATTACCCTAAATCATTACATTTTACAAATGTAAGATTTGAACATTTTACGTCTGAACTGGCTGCGGTAAAGCTGTTTCACGGAAAAGTTTATGAAATAGGTTTCATTTTTCGTGTTGACACCGGAGCAAAAACCATTTCCTATTATAACGATATTGTAAATAGCCTGAATAAAGTTTACGGAGAAGGTAAATCTACACGGGATTTTAAGTCACCTTATACCGATGGTGACGGAAATGAGGCTGAAGCGATAAGAACCGGCAATGCCGATGTTGAAACTCTTTGGGTCGACAAAAGTAACGCTATTCAAATCAAAATCGTACCTGATGCATATGTTATCATGCTTACGTTTCAGGATAGTAATGTAGCGGAACAGGCCAACGCTCCTCAATAAATTTGATCCGTATACTAAATCTATTTCTCTTACTGAGTTCGATTGTCTTAACTGCTAAACCAAAATCAAATATCTTTTTGGGTGCTTAATTTTGCACTGTCGGCATCAATTTTTCCCTTTTTATTAAGTGATTGCTCCACAGGCATATTGATGTAACTTACAATAGTACCTTCAACATTTTTGTGTTGATAAATATGTAAATTATTTTTTATCCAGTGATATTGCATGTCACTTGTATTTATCAGATCAGGTTCCCTGAAAATATCAAAACCCGTATATTTTTTCATATACAAAAGAGCCGTTTGCTGATAAACCAGTTCTTCGGTTGTAATATTATCAGCCGGAGCGACAATTAAGGTCAACTTATATAGCTTATTGTTTTGGAATTCAGGAGCAATACTGGCATAAGCTTTCGTCAAACCTAATGCAAGCAGATATTCATATCGCTGATCTTCTTCATTGAAAACTAACTTTTTCTCTTTTATTAGATGGTTAAAATGCGCCATCATCTCCTTTTTTGTCATATTAAAAGTAAACCCAAGAAAAATAGTATCGATTAAAGGCTGCTTTCGAATATTGGCATTAATGATTGATTGCAACGTATCTTCTGATCTTACAGCTTCTTTAACAGCTTCATTTGATATGCTTTCAGTAGATTTTTCTTCAGGCTTCGGATGACTACATCCAATCGCTGTTAATAATGATAGAAACAAAGCGATCTTTTTCATAAGGCTGTCAGTTGTTTTAATTTGTGTTGCATGTAAAACTGGCTAATATTTTTCACATGCCCAAAAAAATGAACAATTAGGCCGGTTAGCATATAAACATCTATTTACACTCCTTTTTCCAAAAAACAGAATCACTTCAAATCAACAATCAAATTAAATTATGGCATACGACATATCTAAAAAAATATCCATAGATGTACAGGTAAACACCGATGCACAACGGCAAGTCGACCAATATAAAGTATCGTTTGATAACTTGCGTACATCCATTACGAACCTGGGCAAACCTATTGGTGATCTTTCAAAAAATATCAATTCCCTTGATAAGGAGATATCAAAATACACAGATTCAATCGTTGACTTAACTAAGCAAAATAAGGAATTTAGCTCAACCGGTGAAAAGAATAAAAAGCAAGTGGTGGAACTGGCGGAGACTTTTTCAACACTAAATGAAGCCGTCGAAGCTACAGAACTTGTCACCGGGGGATGGGTAACAGCTATTGCTGCAGCGTTATCGGTAATAGTAACGTATGGTTCAGCAATAGCAGACTGGATTGGAAAGCTTATCCAGGGCGAAACGACGCTTTCTGCTTTTAATAAAACTCTTAAAGACAACAAAATTATAATGGAAGCGGTAAACCACGCAAAGGACGAAGGAAATGCCAATGCACAAGAAGAGTTGGTTCACCTCAAAATCCTTTACACGGCCACACAAGATCAGAATTTATCATTGCGGCAGCGGAAAGCAATAGTTTCTGAACTAAAAACCCAATATCCGGATTACTTTAAAAACTTATCCGATGAGAGCATAATGACTGGAAAGGCTTCAAATGCATATAATAATTTGGCTGCATCAATTATAGCTTCGTCCAGGGCCCGCGCTGCCGAAAATATTATGGTAAAAAACAGTCAGCGGCAATTAGGTAATGACACCACTACCACTAAAGTTACCGCGCAATTAAAAGAATATCAGCGGGAACTTGATCTGACACAGGCAGCATATAAAAAATATCTGAAGGACCGTGGTAGTTACGATGGATCCGGGCGTGACGGTATTGACAATAACGTAGTTGAATATACGAGCAACCTCGATAACATAAAAAGTAAAATAGGTGAACTAAACAAACAAATAGCTGACATTAAAACTGATTCAAAACTCCTCGACGGTCAAAACGCCGCATTAGTAAAAAATATCATCAAAGATACCGAGAAATACGGTGCAAAAATTGTCGGTGTTACCCGGAACGCAAGTTCCCACCAAATTAAGGCCATCGGCATTGTTACAAAAAAACAGCAGGAAGCTTTAATAAAGCGGTTGCAAGCAACGAATGATGCCTATGCAAAACAAGCAGTTGAGGAGAATCAACATTACAACGATGAAAAACAAAGATTAGATAAACTATTAAATGATAAATATATCAGCCTGGAACAATATCATGCCGAGGTTGAAAAACTTGAATCTGAACATCGATCTAATATTTCAAATATCATCGATTCCTATGTAAAACAAGATGCCACAAAAACGCAGGAAGCACAAAAAGAGTTGGTCGCAAGTTCAATGGGCATAAAAGACATCGAAAACAAGCTTGCGGAAATCCCTGTTGTAGCTAAGGATATTGTAACTCCTTACATCAAACAACGAACGGCCGAAGAAATAAAAGCTATACAGGATCGCGCCGACTTCGAGATCCAAACTACCCAAAAAGTTTCGGATACGGCATTTTCGATACTAAGTAAGGGCCTGCAGTCGCGTAGCGATGCAAAGATAAAATCGTTGGAAAGCGACAAAGCGAAGGAACTAAGTAACACCAGCCTTACCTCTGTACAAAAACAAGCTATCGAAGCTAAATATAAAAAGCAGGAGGACGCTGTAAAACTAAAGGCTTTTAAAGCCGAACAAAAAGCATCTATAGCTCAAGCTATTATCAACGGGGCAATTGCGATTACTAAAGCCGAGGCTCAAACAGGTGTATTAGGTGCGCTGGTAATACCAGGCATAATCGCACAAACCGCCGTACAGATAGCCACAATTGCAAAGCAAAAGCCGCCGGCTATGGCCAAAGGTGGATATTTCCAGTCCGATGGTAAAGGCGCCGTACTGCCCGGTTATAGCCGCACGGATAATACGAATGCTTACCTGCGTTCGGGTGAAGCCGTAGTTGTTTCCGAAGCCATGCGCGACCCATGGGCACGCAACCTCGTCAGTGCCATCAATGTAGCCTACGGGGGCCGCGACTTTTCCATATCAAATCCATCACGTGGTTACGCTATCGGCGGCATTTTTACTGACGGCGGCAACGCTAACCGCTATTACAACCAACCTGTTACCGATCAAAAAAACCTGGCTAACACTATTGCCTACCAGATGATCAACAATTTTCCGCCTGTATATGTCGACGTAAAGGACATCAACAACCAACAGAATATCCTTGCCCAAACGGTAAACAGGGTCAATTTATAATATTTCAATACCGTTCACAGTCGACAAAAAACGTAATCAATCCCTATCAAATTATCTATATGACTATCGAACTCGCAAATACGCTGTTTGACAACGGCATATTCTCTGCTATGTATAAAGGCGGTTTTATTACCAATAAAATCTTCATCTATCGCGAAATGTATTTATGGGTGCATGCTCAAATAAAAACCCGTTCCATCACCAAGCACCAGGCAGTACTCGAAGCCGCCGGTAAATTCAACCGCGATGAGCGGACGGTGTGGCGGGCGTTAAATTGTTTTGAGGAATAAAATAGATTTGTGTCATTTTGATACGACTGCACTATCCCATACTTTTAATTTCACTATCAAATCATCGTACCACTCTGCGTACTCCCCGTCAAGGCCCCCAAAATGCTTATAAAAATCCTTGAAATAAGCCCTGGCTTGTTTGCTGCCGGATAAAGCGCTCATAAACAGTCTGTCGGCCATCTCCATGTTTATATTATTAACCGTGGTCGGCTTCACCGTTTTTTTTATAGCTTTTCGGTATTCATTAAGGACAGCTTGTATCTGCTGTTCATTATATTTCGGAATTTGCCTGTTAACCCTTAAATCCTTTGTTGCCTTGCCGTTCCTGAAAAAAATGCGCTCAACTGTCCAAACGGTCCATTTATATTGCATATTTTTCCCGGTGGGAAGGCTGTCAATAGTTTCAACAAGCAAAGTATCGCTATGAACCCTTAATTGGCATTCAAGCGTGGCGCCCCAAAATTTGATAGCACTCTTTTCACCGCAAACAGTCAGCACAAATTCCGAATAATACGTCCTGCCTTCAGCTACCTGCGTATCCTTATAACCGCACAAAGCAATCGATTTTCCGTTTGATAGACGAAAAACTGTATCAGCTTTCCCCGGACTCGAAAAACCAAGATCGTTCGGGCAATTACAGTCTTGGGCTTGGGTGTCAGAAAAATTAAAAACAAATAAAAACAACAACAATAATGAAATGACTTTCATACGATTTAGGTTGTATTACGAAGTTAAAACTTTTGAACTATAAAAAATTTACCTCCCTGACAAAATACTGCCACCACTTCTATAAAACACAATCGCGATATTTGAATATGCCAATCATCATAACAATCATTTACCTTTCAGCATTACTCAACTGGTACCTACGTGAGCAATCAGTGGAATCCGAATAAAATCGGTGCAATCAAAACAATGCACTGACAAAACACTGTCACCACTTTAACAAACAATTCTCCCGATATTTGAATATACCAAATCGGCAACCCGGATCAAACAACTTCGAGTCCAAAAATCTTCCTGACCCCGGGATATAATACCCACCAAAAATCAATACAAATCCATCGGTGTGATCAATATTACAATCGGTGCAATCAACAAAAACATGAGCTACAAAATCTATCTATACGATACCGATACCGACTGCATCGGATCCGGAACCTTATCATTAGTTGAAATACAAAACCAGTTGGAAGCAGCAGCCGGGCAGGATGTGGAAGTGCATATCAGCTCGGCAGGCGGCAGCGCTTTTGATGCCATTGCCATATACGATTTGCTAAAAAAATATCCCGGCAATGTTACTACTTATATCGACGCGCTTGCCGCCTCCGCAGCTTCCATTGTCGCTATGGCAGGCGAAAATATCATCATGAGTAAATATGCCTTGTTAATGATACATAAACCGATGGTCGGCTCGGGAGGTAACGCCGACGAATTACTTAAAGATGTGCAAATGCTGAATGTGGTACAATCGCGCCTGGCCCAGATATATATGGATAAAACCCGGTTGGACGAAGTCACTATAAACAGCTTAATAAACTCCGTCACCTGGATGACAGCCGACCAGGCCCTTGACCTTGGTTTTATCGACCTGGTTGAAAATTACCAGGAACCCGTCATAAATAGCGCCATTATCAAAAAGTACACAAGCACCGCCCCTGCTATCTATCAACGCTGCATTAACAATATCTTAAACATAAATACGAACATGAACATTGAAAACAAGGAACTTATCGAAAGGACAACGTCTGTCCTCGATAAGATTATGAACTTCTTTAAGAAGGTTGTCAACAAACAAACCATTACCGACAAAGGCACATTACACCACGCCGGCGAACTGGACAAAGGCGCTGAAGTTTATCAGGACGAAGACATGAGCATCCCAGCAGCAAGCGACTGCTACACTACACCCTCCGGTCAAAAGCTTACCGTAAAAAGCGGGACGGTACAGAAGATGGACCCGCCTACTGTCGATCCTGGTGCCGACGACGATGATGACGACCTGCCCGAAAGCCTTTTCGGTTCAAAAAAGAAAACTGATGTGCAAAACAGGGTCAGGGCGATCAAAGCAAAACTGCACGCCCAAAACGCCCTACTTGCAGAGGCAAAGGCCGCGCTGGAAGCAGCAAATATGCGCCTTGATAAAACGCGCGAAGAAGTGAAAAACGAGATCCGTTCCGATTTCTCACCCGAAAGCTCACGCCGCAGCAGCAAAGCAAAAACCGAAACAACCCCGTTTTTCGCCCCGCAAACTACGCTTGCAAAAAACGCAGTTAAAAAAGCGATCTCTAAATAGTTGAACCGTTGTAAGGTTGCAATGCTGTAAAGCGCATGCTTCCTCGTTTCAACCTTAGACAATCTAACATTCAACTTTAAAACTTTCCAACATTACAACAAACAAAACATGGCTCAATTTACATTTACAAACAACACTTATGCCGGCGAAGCGCTGGCCGGGTTTATGGCCAGCACGCTCCTCGAAGCCGATTCGGTGAAACGTGGCCTGCTGACTGTTATTAACGACATCAAATCGCGCAAGGTAATTCTTGACGTCGACGACGACGTAGTTCTTCAGGACCCTTCCGGCATATTTGCCGACCAGGGCACTACCGCCTTACAAAACGAAAGCTACCTGGACCCGGTAGTGTACGAATTTATGAAGCAGGAACAATGGGACAAACTCGTTCAATCATGGGAGGCCCAAAGTTTAAAACCAGGTGCCTTTATGGACTATGAAGGCGTTGTCGACCTGTCTGATTTTATGGTTCAGCGATACCTGACCAAGATACAGATCGCCAACGAGCGCCTATACTGGCTGGGCAAATCGGCCACCAAAGAAGCTGCCTTCACAGCATCGTTTACGGGTCTGCTCCCAACAATATCTGCAGCGTCCGGCGTTTATAAAGTTGGCCTGGGCAAAGCAGCAACATCTATGGCGGCAACTGCTATCAGCGCTTCAGGCGTAGTCACCGTGTCCGACACGACTACCCTATCCGACGGCGATGTGGTGTCCATCACTGCCGTAACCGGCACCAGCAAAGACACCACCAACGGTTCAAGCGGCGCGCCTGATGTGCAGGGACAATCATACTTCATCCAGGTATTAGGTGGAACTACCTTCAAATTGGTGCGGAATTATAACGAAGTAAATACACGCAAGCCTGCAACCTTTACCGGTACATCAACTGCGGCGACGGTAAGCTATATCAATGCCAGCAACGTTTTGGGTGTATTAAGTGGCGTTTACTCGCAGCTCGATCCTGCCGACCGCAGCCAGGAAGATTTCAACCTGCAGATACCTTTCCACGTAGGCTATGCTTATGCACAAGCTCAGGCCAACAAAGCCACCAACGTGCTAAATGCTTTCACCGATCCTAAAAAGATGGATTACCTGGGCGTACCGTTACAATTAATGAATCACTGGCAGGCTAACACCATTCTTGGCGCCCGCTCGTCAAACTTATTCCTTGGTGTCGATCTTTTAGGCGATGCTTCAGAACTCTCGACTGTATACATGAAGCCTTACACCAACGACGATGTCGTACGCATGAAAGCCCGCATGAAAGCAGCCGTAAACTTCAAATTTGCCAACGAGATATTCTACCTGAGCGCATAAGCGCAATAACTGAGTTATTGACTTATTGATTTATTGAATTCAAACGATTCATAATCCAATAATTCGATAACCAAACAATCAATAATTCAATAATTATTTAAATCAACAATCAATCCATGTCAATCTACAATAAAATAGCCGCAGGCTTCAGCCTGGGCACCGGCAGTCCTGTTACTGCGGGCATCGAGGATGTTATTTACATCTTTAACCAGGATGATATCACCCTAACTTACGATCCCACCAATCCCCTTATCATCACAAGCCTCACTGCTGTAAGCAGCGCCAAAGTTTACAAGTTCGAAGGCACTAACAACAGCTTCAACACCATGTCGAAACTGGCAAAAACACAGGTTGGCCCGCGTTACACCGAGGAGATCGACTTTAATATCGCCGGTTTCTCTGTCGATATCAAAGCGCAACTGATGGCCATGGGATACGGTCGCGTAAGAGCGATCGCGATCAATAACTATAATTCCAGCGATTCGGCGGTCGAACTGTTCGGCGCCGTAAACGGCCTGATCCTTACCGATGCTGAGCGCAATGCAGCTGACGAAACGCTGGACGGCGGGTACAAATTAAAATTAACCAATCCTGATAAACTGAGGGAGCCCTATCCCCCGCGCGCGGTCTCTATCGCACCTGAAAGCGGTTCGGCTACTTATACCAGCACTATTGCGGCCCTGGAAGCACTGGTAGCATAATCATTAGTCAAAAGGTCATTAGTCATTAAAGGGCTAATGATCAATTAAAAAACAAAAATCAATGACCAAATGACTAATGACCAATGACTAACAAAAAGAAATACATTCTTAAACCTGGCAAACACCAGTTCGCGCCAAAATCACCTGCGGTACATACCGACGAAAACCTGACCGATGCTGAAGCCGAATGGTACCTGGATAGATATCCTCACATCAAAAGCCTGTTTATCCGGTGCCGTCAGCCTTTCCAATCATCAACCGCACAAGGTAACCCACCCTCTGAATCGGTGAAATCACCGGCAGAAATCGGTGTAATCACAAACAACCAAATCGGTGAAATCAGCCAAAAAGAAACCGGTGTAACCAAAGAAAATAATAATGAAGACCTATCTGCCACAAATTGAACGCCGCATTTTAGTACGTCCTAACCAAACCTTCGGAATACTAAACTATGATATGGATAATGCCTACCCGCAGCGCATGCTCGAACTGGTATCATCATCGCCAACGGCAAAAGACTGCTGGAACAAAAGGGCAAAATTCATAGGTGGCAATGGTTTTGAACACGAGGAATTGGGCAAACAAATAATTAATGCCCACGGACTCACATTAGCAAAATTACTGAAAGCTATAGCAACCGATAAGGCGCTGTTTACCGGGTTCGGCATCCATATCAATTATAATGCTAACTACAGGGTTGCATCAGTTAATTATGTCAGGTTCGAGGACATCCGCCTGGGCGATACGGACAGCCCGGATACTGCCGGCAAATTTGCGCTTTATCCGGATTGGGGCCGCAAAACCTGGAAAAACATCACGCGCAGCAAGATCATTTTTTTGGATAAGTACAACCCAGACCCTGCCGCAATTAAGCAACAGGTAATTGATGCGGGCGGTTGGGAAAAGTACAAGGGCCAGCTATATTATTTCAATCCCGAAGTTGGTGATTACCCGCTGATAGAAGCTGACAGCGTTTGGGAAGATTTTGAGACCGAAGCCGGCATCAAGATATTCAACAACCGCGAGGTGACAACCGGATTCCTTCCTTCGACGATGCTTTTTATGCAAAGCCGCCGGGAAGAAGCTGATAACAGCAGGCCGGACAGCGACGAGCAGCATTACTCCAATATACCATCCCAACTGGAGCGCGACCTGGGGATTTTCCAGGGAGCGAAAAGCGCTCAAAAGATCATCGTAATAGAGTATGATGATGAAAACTCCAAACCGCAGTTTCAGCCTTATTCTATCCAAAACAACGATAAGCTTTTTGAAACTACCGAAAGATCAGTCGAAGCTCGTATTATAAAAGGCTTTTCCATACCCAAGGAGCTGATCAACGCTGAAAGGTCATCCGGGCTAAGTAACGGCGGCGAAAAGAAGGAGGCCATTCGGGAATTTAACGATAACACCGCCCCTGACAGGCTGGAACTATCTGAAGCCTTTGCGGAAATATTTGGCAATTTTTATATCAGCCTAAACCCCTCAGGAAACTGGGCCATTCAACCCGTTCCAACAACCGTCGCGGATGATAACGCGGGAATGACCGCAGGCAATAGCATCAATCAATTATTGCTGTCCAACATGCCACCGGCCAGCAAGATTGCCACCCTGGTACACGCCTACGGCTTTAAACAAACCGAAGCGGAAGCGATGGCGGCTAGCAAATAGCCGATAGCTCATGCCAGCCTGCCGCAGGCTGGGTTCATAGCAAATCAGGTTGTGAACCATCTGTCTGCTATGAACTATGATCCATCAACCATTAACTAACATACAATGAACACGCCATACCTGATCGACCAGATCACATTCCAAAATTATGAGGACCTGTCCGTAAACGTTAAGTCCGACCGGATCAAATTCTTTGTCAAAAAAGCGCAGGAACTCGACCTGAAACCATTTCTGGGCCACGCGCTTTATTATGACTTTATCCAGTATTTCAATACCGACGGCTCGCTGAAGGACGAAACGCCGCAACCTTATAAGGACCTGCTGAACGGCAGCGAATATCTCGACCGCTACGGCCACGTTATCCTGTATGAAGGCATCCTGCCCATGCTGGTATATTTCACCTTTGCCCGTTTTATCGAAGCCGATGCGGTACATTATACAGCCACAGGGCCGGTGATCAAACACCATGATAACGCCGATGCCCTTTCACCGCAGGATGTAGCCAAACTGGTTCAGCAGCACCGAAGCGTAGCCAACGCCCATGCCAACGAGGTGGAGAAATTTCTGCGCGACAACAAGGCCGACTTCCCTTTATGGAATTACAACCCCAAAAACAGGGGCAGCCGTCAGGCAGGGCCGCGCATTCGCAGCGTAGATAAAACTGCCTTCAACTATCCCGGCGATGATTACGCCGGCAATTATTTACCACTCGACCAATTATTAAATTAATGCCGACAGATAAAAAAATAAGCGAATTACCGGTAGCATCAACCCTCAGCGGGTCCGATCTTTCAGTACTGGTTAGCGGGGGCAGCGATTACCAGTACGCCTTATCAACCTTGCTGGAATTTATTGGCTCCAACCTGGATATGGGCGCGCACGTTTCTTTTGGTGGCACCCTGCCGCAAAATACGGTTGGCAAAAACGGCGATGTATTTGTTAATACTTCGGCAGGCAGTTTTGCACAAAAAGTTTCCGGCGCCTGGGCGGTAGCTTATGCCCTGCCTGCTTCAGGCGGCACGGCCGATGGCACCGTATTGTACGGTTTAGGCGTACCTTCATCATCGAGCGGCAGTAATAACGATACCTATATTAACACCGGCACGGGTATCTTTTACCAAAAAACAGGTGGTGCGTGGAGCCAGGTATTTTCCATGCAAACGGGCCCGCAGGGCCCTCCCGGAACAAATGGCGCCAATGGCACAAACGGTGCCGATGGTAAAACTGTGCTGCATGGCACAACCAATCCTTCTAACCTGTCAACCGGTACCGATGGCGATTTCTATATCAATACCAATACCTTCACATTCTTCGGCCCAAAAGCCGGGGGCGTTTGGCCGGCAGGCGTAAGTATGGTTGGCGCAGATGGCGCCACGGGTCCTGCCGGCCCGAAGGGAGACACAGGTGATGACGGTCCTGCCGGCGACGCGGGTTCCGCCGGACCTGGAGTAGCTACAGGCGGCACTGCAGGACAGGTACTATCCAAGCAAAGCGGCGCCGACTTTGATACTGAATGGATAGACCCGCCGGCAACCGGTGCAATAGCTCCGGATGGCATCATAACAGGGCTCAGCGTTTCTATCACCGATTTATCGGTAAGCGTAACAGCGGGGCAGTGGCGCATTGCCGGCGTAAGCTATCAAACCACATCCGCCACCAGCCTTACGCTGGATACCGCTGATATTACCGATGCCCGCATAGACCTGATATATGCCGATGATGCAAACACCGTTTCGGCGCTTACCGGAACAGCCTCGCCTAACCCGGTAAAACCATCATTGCCTGCCAATTCCATCGAGATAGGGTTTGCGCTTGTAACACCCACCGGCAGTTCGGTAAGCGGGGCGCCCGGCGCCGACTATGTTACCCAGGCAGTTTTTGTGGATGTGGTTGGCGATAAAACCGCGTTGCTTACCGGTAACAAAAACAACCTGGTAGGCGCCATTAACGAGGTTTCCGAAAACGTGGCTGCCCTTAACCAGGATAACGTCATCCTCAAAATATTTAAGAAAACTAATTATTCTTAACCGTCTTCCGAAGTCCGCGGACTGAAATTCAATAATTCAACCAATCAATAATTCAATAATTATTCCCCCATGTCTGATTATAATCAAATAGTCGCCTTTACAAAAGGCGTCGGTGTGCGCCCGGTATCCTTCACCAATACCGACAGTACTACCGCAAAACAGATCTATGCCCCGGCCGACCCGGCCAGCCGCATCAATTTCATGGCTGTTTCGTCTACGGCGGCCACGCAGCACTACGTTTTGCTGCAGTTGCACAATTCCGTCAGCGGCGAAATTGCACCGCTGGGTGTTATCACTGTTCCGGCAGGTGCCGGAACTAACGGGTCTGTTGCAATAGTATCCGGCTTGAACAGGGGTAACCTGCCCTGGCTGCAGATAGACAGCGACGGCAATCCTTTCATCGACCTTAACCTGAACATGAACCTGGAAATGGCTATGCTATCGGCACTTTCATCAGGCGAAACCATTACCGTAACCACATCGGGCGGATCATACGCAGCATAATTATGGCATCACGAAACGGCTTAAACCCCAAAATACGAAGCCCCAAAGGCGTGGGCCACGGCAGGGCGCTGCCTGCACCGTTTGGGTTTGATAACGGCATATTTCCCGACGGAGTGGACGATTACCTGACCGTACCAGGACTGATAGGCAAACCCATCCCCGACCAGTTCACCGTCGAATTCTGGGTCAAATTTCCCGACCCGGTGAATGATTTAGGCGGGATATTTAGATTAGCAACTGTCGGTGGACAAAATATTATGATTTCAAGGTCGAATTCTCCATTGACAATTAGCTCTGATATAGCCGATCAAGGTGCGGGATTAGCATATACTTTATCGTCCGACACAAGACTAGGAGCTATAGCGCACTCATTTAATATGGCGACTGGTGACACTTCTTTCTATAGCCCCAGCGCCATACCCAGTTACATTAATAAATCAAACCTACTTTCATCAACTGGAGCAAATATTCAATTATTTGAGTTTTTTACTCCAGGGACTTATACCACCCAGAATAGTAATGCGGCAATCGATGAGTTTAGATTATATAACAAAATCATAACCAATGAACAATTTCTCACCAATTATAATGCAGGAATAGGAAATAATCCATTTGAGACAGAAAGTCTATTGGTTTGGCTAAAATTCGAGAAATTCGAAATGTTAGATTTTTCGGCTCTACAAGATGGAAGCGATCTTCGCCTTGGCATTAGAGATTTTAGCGGACTAAATCATCATGCATTGCCATTTAATATGGATACGAATCCAGCCTCAGGCAACTACGTTTTAAAATCATTTTGATATTTTCAGATCAAGGCGTCTAAAGAAAAGTCGTTTGATTTTTGGCTGTAATTTTTTCTCTAAAGTCCATGATATAAGAAAAGTTGAAGAAATATAGAGAATTACTTTAGCTGCATAGCTAAATGGACCATTCCCCAAAAAACTTAATTGACCAAATAAAATTAAAAGCGGAAAATGGATGATATAAATCCCGTAAGAAATGTTTCCTAACCACATCCCTATTTTTTTAATAACCCACTCATCCGATTTAATAAATAAAGCGATAATACTTATTGCATAAAAAATAATTCCTAAATAAAACCGCGTTTCAAAATTGCCATTTTTAACATATACGTAAAGTAGATAAATTGGTAAAAACTGTAGAAATAAAAAGAAAATTCTTTTATACTTTAAATCTCTGCCTGCAAAAAAAAGAACACAAAAAAAGCAATAAGGGAGGAGTAATAAGTCATTTGCATTAACAATTATTTGCGACCAAAACTTCCCATTTAACATTATTGGAGATCTAAATCGTTCTAATAATAAAATAATGTAGCCGCGATATGGCAACGTGTATCCTATGCCGAGAATATAAAATAACATCGGGGACAAATGACGTTGTTTTACAGGCCCGTTTAAATTCCACGCGACATATAAGCCTGCCAACCAAAAGCAATACCCGAAACAGTAAGCGCTTACTATTTGGCTTACTGGGAAGTAAGTATTGAAAATGCCAATAATCAAAAAGAAAAAAAAAGCTAAAGCAGGTTTGATTTTAAAATAAGAAATAGGGATGAATAATAAATAAAATAAGGCTTCATAGTTTAAAGACCAAGCTGGATTATTTTCCCAAATCACCGGATACGCTATATTTTGGGTAAGCGTTAAATTCGAAAAAACTATTGGAACAGGAATTTTATTAGTAGCCACGCAAAGAGTCAAAATAATAGCTACCAGATAAATTGGGTAAATTCTAACGAATCTTTTTTTTAAATAGAGAACTATACTCGATACTACTAAAGGTTCTTTGTGATTAATTCCAATAACGTATCCGGACAATAGAAAAAAAATTAACACTGCGAAATGAGCCGGCGAATCGAACCCCTGTAAACCAGATATCGGGAAGTAAGTAGGATTAAAATAATTATTATGAAATATTATGTGGCTGATCAAGACAATTAATGCAGCAAACCCTCTTAGAATTTCAATATTTTGATTAAAAATTCTCGGCGCTTGCATCAAGTGAAAATGACTATGTGGCTAATTGTTAAAAAAAGCATCTCGCCAAAATAAATGCCTTACAGGGCCGATATAATGTCTAGCAAGACCGCTTGGTGGAAAAGAAGGCCTAATATCAAATTGATCTGAATAAAATAGCAGATATTTTTCTTCTGACATCTTTGATAAGCCCGTGAGTTTTTGTAAGTAAGCAAATATAGTTTGTTCAGTCAAATGACCTGACTCCAAAATAGCCACTGGCAAAATTTCATTAATTGCCGTTTTTTGATCTTCAGTCAAATAATTAATAAGCATTATACCAGCACAATAATATGGCTGATTAAGTACTATGTCTAATTTGGCTTTTTCAATTAAGTTTAGGTCATAGCCTGCTTGATAATCAAAAGACATATTAATATTTAGTTCGTTTTCAATTAATGAATTGATATCATTGATTGGGTTTTTTAACCATAAAACATCTGTGTCTGTATACAGCACCGGCAATCCCAAATCCAAGACCTGCATTACCGCCGCCATTTTTAATCCCATAGGATTTTTAGAAGCAAATTCCTTTATAAGAGCGTTACCTTTTTTTTGATAATACTGCAAACATTCTTCCGCAGAGATTATTGTCAACTTTTCCGCGGGGTAAATGGCTTTTATGTCTAGTAATTTGCTATCTGGAAATCCAAAATCAGTAAAAACATAGAGATGGGGAATTAATTCAAAATGCTTTTGGATTGATCCTAACACTTGCTTCAAAAAAGGGTAATGCCTTGACCCACACAAGATCACATAATTAAATGATGCTAAAGGTTTGTTAATTGGGTTGACCGACGAAAAATAAGTTAACAAATTTTTGTAAAACAAAACAGGAAATCTAAAGGCAAAACTGTTGCGAAGTCTTTTGAACATACGGCTAATATATAAAACGAAATCTAATAAGCATCTTCTTTTCCACATCAGCTTTAAGTAAGGTTATCCTTAATCACTACCCATCATGACAACCATCGAACACCGTGAGCTCAAAGGCATCACGCTCAAAAACATCATCGTTACCGTCGTAAGCACAGCCAGTATCGTAGCATCGGTAATGACAACCTATTTCCAGCTAAGGAGTGATCTTCACGACATCCGCCAAAAACAGGAAGCTGACGCACGGGTAAACGATCTGCGGCTGAAAGTTTTGGAAAGTGAGGTTTCAATTCTTCAGCAACAGGTAGATGAGATCAAAAGCGAAAGAACAGTTGCGTTCCGCCAAAAAAACTGATCAAAATTCAATTACATACTGCAAGTCAACCATTCAATAAATCAATAATTCCATAAATCATTAACTAAACAACATGAGCTTAAAATCATTTCTATCAAAAATCTGGGCTGAAGTAAAGAGACTATTTGAAGGTATCCCTTCCGAACTAAAAACCGCCATAAAAATAGGTGTATTGGTAACCGAGAATATCAAAAAATTCACTGATTCGCCTGCGGCAGATGTTTTAACGGCCATCATCCCGGGCGACATTGACGACAGGGTGAAGGACCTGCTTCGCGCCAAACTGCCCGCTATCCTGGCCGAACTTAAACTGGCCGACAGTTGCGCCGGTTTAACCGATCCCGCGGATATTACATCGTGCGCCATAAAGGTGCTGCAGGGTATCGGAGGCGATCCACAGAGCGCCTTTCTGCATAACCTGGCCATACTCGTAGCCGAAGTTGCTGCCGATGGCAAATTGTCGTGGGGCGATGGGGTATATCTGTTAGAATGGTATTACAAGCATGAATACAAACCGGCAGCATAAACCAGCGGCACGCTGTGATTTTTAATTTTAACAATTTACGCGAAAAACATATATTTGCAGCCTCGAAACCAGGAGCCGATCATTTCGGCTTTTGGTTTCATAGGCCCGGATGGCGAAATTGGTAAACGTTGCGGTCTCAGAAGCCGTTGAGAATTGTCTCTTGAGAGTTCGAGTCTCTCTTCGGGCACATCCATTACAGAAATGAACTATATCCTATAGTTCATTTCTGTTAAAAAAGCCCGGGTGGCGAAATTGGTAGACGCACCATCTTGAGGGGGTGGCATTCGTAAGGATGTACGAGTTCGAATCTCGTTCCGGGCACTCCCTGATTCTTCTCATCTTCCGGCTCTTTGTTTGAATAGTTGTAAAGGTTAACTTCGTTAAACCAATTGATAAGCGAAATGATAAAAAATTGCTGCTTAATAATGCTGATGGCTGTTATTTCCTTTACCGCCGCGGCTCAAACTGCCGACGCAATATTGGGCTCGTGGGCCAACCCAAACGGCCAGGATCATATCCTGATCTATAAAAAAGGCAACAAATATTATGGGAAGCTCGACTGGATAAAATATCCTAATGACGAACAGGGCAAACCCAAGACGGATAAAAACAATCCGGATCCTGCGCTGCGTTCGCGGCCCGATCTTGGCCTCGAGCTATTGAAGGATTTTGTTTACGACGGTGACAATGTATATAACGATGGCACCGTGTACGACCCCAAAAACGGCAAAACTTATAGTTGCAAGATGACATTGGACGGCAATAACCTTAAGATACGGGGATACATAGGCATCTCGCTATTCGGACGATCGGAAATATGGGCGCGGGTAAAATGAAAAAGCTATTCTATTATACCGGGTTATTTTTGCTGTGCGTAACGCCGTCGTTATTAAAGGCACAGCACGTTGAAACCCTGCAGCAGGGCAAACCGGCCAGTTTTCGGGGTTTATCCGTGGTCGACGACAACATAGCCTGGGCAAGTGGCAGCCGGGGTACTATTGCAGTAACAGCCGACGGTGGCAAAACCTGGGACTGGAAGCAGGTAAAGGGATTTGAAAAATCCGATTTCAGGGATATCGAGGCTTTTTCGGGTAAAGAGGCTATTATCATGAGTTCGGGCACCCCCGCGCTTATCCTCAAAACCACCGATGGCGGCAACAACTGGCAGGTAAAATATGAGAATACTGATACTGCTTATTTTTTTGATGCGATGGATTTTGACAGGCCAAAACATGGCCTGGTTTTAGGCGATCCGATTGGCGGAAAGTTTGTGATGATGGAAACGAATGATGGAGGGGAAAACTGGCATCCGTTCAAAAATCCACCCAATGCGTTACCTGGTGAAGCGGCTTTTGCGGCGAGCGGTACATGCCTTCGTATTTCGTGCGGCCTCACTTACATTACCACGGGCGGCAGCGCAGCCAGGTTACTGGCTTATCATGGGAAGAAATCGTGGGACTATCAAAATGCTCCCCTTCCGCATAGCAAACCAAGCCAGGGGGGCTTTTCCTTTGTATGTGGTAGCGACAAGGGGATAATGGTTGGGGGCGACTATGCGAAAGACAAAAGGACCGATTCCGTTTCGGCCACCCTACTTACGTCTAGCATTTTTACACTTTCCGAAAAAGGTCCGGCGGGATTTCAGTCTTGTGTCGAATATATTTCAGGCAATACTTTCCTTTCCACCGGCACCCCAGGCAGCAATATCACCACCGATAGTGGTAAAACGTGGGGTAAAATAGATGATGTCAGTTATAACGTTTGCCGTAAAGCAAAACACGGCAGCCTGGTACTTTTAGCAGGAGACAAGGGCCACATAGGTATTTTTAAACCGTAGTTTATTGGTATTTAGGTGTTTATTTTACACTTGAAAAATATTTTAAAAACAGGTTGCGGGCTATGCGAATAAACTCTATATTTGCACCACTTTTAACGGAAACGTTATTAGGATTCCGTAGCTCAGCCGGTAGAGCATAACACTTTTAATGTTGGGGTCCTGGGTTCGAGTCCCAGCGGGATCACAAAACCTCAAAGCCTGTAAGTTAAATACTTACAGGCTATTTTGTTTTAATAGCTTTTGGCGTAACGTTTCGGTGCAACATGCCCCGGATTTATAAAAGTATGCTGCCTGATTTATTTAATTACCAATGTTTTGTCGATATTGAATATAGCCAAAACTTCAGCAGCAGATAATGGTTCCTTGTATATTTTAACATTTGCTATATATCCCTGGAATTCCCTTTCCGACGGAAACTCGTCGTTTCTCCCCAATACCCATTTATTATTAACTGAAAGGCCCGTTGATTGATCGGTTGTGGTGCTTCCTTTTAATATGCCGTCAATATATACATGAAGTACCATACCTTCGCAGACTCCTGCTATATGATGCCAGTGGTTGAGCCAGTCGGGCGGAAGGTCGACAGTGCAATCACCTCTGCCCCAGCCTCCGGCAAAGAAAGTAAGCGATTTGCCCCCTGCCACTTGTAAAACATTAGTGTCACCTTTTGTAAAAATGTCTGTCAATCCATTGTTCGAACCGGTTGGATAAACCCAGGCCATCATCGTGATAGTTCGCCCAAGCTCATCCAGGCTTGGCGATGAAAGTAATTCGACAAAGCAGCTTTTGCCAAACAGTAATTTATTCTCAGGGGTTTTAGTGTGATCGGCCAAAAATACAATATGCCCGTTATTGCCAAAGCCGGACTTATCGCTCACCAGCGTATCATTGTGATTATTTACAGGCGAAAGGTCCAGCAATAGTGATTCTATGTTATTCTCATAAACCTTGTAAGCAATATTAGCATTGCCGATCGTAATATGTTGAAATCCTGGTTTAGTAGCAAGCATATTATGCATAACGCTCTTTTTCTCGCCCGGAGCAAGCATTACTTTGTCATTGAAAACGAGATGATCATCGGCTATTACCCCGATAGTAAAAACATGCCTTATTCCCCCGATATTCCGGACGGTATAGTCTACGCGCTGCCTGTTATGCAGTTTCACCATGGGGGTTGCTGTATATGCAGATATTTTATAACATTGAGCTATCGGGCGCTCTGAACTTTTGATCCTGACTTTGATCGGCGCCATTGTCCCGATTTTGAGCATGGCGTCTCCTGTAGCGTACAGCCGGCATGGGATGGAATCACATATGGTTTGCCCTGAAGCTACCAGGCAATTTGTATAAGTATAAAGCTTGCCGTTTACCACCAGGTCAATTGTTTTTGTGCCGGTGCCACCTGTATTTGAAACGGAGAATTTCACAAAAAACAATTCATCCGGTTCAATGATCTTTTTTGTTACCGAAAACCCTGAAATTTTAAATGCCGGGTAGTTCTTTGTTTCCGAAAGTTCAGCCGGATTTTTGTCCACAAACCACTCGCCGGCCTTACTGCTCATATTAAAAACCATTTTTCCGCCTGCTTTCAGCATAGCATGAGATAGGGTCGATTGCTGCCATGGCCTTCCGTTAATATCTATTGATCGTACAAATGGAGTCTTTGCAGACGAATTTGTGCTATTAATGACAAACTTTTTACCATTCGGGAGGTTCAGCGTTACCAATTCAAATAGCGGCGATCCAATTGCATACACCGGCCTGCCGGGACAAACCGGGTAAATTCCCATCGCACTAAAAACGTACCAGCTTGATGTCGAACCCAGGTCGTCATTACCAGGCAGGCCACCCGGTGTGGCGCTAAACCGTTCCTGCATAATTTTTCTGACCCACTTTTGTGTCAATGCAGCTTTCCCAGCCTGGTTAAACAAGTACGGTAAATGAAACACCGTTTCATTGTCGAACAAAATAACATCGTGGGTAAGAGCTGAATCGAGCCTTGCCGCAAATTGGTCATTACCGCCCAGCAAGTTGATAAGATCCCTTGTATTATGGGGCACAAAATAAGTGTACACCCATTGATCACCTTCTTTGTAACCCGACATACCGGGCTGCAGTTTAAACTCATTTTTATTCCGCGGAAGCAAAAACAATTCATCGGCGTTCAAAAGGTTGCGGTAGCTAAAGCTACGGTTAAGCAAAAGTTTATAGTCGTCGTCGCTATGGACCACCAGTTTAGCATATTGCGACAGCGCCCAGTCATCGTAGGCATATTCGACCGTCCGGGTTACTGATTCGGAACGGGTAAAAGGGATATAACCGTTTTTGTGATACACATCCATATCATTTTGCAAAAAGGGGGTATCGGCGACGTTGCTTTTCATCGCTTTGTAAGCCAACTCCTTATCAAACTTATCCACCCCTTTTAGGTAGCTATCAACAATGATCGGGATGGCGTGATTGCCGGTCATCGATTCCGTTGGCAAATGACCCGTTTGCTTGTAAACATCAAGCATTGACGATATAATATCGTTTTCCTTATCCGGGTAAAGCAAGGTAAGCAGTGGATTAAGCGACCGGAAAGTATCCCAGGGAGAAAACCCGCCATATTGATTTCGGCCGCTCTTTTGGCGCACTTGCCCATCGGCCCCCGTGTAACGGCCATCAGCATCATCAATTACCCAGGGCACCAGCAGGGAGTGATAAAGCGCGGTATAAAAAATTGTTTTATTGTGCCCGTTGTGGTCCGAAATGTCTACAAGGCTAAGTTCTTTGATCCATTCGTCCCGCGTTTGCCGACGGACTCGGTCAAAGTCCCTGTCACCTATTTCCTGGTCGATATTTTTTTGTGCGCCGGTAACATCAATAGTTGAAGTACTTATTTTTAGGGTGATAATCTTTTGATTTGCAAATGTGGCGACGCACCCGCCGGGAACTTTTTGCAAATTGATACAGTCAGCATTAAAATTGATGATTGTATTGCTACGCGAAAATTGCAATACTCTTTTAGACTGCTGCCTGATATCACCTGCATCGCCAATGAATATGCGTGGCGTAACGTTAGCCGGAAACGTGAAACGAAACATACCTGTGCGTGGCGTAGCTGTCGCTTCTGCGAGAGTATGGTCGTCATCAAACAACACCCGGTAATAACCCGGCGAGGCCACCTCATTCTTGTGCGAAAAATGCCTGCTATATTTTCCGGGTTCCAGATTGTTCGCGGTGCTAACCGGCATCACCTGGAATTGTCCGGCTGACCCTCCCGGAAAACCACTGAAATGCCCGTAGCAACTAAAATAACAGATGATGCTATCGGTGTAATCATAACCCTTTGCCGCTTTTGTTTCGGGGCTTAGTTGAATAGCTCCCGAAGGCGCCACCGCGCCGGGGTAGGTTCCGCCCTCATTGCCCCATTTGGTGGGCACATTGCTTTTTGCGGTACCGATAAAAGGATTTACAAAACCGGTGTTGTCGCGATCCTGGGCAAGACAGTTGAAGTTGAAACTCACCAACAGCCCACAAACAAAAAAAAATCGAGAAAATTTTCTTGCCGGCATCGTTATATTTTGATGTATATCTTCTTTTTATCCAACAAGTAAGCTACCAACCAACACAACAGCATGTAGCACAGTGCAAACATAAGTGTACCCAGCGGGCCAGGAAATACACGCTGATAAAACACCTTGTTTATCCAATCGTAGAAACTTAACTGCGGTCGTACCCATATCAGTTGCAGTGTGGTCAATAACAATTCGGATAGCAGGTAAATAACGAGCGGGTTTTTACCAAAAGCAAGAAAGAACCTGGTCCCGAATTTTATATTTTCAATTTCGATGGCATAAACCAGCAGCGCCAGTATTGCCAGGTCGATACCTATGGTCAGCAACGTAAAAGAGCTTGTCCACAGTTTCTTGGCAAGTGGGAAAAACTGGCCCAAAAACAATGCAAGGATAATAAGTAAGCCTCCGCAGATAAATAACTTAGCAACGGACTCGTAATTTTTGCCCTTCTTCTGAATAAAGATACCCGCCAGGTAACCACCGATCACGTTAACGATAGCGGGCAGGGTGCTTAATAAACCTTCAGGATCGAATGCGATAGGACCGCCTTTGTCATGGTATAGATGCGCATTGCCCATGATCAGGATGTCCAGCTTTGTACCCGCGTTGCCCAGCATCGTAAATTCTTTACCAGGCTCGCCCAGCAAAAATAAAAATGCCCAATACCCCGCCAGTAATAAGGCAGAAATAATGACAGCAGCTTTTTGCGAACAATAATGAACGATTAAGGCCCCAAAGAAATAGCAAAGGGCAATGCGCTGCAGTACACCCATTATACGCGTATTTGCCAGCGCATTAAACGCCCACGTATCCTCTGCCCGGTGAAAGAACGGGAACCAATACATAAGGTAACCAAGCATGAATATAATGACGGCTCGTTTAAATATCTTACCGATAAATGCCGAATCACTATGAAATTTATTTTTGGAGAAACTAAGTGCATTACCAACTGCAAACAGGAAAGAAGGGAACACCAGGTCGGTGGGTGTAAAGCCAAACCAGTACGCATGGTCCAAAGGTGTCCATACGCCGGCCCCTGAACCGGGCGCGTTCACAATGATCATGAAACATATTGTCATTCCGCGGAAAACATCGAGCGCAGTAAACCTTTCCTGTTTTGTTAACATATTTTGGAGTAAGCTTATTTGATATTTGCTGTTAAGATAACGGTTGTCCGTCCTGCAGCAGGTTCAGCTATGACGTTTAGCCCGTTGGCCGATTTTCCGTCCTCGTCATAGATCAGCAGTTCATTAGCGCCATCCCTTAGCCAGCATTCGGGAATATATACTCCCGGTGCATCGACTTTTTCGGGATACCGCCCAAGATTATGCCCGTTTACCCAAACAGAACCATGCCCCATGTTTTTAGTGTCGACCCGCCAGATGAAAGTATGCGAAGCAGAAAAATGGACCGTAAATTTGGTATGATAAAAATAAGGGCCAGCATGGTCTTCAGCAGAAAGGGCTACCCATTTTTTTGCCGCCGGCGAATTGTCAATGCCGCCTTTCATCGCCCAGTCATTTATCATCGCAGCATCGCCAATTGTATTTACTTTTACGGGCTGATCGATACCTCCTTCGTTTGAATAATTTTCGACAAAGACATTTAGCCTTAAAGGCGCCTTCAATGCCTCAGGGTCACTAACTGTTACTTCAAACGGATCGTTCCAGCCGTCATGATGATAAACTTGTTTACCGTTTATAAATACTGTAGCACTTTCATCTACACTCCTGAACGAAAGGATGATTTTTGATGTCCCGGCAGGCGGCTGAGCGATAGTTGTTTCAAACCAGCCGTACCCTTCGCGCTTATTAAAAACATCATCGCCTATCTTATACTTTTTGTAATGTGTTGTATCAAACTTCGGAGGTCCTGATCTGGCATCGTCCTTATGGTCCGCACTGACAAAATACCAGTTGTTCAACCGGCTGATAAAAGGGCCGCCCTGCTTTATGAAGGCTGTACCAAAAATCCCTTTATTATCAACATTTACAATGGGGCCAATATAACCGGCAAGTTTGTCCCTGCCATCGTGAGCTGTAAAAACAGCCAGCGCGTGCCTGCCTTTTTTTAGATTAAGCGACACTTCTCCATCATCCAGTTTCCATTTCGCAGCAGGCTTTCCGTCAATATAGGCTTGTCCCCGTCCGCTGCCTTTTACCTGCATGGTGTAGTTACCTGTAGCGGGTACAGTAACCATCGTTCTGTACCACGCATCCGGTGAAAGGTCGCCGTCAGCGCCCATCTGTAGCGGAGTTTTGCTATGCAGCCAATTCCCGACACTAAACCCGGGCAAAGCCGGGGCGGAGGCGTCGCTCTGCATCCACTCCGTTAATTTAAGTTTTTGAGGCTGACTAACTCTTGCCCCATCACCCTTACCCAAACGCAATGCTTTATTTGCTGTATAAAGCCAAACCGGGCCTGCATGATCTCCCGGTAAAGGGGTTTCTGTTTCAATCCGGATATTTTGGTCCTTAACAATTATGCCGCCGACATAAGAGGCCCCGCTAATGATATAATTTTCTCCTGCATTACCGGTTATCGAGGTTTTGTCCGTGCCCTGCCTATCCATTGCCAGTACGCGGATGGTTTGCGTTCCTGCTGTGAACGCATACTCGGAGGGCCTATCACTATCTTGCATTGCTGCGTCTAAATCCACCTTATTCCCGGTTATTTTTATTCCGGGCGACCCTGACTTCGGCATCATTCCTGCTACGACAGTAAAATGCAGGGACAAATCCGCCCCCTTTTCGCAATCGGTTATGATGGTTGTTGTATTGCGTTGTTTTACTATGGCAAATATCCGGGTGTATGCCCAATCGAGCGTGATTCCCGAGCCGATCCTGAAATTGTGAACCAGTGGGTATATCTCGCCCGAAGCTACGTTTATTGTCACACCGCTTTGCTGCAGTTTGGCGTTAACCAGGTTTTTTCCGGGGTTGTCCAGGAAAACAATATCGCCAGATGGGCTTGTCCGTGCACTTACCTTTATGGCTGTATCCGGGGTCATTTTGCTATATGCTGGTGTTGCATCGGTGCTGTTCTCCAAAATATCCTGGAAGCTGCGGGCAAACCATGCTGCGCGTTTAAAAGTATAATAGATCGGCCTCAGATCGCCGGCCTGCCCAATTGCTGCGCCATAGTCGTATGATGCGGCATCCTCGTCGTTATTGGTATAACCAAAATTGGAGCCTCCGTGAGCCATGTAGTAGTTATAGCCGTTACCGCCATGCGCTATGATCTTCCATGTGCGGCGATCATATATGCCTGCGTCCTCTGGTTTCGGGCCATATTGCGAATACCATACACTCCAAAATTCGGTACTAAACCAGGGGTTTGGTCTTTTTGGATCATCCGGTTTGCCATCAGCTGCGGGATCGCTGGAATGATGCAATCCGCTAAAGAAATAGGGAACCTGCAAACCCAGGCTTAAGGCTTTAGCCTGCAAGTGCTTGAAATAACCATTGGGGATAACAGTGCCCCAGCCTTGTGTATGTTCATTTTCCAGCTGCACCAAAATAACGGCCCCACCCCTATTGACCTGGTTTTTAAATACGATGGGCAGTAGCTTGTCGAAAAAGCGATCGACATAATATTCGAAAACTTTGTTATCCTCACGCACGCCCAACCCTTTTTTAAATTTAAGCCATAACGGATAACCCCCGTTGTCCCATTCGGCGCAATAGTATGGGCCCACACGGACAATGACATACATGCCTAATTTTTTTACCGTGGCGAGAAACAGACCGAGGTCGTGGTCCCCCGTAAAATCAAATTGACCTTCCCTGGGTTCATGAAAATTCCAAAAGGTATATATCTCCACGCAATTAAACCCTGCACGCTTTATCCGCAACAACCTGTCGTACCAAAGCTGGTGCGGGACGCGGGCATATTCCATCCCGGCGGAAACAATAAAAGTGCGCTTACCATGTATTAAAAAGCCTTTACTATCAAAATCAATACCCGATTTTGCGGCAGGGGCGGCCGGAAATATATGGTCGTTACTACTTTGGCCACGAACAGCAGAAGCCAATAATATTAGTGTTAAAAGGGACAACCAGAACCGCTTATTCATGTGGATAGGATAACTTTCAGAAAGATTGCTTTATAATATTATGATACTTTTCGAACAGTTGTTTTGATTTTTCTACCGCATCACCTTTTATCTCACCCGGATAGGCGTTATCGTGCGTATTAACCCATTTCCATTCCCAGTCCTTTACCTGTTTGTCAAATTCTTTTGGATTAAAAGATACTCCGGTGGCTAACGCTTTATCCATTTGTTTAAAGAATAACGCCCAGCGCTGCTTATAATAACCTTTGATCAACCCCGCCCATTGCCTGTTCGAATATTCGCTAAGGCCACTTTCTTTATCTCCCCAAAGGGTCACAATGTCCCTAGCATTAAATTCATACAGGTTTTTTTCCTGATCTGTTATACCGTTTGCCCGCGCTTCATTGATCCATTTGCCCAATAAGAAGTCTCTCCGCGTACTCAGCAGATCGTCCATATCATCCATCAACTCCAAAAAAGCAGCGCTATATTTTTTGGATAGTTCTTTGTCGCGATCATTATAGGCTGCTGCCATCTTTTGCTGTAAGGGCGACGCATAATTTGCCAGCACCTGCCGGGTTATATCCACCAGGTCGTACTGAAAGCCATCACTTCGCTTTAGACTATCCGATGCATTTACCATCAGATCCCAGGCTTCAAATAATTGCCCGGGGTCATAATCCAATTTGGTTAATACCCTGTCCACAGCCTTTTTCAGTGTAGGCCTTGCCACAATGATCGATTCGGGTCCGCCTTCGGTAAGCCCGCTGCTGTAAACGGTATTCAACAGGATATGCCAGGCCCGTTCAGCTGATCGATTGCTTTCGCCATAACGCCTGCGGGCATAATCTTTTATCCATGCATCGGCGTCAATAGGGGTATCTCGCCAAACGTTTTCAAGCATCAGTTCAAACAGGGCCGGGTTTTGTTCTATCCCTTCCGGTGTGACGCCTATCCCGGTCATGCTTTTTGACTCAGGGTCGTGCAGGGCTATAGCCGGGTCGACGGCTACGTGGCGCATACGGCCAAACAGGCTGATGTTACCGCCAAAGTTCTGCAGCATGCTCCATATCCAGGGCTTGCCATAGTAAGCTTCGGTACGGTTCCATACCGGGTGCGATTCGCTATAAAGATCCAAAATTACCATTTGATCGTTTGGTATCGCATTCAGCAAAGCTTTTATCTGCTGAGGCTGCCAAAACTTGCTGTTATAATGGAACATCCAACCCTGCATTACCCAAACGGCTTTAGGGTCGGCTATGGTCATGGAATGGAACACTTTTTTGCTCATTCCATCCAGATAGGTGGAATCATTGGTTGGCGGGTCGTTCTCGTTAAATGTATCGGCCGAATACAAATGGTCCGTTCCAAATTCGGCATTTTGAGCCTCGATATACTTTTTTCCTATCATTTCGAACATCGGGTCGTCCGGGTCAAGGATGTAGACGTCGGGGAAACCTGCGCCCCAATTAGTTTTTTTGACTTTCGCTGAAGGGAACCTGTCTTTAAATGACGGCGGCACATGCCCGGTAAATGACGACAAGACCGGCGTCATGCCGAATGAACGTTCACGCTCCAATATCTTTTTTTGCAGTGCTTTATGAGTGTCCATCCAGTGTTGGGGCAGCGGGCCTCCCCAGGCATCCAGGTTGCCCATCCAAAACCAGGAAAAATAGGCCGGTCCACAAAAAAAAGCATCCAGTTGTTTGTTTGTAAAGCCCATACTCTTATAAACATCCTGCCAAATTGCTTCTTCACCGGTGATGGCCAGCGGCATATTTATACCGTTCAACGCCATCCAGTCTATTTCTTTTTGCCAGCGGTCCCAATCCCACCACGACATGGAATAATTAAACGTGCAATAATTCAGGTAGTAGCGATAAGTATAGGGCGTAGTTTTATGTACCCTGGTTTTCACAGGGGGCAGTACGACGGGTATATTAAGATTTGTGCCGTTCCAACCTATATCGCAAAAGCAATAGTTTTTGAGGTAGTAATTTAATGCCGATGCAATTGACAGCACATTATTGCCCCGCAATATTATTTTGCTGCCATCTCCGTCCAGTTCAAATACATCCCTGCCATTTTCCTGCGGAATGCTTTCTATCAAAAATGAACCTGCCCTGCCGGGGATCACCCGTTCGATAAACGCCTTTGAATCGGCCTGGCTTACCTGGGCATTGGAGTAATAACTTAACGTAAGAATAATTAACGTAAACAGGTATTTTTTCATGAGGATAATATCGGAATTCCTCCGTTAGTAAAGTGCGACACCCCCGCCTTCAGGGATGCCACCGGTTGCCCGGTAACATCCCAGGGGCCTGCTTAGCAGTGTGCGATGATATATTTATAATTTAACCGTCGAAGGCAAGTATTTTGCGATCAGGTCCTCGTAATACGGCTTCAGTTCGGACACGACCGGTGCTACTGGACTTTTTGAATAAAGATCATAAGGGTTGAATTTATCTACCCATTTAAACATCTCCTGGTCATGTGCATTCAACAGGTGATCATATGCGCGCTCACGGTGTTGTGAATAAAAGGAGTGATAGCGGATCATGTACAAGGCTGGCTCGGGCAGGTAATCCTTTACCAAATGGTACAGGTACTCATCGTGCCCCCACGACATGTGTACATTATCCAAACCGCATTGGTGCGAGTACACTCCGTACGGTGTATTAAAACGCTCATCCTGTATGTCAGGATTTGCGGCAAAAAACTCCGGGTAAACAATCTTATCCGAAAACTTGCAGCCAACAGGGAACGAATCGCCTACCACATTCCATTGCGGTTCGCCAAAAAGGCAAAGCACTTTTCCGAGATCATGTATGAAACCGGTGAGTATGAACCAATCTGGATAACCGTCGGCCCTGATGGCTTCGGCGGTTTGCAGCAAATGCTGTAACTGATCGAGCTGGGTATCGGGGTCCGAATCATCTATCAGGGTGTTCAGGTATTCCATAGCCGACCACCAGGGCATTTCTTTTTTATCGAACTGCAAAAAGTTTGCTTTTTTGGCCAACACATTATCATAGGTTTGATATTTGTGGTTAAGGCGATAAAATTCGCGTACACCATCAATTTCGGGGCTATCGTAATTCCGGTATTCCTCCTTGCTTTTTGCCGGCTTGCCGGGTTCAGGATATCTTTTCAATACATCGTCGTCCCAATCTTCAAGTGACGACATGGGCGACATCTCATCTTGATTTTGATTTTTCATAGTTATTTTGTTATATCATTGGTTAAAAAGCTCTTTAAGAAAAAATTAATGGGCTCCTTGCGGATCACCCATTAATCAATCAACTAATCTCAGAATTAATAGTACAGACCCTGTTAATAATTAGGGTTTTGCTTGATAACTCCTTTACTTTCATCAATTATTTTTTGAGGTATTGGCATAAAATAATCCTTCGGCCTTTGGAAGGTTCTCGCCGGCACAATAACGGCACCGTTGTAAGGCGGCAGCGGCGATGCTTTCTTTGGCTTGCCTACAATGGTATCCAAATTCACTATCTGGTCCTTATCCCAACGCAGCAAATCCTGCCAGCGTACATTTTCGCCACCTAATTCGACTCTTTTTTCATGGATGAGTTGTTTCATCCCGGCTCCGGCTACCGGATCAAGGCCTGCTCTTACCCGTACTGCATTAATTTCCGCATCGCCGCTGCCAGCGCCTGATTGCCTGATCTTGGCTTCGGCTACTATCAGGTATATCTCAGCCGTTCTCAGCAGGGGCTGCTTCAGGTCAAAATTCAGGTTTCCGTCGCCGCTTGGCATGTAGGCCGTATATTTCCGGATGTAGTAACCGGTGGTCGACATACTCGGCAGCATCCTGCCTGTTGATTGCCCGGCTTTCCCGGCAAACATTTGCACAGCGTCCTCTGCCGATATGGTCGACAGGTTGGTTTGATAAGGGATAGAATCGCCGACTGCTAAAACCGTAGTCTTTTCCCTTTTATCACCGGCTTCAAATTCGTCTACGAAGTTTTGTGTCGGGTGGTGAAAGCCCCATCCCTGCCATGGCCGGGGAGAAAAGTAGATAGCCATGGGAGACTGCACCGATCCTGAAATTTCGCCGTTTTGATTCCACACGGCAAATAATAACTCGTTGCTGGTAGTTTGCTGGATACCCGGCGTAAAGTTATCGTCGTAGTTTGGGGCCAACGAGTAATTGGCATCATTAATAACCGCGGTACCATATTGAATAGATTTAGCAAAATCGTCTTCAAACAGGTACAGTTTACTCAGCAATCCTTCGGCCGCGCCTTTACTTACCCGCCCTTTATCAGCAGCATCATAGGTTTCGGGGAGCAGGTTTATCGCTTTCAAAAGATCCGATTCAACCTGTGCCCGCACCTGGTCCAATGTTGCTTTCGGAACATTGTAGTTACTTGCCTGTACGTTCGCTTCGGTTATTATCGGCACTTCACCATATATCTGGCTTAGTAAAAAATAAGCATAAGCCCTAAGGAAATAAGCTTCGCCCATCGAGCGGTTACGGATCGCATCGTCCATCACCGGAACTTTGGGGATATAAAATATAGCATTATTTGCCCTGCCTATCTGTTCGTACGCAAAAGGCCACGTATAATAAATCACTTGCAAAGAAGGGTCCGCATTCAGGTTACCAACCGCCTGGAAGTCGGAGTGGTCGCCCGCCACATAAATATCGTCCGACTGGTCGTCGTAAGTATATAGCGCGTGCCCTACCCAATCTTCGACATAGAGGACATTATATATCCCCAAAACATTGGCAATAACATCATTCTGGTTACGCCAGTAGGTAGCCGTAGTGTACGAGCCCGTCGGTTTCTGATCGAGAGGCTTTTTAATACAGCTTTCCATACATATCATGCTAATACATAATATGCTTAATAATTTGTATCTGTTTGAATTCATAATTCTTTGCTCTAATAAGTTAAAAATTAGCTGTCACTCCAAAGGTTACGTTTCGCGCGCTTGGGTATTGAGCAACGTCGACCCCTTTTTGCGAGTTTGCAGGGTTATTGCCCGAACTGGTGTAGCCCAACTCAGGTGTATATCCTTTATATCCCGTGATCGTGAAAACATTATATGAACTAACATATACCCGTATATCAGGCAACTGTACATCGGCTATACTCTTCTTTGCAAAAGTGTACCCGAGTGAAACGCTCTTTAAAGCTATGTAGGTCCCGTTTTCAACCCACATATCTGATGAGCGGTAGTTGTTATTCAAATTTGAATTGGACAGGCGCGGAATTGTATTGCTGGTCCCCTGCCCGTGCCATCTCCCCTCCTGTTCGGCATACCAATTGAAAACCTGTGTCCCGTCTAAACCTGCAAGGCGATCGGCATTGTATAATTTAAAGCCCGCTTCGCCGGCAAAGTTGAAGGCAAAATCAAAATTCTTATAGGCGAGTGAGCCATGAACGCCGAATACAACCTTAGGGTTAGGATTGCCGAGATTGGTACGGTCCTTATCATCAACTACCCCATCTCCGTTCAGGTCCAAAAACCTTACATCGCCTGGCTTTATGTTGCCTTTGTTTGGGTCATTTTTGATATTAGGATCATTATCGATATCCGCCTGCGTCTGGTAAAGTCCGTTTGTTTTAAATCCATAAAACGATGCAATTGACTGTCCCTCGTAAGTACGCGAGATATCAACATTCTCCCGACCATAAGACGTGGAACCGATATAGTTGGACTGCCCGTAGAGTTTTGTTACTTTATTCTTTAGAAAGGACGCGTTCGCGCCGAACGAGTATTTCAATTTCCCTGCGTTGTTGTGATAGTTGAGATCTATCTCGATACCGTGGTTATTCATTTCACCAATGTTTTGATTTGGCAAAGTGATGTTTCCGGGATCGTCCGGCAAATTAGTTTGGGCGCCGAAAGTCTCTACAAGCTGGTACGGGATCAGCATGTCGGTGGTGTTCTTATTAAAATAGGTAACAGAACCTGTTAAGTGCTCTTTCAAAGCCGAAAACTCTAACGCGATGTTGGTCTCGCTGGCCCTTTCCCAGGTAATGTTAGGATTAGCCAAGCCGGTTATAAAAGCACCGCTTTGTAAAACCGTGCCTGTTCCCAAAGCATATCCATAGTTGGTGGCATAGCCCAGCGTGCTGAGGTATTGAAAATTTCCGATGTTTTGATTGCCTAACTGCCCCCAGCCGCCGGTAAGTTTTAACGAGCTGAAGATATTTTTGAGACCATCGCCATAAAAATTTTCGTCCGAGATGCGCCAACCGGCAGAAAAGGCCGGGAAATAGCCCCATTGTTTACCGGGTGCAAATTTGCTCGAACCGTCGGCACGCATGGTTACGGTGAGCAAATACTTACTATTATAAGCGTAATTACCCCTTACGAAATACGACTGCAAGCCTTCGGTTGGGTTATTGTTGCCGCTGTTGTTGGCGCTATTGCCAAGGTTCAGCACACGCTGATCGGGGTCTATATCCGTAAAGCCCGAACGGGAAGCATTTACATAATTACCCTTGATCAATTGTGCGGAGTAACCACCTGTCAGCGTAACTTCGTGCACGTTGTTAAATATTTTGTTGTAGGTTAGGAAATACTCTTCCAACAACGACGAGCCTTTGCTGTAACCCTGGTTAAGGGACGCGATGGAAGGCCCACGGGTTTGATCGGGCATTGGCACCTGGAAATTATAATAGTCTGAGTAATTATTGTCATAGGCATAGTTGGCTTTTATTTTTAATCCTTCTACTATCTCAACTTCGGCATACCCATTGGCAAGCAGCCTGTTCACCTTGTTATAGGCATCGGTTAGTCGTGCTGTCGCAACCGGGTTATTGATGTCGCCAAGCTGGTTATCGGCCTGTGACGAGCCGTATGAGCCGTCGGGATTCATGACCGGTATGGCCGGATTGAAACGAATGGCGCTCCAAACTAATCCCGCCTGGGTCGACCGTGTATCCGGCGATGTATTGTTGGAGTTGGAGTAAAGTATATTTTCGCCAACTTTTATTCTCGAAGTAACCTTATGTTCGGAGTTAACCCTAAAATTATAACGGGTAAACAGCGAATTGGGGATCATACCTGTTTCGTTATAATAGTTACCCGAAAAGCTGTAAACCGAACTGGTGTTACCTCCCCTTACAGCAAAATCAGCATTCTGCACATGGCCCGTACCCATCAGGGCACGCTGCCAGTCGGTCCGCTGAACTGAATAATACGGGTTGGCCCAAATTGTCGGCGGGGTAAGATCATCGTTGGTATACGATTCGATCTTAAGTTTCGCCAACTCCGGAGCCGTTAGCATCTTAATAAATTTAACAGGGCTGTTCTCACCTGCATACAGGTTCACACTGGTTTTCAGCTTTTCATTAAAGTTGCCCTTTTTGGTGGTGATAATTACAACGCCGTTGGCCGCCCTTGAACCATAGATAGCTGATGCGGATGCATCCTTTAATATATCGATGGTGGCAATATCATTGGCATTTACATCGTTCAGCCCTCCGGCCGGTACACCGTCAATGATCACAAGCGGATCGGCATTATTGATGGTACCGGTACCCCTGATACGAATACTTGGTGTACCACCCGGTGCGCCGTCATTCCTGACAATGTCCACACCCGAAGCACGGCCCTGTAACGCATCAGCAGGGTTACTAACCGGAAGGTTTTTCAGGTCCTCACCTTTTACACTGACAATGGAGCCGGTAACATTTCTCTTTGACTGCGAGCCGTATCCAACAACTACAACTTCATTAAGAACGCCGACAGCCGCGGGAAGTACGATGAAAATGTCGGCTGGGGTGCTGTCGCCTACAATGATGTGTTTGGTAACCGGTTTCATCCCAATGTACGAAACGTACAGGTCATACTCGCCCGGCGGTACATTCAACTGAAACCTTCCGTTAACATCGGTAGTGCCCGCTACGCCGATCTTTTTAATAGCGACGGTAGCGCCGGGTACCGGGGCGTTGCTTTCATCAAGGACTACGCCTTTGATGATCGTCCCTGCAGATACCGCAGGGCTCTTTAGATACGTTGGAATTCCGCCTGCGGTAATTCCACCTGCCCTTGTTTGTACGATCAAGATCGCGACAAAAAAGAGAGTAAGCACACCCGGCTTTACTAAAGATCTCTGATAAAATCTTCTCTCAACAAGGAACTTTTCTTTTAAAATTTGAATCATGGAGTTTGGTTTTATTTCAAAAGGTTGTTAATAATTAATTAGTGAATATGTGGTTGGATAGTTATTTCAACATGCTGTGTAATTGAATTTATATGTTACTCCTAATGATCGCGCCGCCAAACCTGCACGGCATCGTTACTTTTGGCTGCAATCAGCCAATACCCGCCTTTAGCATCGTTAACCCGTACCAGGTTTCTCACGTCGCCACTTATATCAAGCCCCGTTTCCGTATATCCGAGAGATGAAAAGCCCCCTTTCCCGTCTGTCTTTAGAATAGTCCCGATACCGGCATCCAGCGGACCGAATTGTACCCGGAAGGGGTAAAAATTACCGGCAAGGATGAGGTATTTTTCCCCGTTTGGCCCGATATCACCCGGCACAATGCCATTCACCATACTTGTTTGCGCCGGAGACGGTAATTTCTTTATAGTAAGATGCCGATGGCCCGAATTTTTAAGCTCGGCCGACTCGAGCATATTGACCTTCACGGTTGTGGCCGCAGCTAGTTTTTCGGGCGGAAAAAGATCCGATAACCGGGCATCTGCGAAGTCGGCATAGCGCCCGAACTTCTTCTGTAACCAGGGCATCTGGTCCATCAGCTCATCCCTTGTGTAATAGGGATAACTTTTGCCCTGTATATAATAACACAAAACCGGCAGCATTTGCCCGTCATTATTGAAATCGGAGCAAGTGATCGTAACGGGCTCGTCCGGCGACGCTTTAAGCTGGGTGTTCAATCCCAAATTACCGGCAATCAGGTCGGTATTGCCATCGCCGTCCAGATCGGCAGCAGCTATCCTGCTCCACCAGCCATTGGTACCGGCAAGGCCATATTCTTTAGTTTGGTTAATAAGCGATCCCTTTTGATTTTCAAAGACCGTAACGGGCATAAACTGGCCCACTACAACCAGGTCCATCCATCCGTCTTTATTTAGGTCAACCCAAACGGCGTCTGTCACCATACCGGGGTTACGTAGCGTGGTATCTTTTTGCGAATGATCTTCTTCGAACTGAATTTTCCCCTTACTGCTGACGTTTTTAAGTATATAGCTGGGCGGCGCCATAGGGAACATCCCCGGTTTATACCTGCCCCCGATGAAAAGATCAATTTTCCCGTCGTGATCAATATCCGCTGCCCGGGCACAACTCGCGCTGATGAATTCTTTGGGCAGGGCATTTAAAACCTGTTTAAAATTGCCTTTCCCGTCATTTTCAAAAAGACGATCCTGGTAGTTTTCATTGCCTGATGGATATTCAGCACCGCCACTTACAAGGTACATGTCCAAATCCCCGTCGCCGTCCGCATCAAAAAACAAGGCGTCAGCATTGAAAGGAAGCGTATTGCTGTTCCATGGCTGGGACGGAGCAAGCACAAAATGACCATCCCGCGTTTGAAGATATAGCTGGCTGGACTGACCTATGCCTGCACCAATAAATACATCTTCCAAGCCGTCCCCATTTACATCGGCCTTAGCGATGCAGGGCCCCATTTTTGAAACCTGGTAAGGTAGTAACGGAGAGATTTTAAAGTCGACGTAGGATGATGCCTTATCAGTAAAGTTAATTCCCGAGGTTGCAGTTACATCTTTAAACAGTGGCTTTGTATTTTCTTTGTCAGGGATATTTTTTAACTCCGATACTTCCCCTGTCGGCCAAACTACTTTTAAAGACCGGATAATGCTGTCGTGTCCAAGGCCGAAATGCAGCACCGGGTCGACCGAGGACTGAAAGCCCCTGTTGAAATATTGCTCCTGGAATTGGCTGTTGTGTTCAGTTGTCACATAAACCTTTGCCCCTATGCCTGATGTGTTTTTGTTAGCTCCCTTAAGTTGCAATCTTAGAAAATTAGATTTATGCGATCGCTCTGAAGTGTTATTCCGGTAAACGGTTGCTACACCATCTAACTGATTGATGACCAGGTCCAGGTCGCCATCGCCATCCAAATCAGCGTAAACAGCGCCATTACTTACCCCCAGTTTTGTCAGCCCCCAATTTGCAGTTACATTGGCAAATGTTAAATCGCCGTTGTTTTTGAACAGGTAGTTGGTAAGCATGGTGGTTGGCATTTTTTTAACAAGCTCCCATATTTCGCTTTTATCCTGTTTCTCTTTAATGTATTGGGGCGAATACCCTGACGAATACTTCACAAAGTCGAGGTTTGTCATATCCTTCAGGATACCGTTGGTAACGAACAGATCCTTCCAGCCATCGTTGTCAAGGTCGGCGAAAAGCGGCGCCCAGCTCCAGTCGGTGTTTGATACGCCCGCCATCTGGCCAATTTCGGACAACATCGGCGTGCCATCGGCACTATTCCCGTTATTGAGCTGCAGGGAATTCCGCATCAACTGCTTATGGAATCCATGTTCGACCAGTAACTGAAATTTATCATAATTATCGGCCCCGCGCAGCAGCTTTTGCCGGTGATTGTCTTCGGGCAGCATGTCCAATTCCACAACATCCGGGCGGTTGTCGTTGTTGAAGTCCGCTATATCGCTGCCCATGGCAAATTCCGAAATATGTTTCGTCGCTTTGGTCAGCACCTCCCTAAAGGTGCCGTCATGGTTATTTAAGTATAAAAAATCACGTTCGTCGTAATCATTGGTCACGTAAATATCGGGCCATCCGTCGCCGTTAATATCACTTACCGAGGCGCTTAGGCTAAAATTGAGTCCGCTGCCATCAATATGCGCCTGATCGCTGATATCGGTAAAATGCCCGTTATCATTACGGTACAGCCTGTTCCCAAATTTGGCGTTCCTTGTTTTTCGCAGCTTTTCAGTATTAAAAAAGGGATTGAAGAATTCGTTAGCATGATCGACCAGGAACATATCCAGGTCGCCATCGTTATCCATATCAAAAAAAACAGCCGAGGTTGAAAAAGTGCCTGTTGCATCAAGACCGTAGGTCTTGGCACTTTCGGTAAAGGTTGGGATGCCGTTTTTGCTTCCGTTGTTGATATATAATTCATTTGCCCTTGCTGAATCGCTGCCCACGCCCGAGTAGCAAACATAAATATCAAGCAAGCCATCGCCATTCACATCGGCCATAACCACACCGGTTTTCCACCTGTCGCGCCCCTTAACACCGGCTTGCTCCGTTATATCTTCAAATTTGAAGTTGCCTTTATTGAGATAAAGCTTATTTGGCGACATGTTGCCGGTGAAAAAGACATCCGGCAGCCCATCGTTGTTCAAATCGCCAACGGCAACGCCGCCGCCATTGTATAAATACTCGTAGGTAAGGATATTTTGCTCTTTTGTTTCTTCAATATCATTTCTGAAAATAATATTTGAATAAGAAGGTTCGATCTCGGTGAATACCGTATCCGGCTTGCGTGTGCACGCAAACACCGACAGGCAATAAAGAATAAGAAATAATTTTAGTAGAGATTTCATTACATGTCAGAGCAACACTTATTGTAAATTATACACTAATTCTTTATTTATTCTTGCGGCTCAACTATTTACGATCCGCTGGTTTTGCTACACGAATGTAATTTTTGATAAGACAATTGCGTCGCGAGTAAGCGAATTTATTTACGAAACCGGTTGCGTTTATGTCTTATTTTTTAAAAAGATGAAAATCTTTTTAAAAATGCAAATAAAGTAAGACCTTAGGAGCCTAACTATTGTTTTTCAATATTATTTTGATAACTTGTTATACTTTTATAACTCCTTCCGAGCCTAATGAGTGGTTTTCAAAGCAATACTTCCATTAAACTCCTTGCTGAAAAGCTTGGTTTATCAAAAGGTACTGTCTCCAAAGCACTGAAGGATAGCCATGAGATCAGCGCCGCAACCAAGGCGAAAGTGTTAGCCGCGGCGCAGGAGCTGAACTATATACCTAATCATTTTGCGAGCGGGCTAAAGAGCAGGAAAAGCAGAACCGTCGCCGTTATTGTTCCGGAAATTGTAGATAGTTTCTTTTCATTAGCCATAAAGGGGATCGAAGCGGTAACCCAGGAAAAAGGGTATCACATTAATGTTTATATAACAAATGACCTCAGGTCGAAAGAAGAAGATATCATTAAAGTATTATCGGATGGACGGGTAGACGGAGTTTTGATATCGGTGTGCAGAGAGGCTACCGACAACTGTCATCTGAAAAAGCTGGCCGATCATGGTATCCCCCTGGTTTTTTTTGACAGAGTGGCAGATGATATTGAGGCCGGCAAAGTTGTAACCGATGATTTTGAAGGCGGTTATATTGCCGCCCGGCACCTGGCAGAGCAAGGCTGTAAAAAGATCTATTTCCTTTCTATATCAGAGGGGCTTTCAATCCTTCGAAAAAGAATGGATGGATTTATCAGGGCACTTCACGAAAACAACATTGAAGACCCTACGAAAAATGTTTACCAGATCCCCACGGATAAAACCAAAAGTGAGGAGGCAATTAAAATCCTTCTATCAAGCCCGCATCATCGTCCCGACGGTATCGTTGCCTCCGTTGAGTTGCTAACCATTCCCATATATAATGCCTGCAAGCAACAGCGCATTGCGATACCCGATCAATTGAAAGTGGTTTGTTTTTCGAATCTTTTGTATGCCTCTATTTTGTCGCCATCTTTAAGTACCATTACACAGCCTGCCTTCGAGATTGGTCAACAAGCCGCCCGCCTCATCTGCAATTCCATTGAAAGAGATACTTTTATCAAGAATGAAAGAATTATCTGCCCTTCAAAGCTCGACGTTAGGGAATCAACATCCACATCGGTGCTATCTAACTGAGCAGGCACAATAGAAAAGGGGATAAGCTTGCGTTCATCCCCATCTCGTTTTAAATGTTCAGGTTTACAATTTCACAAAGGTCGTCTCGCCTATAAGATAGTTATTGTTATCTACTACCTGCAGGATATATGTGCCAGGCAGCAATCTGCTTACATCATTTTGCCAATTGGTTTGGGTAGTTGTCGCTGTTTTCATTAAGGCGCCTGTTGAACTTACTATCCGGATATTGTAAACGGCTGTGACCGGCGAGGCGGCAAGGCTTGTCATGCCGATACCCGTCTGGCTTATCTTTTGGCCCGAACCAAAAGCCGGATTAATGGTCAGGTTGATGGAGCTTTTTGCAGGATTCGGATAGAGTGAAATATTACTTTTGGCCAGGCCGTTCACATTGTCGGTATACATCAATGTAACCACATTTGAATAGGTAATATTACCATTAAGGTCCTCCATCTTTAAGCGATACATGTCTTTGGAAGCCGGTGCGGTATCCCACAGGTTATATATCCCTGTCGCATTGGAAGGTGTGCCGCCAAGTACATTGAAAGTGGCGCCTCCATCTGTGCTTCTTTCAACCGTAAAACGGGTATAGTTTTGTTCATTTTCCGTGACCCATGATACTTTTGCGCCCTGCGTAACTTTAGCCGCAGTGAAGTTTAGCAAATGCACCATTAATGCAGGGTCTTCGCGCAACACCAGCTTAAACCGGTTTTTGCCAAATGTTGTCGTATCGCCGGTAATATTAAATGCGTACGTCTGGTTGTGACGCATATCTGATGAGTCCTTTTTATAATTGTCCATCAGCCAAACCTGGTAAATTTGCGGTATCGCCTCCAGTTCGGTCATGTTAAGCGAATAAACTCCGGGCGTGCGCGCTGTTACGTTCAACGGAATTTCCGTTTGCCTGGCTGTTGCAGGCAAAGGCAGCCTGTTAATAGCAAGGTTAATGCCATCGCTCGAAATACTTGACAAGCCCACTTTCCCACTTCCCTGCCTGTACGGTGCATCTTCGTTGCTGATAAACTTCTCAGTTGCAGCAGAGTTAAACCCGATATAAATATCATCGGTATTTATGGTATCCATGGCCAATTGCAAACGCAGATGCTGATCGATCATATTATTGTTCAAAGCAGCAAGGTTATCCTTTGACGACATAAAAAGATTGAGCCCTGTATTTTGTGCTGTTGATTTGGATGTCTCGTTAAATATAAGCTGGGCGCTGCTATTGCTCGCAACTACAAAAAAGCCTTCCCCGCTTACAATATACCGGCGCCCGTGGTTGGTGTAAACGCCGCCTTTCTGATAGGTATCAAAATTGCTTGTTAAAGGGTTTAATTCGTATACCGTAGTACCGACATTACTGCCATATATGCCGCTTGTGGTAGTGGTTGTGTTAAACGATTCCCAGTCGATAGTACTTGCATAAGGATTACCAACCAAATTGAACCCACGAACAAGGGCATTTGTGCCTGCACCTGAACCGGTGTAATTTAATGTCGAAGAGGCGGCATTGTTCCACGGATGCACTATAACCTGGCCCTGGTTTAGTGTGCCGGAGGCGGTAAGTGCAACTGAACCCGGGGTGTAGGTGGTAACGGTTTCATTGGCTACCGTTGTTGCGGCCCTGTTTCCACGGTAGAAGAACAAATAGCCATTACCTACCGGAATATTATAACCGGTTGAACCGCTATTAAGATAATAGGTGTAAGCGGGCGAATTATTGATCTTGCTGATGCCCCACCAATTGCCGCTGATATACGTGGCATTTGAAGGTGTTATATCCTCGCGATACAAGTATAAAGTCGGATTGCCTGTTTTGTCGAATCCGCCGCCTGCGTCGCCGGTGAGATAAATACTGTTTTGCAAATAGTTAATGCTGTAAACCTTGTTTGAGCTTACAGTGCCGGCATATACCGGAGACGATGTAAGCCGGTAACTGCGGTAACCAGACCCGCCTGTTATATAACGTTGCACGTTTACCGTACCTGTAATACTTGGCCCGGTAGGTATGGCAGCAATCGACGCTGAACCTGACGAGACTGAAAGCAATGTCAGATTGCCATTGGCAGCTAAGATAGTGGAGCTGCTACTACCCTGCATTGTCAAAACGCCCGATTTTGAGATATAAAACATACCGCTGCTCATGGTTTTGGTCCCATTTCCACTGAAGTTAACATTGGTAAATGTTGTGCCATTGCCCGATCCGGCGCTTAAGGTCTGGGTCGTTCCATTGAAACTTACCGTCGCGCCGGTAAAATTCGGGTAGTTTGAAGCATCATTGGTCATGTTATTGGTAAAATTACCCGCGATATTCAAATTACCCGACGCAGTCTTTATACCTGTGCCCGAGAAAGCAATATTCTGGTAACTAACACCCGAGGACAGACCGGTAATGCCTGATGCCGTGTAGACCGTTTGGGCCGCGCCGGAATATTCAACAGTGCCGTTAGTATTATTGAAAGTAATAACGTTCGTTCCTGTAGCTGATAAACCGGACAACGCTGTTGCGTTAGCCAACTTCAATGTAGTCGCGGCTGTAGGGACCAATGCAAAAGTTGATGTGGCGCCGGTCGCATTTGTAGTTTGGACAGCACCTGTTAGAACAGTCGTACCACCTGTAAGATTAAATGCTGAATTAAAAGTAGTGGCGCCCGAAGCCGTCGATGTTAACGAAACATTCGTAGTGATATTCAGGTTTGTAACGGATGAGGTCATTGTACTGGTGTATGAACTTCCGAGCGTTGTATTTGAAATAACGCTTATGCTGTTCGCAGTTATTATTCCTGAACCGGTCAATGTTGCGTTGTACCCCAGGCCCGAGCTTGCATCGCTTTGGTAAGTAATAGCGCCCACCACGTTTAATGTGGCTCCGCTATTTACATTAACACCGGGCCACTGGCTGCCAACGTTGCCAAATTGTATCGAACCCACATTCACCGTACCCGACGCTGTCAATACGTTCGGAAAATAATTAAATGACTCGTTAACACCTATCAGGGCGGATTGCGAATTATTGGGCACTACGCCACTTCGCCAGTTAGACGCAGTATTCCAATCGGTACTCGTAACCCCAATCCAATCATTCGACTGGACGCATGATAAAGTAACCGTGGTAGAGCCGCTTCCCGTTATGTTATAAGCAGTAATAGTATACGTTATTGGCCCGAACGTAACAGCAGGCGTTCCACTGATCTCGCCTGTCGAGGTATCAAAACTCAAGCCCAATGGAAGGGGCGAACTAATGCGATACCCGCCATTAGCCGCAAATTCCTTGACTGTATTATTAGTGAAATCCGAAACGTAAAGGTTACCGTTTCCATCGGCCACAAAGCCTTCTACATCGTTAAAGCCGTTGATGGTATTAAGCAGCACTCCGTTTGAGCTGTATATCTTCACCTGGTTATTATGCGAGTCGGCCACAAATACGTTTCCTGAAGGATCGCAGGAAATAGCTAAAGGATCTTCATAACCACTGCTGAATACGCCCTGATAGGTACCTGCTGAATTATATTTTGTTACGTAGCCTTTGTTGGTACCGGCCTGATCCTGGGCACGGTTCAATACGTAAATATTTCCTGAACCGTCTACTGCAACACCATCCGCCTGGTCCATTTGCGAATTATTCAGGGTCATGAGCAATGTTCCCGATGTATTATATTTCGTTACCGAGCTGGTATAAGGCGACGTATAAACATAGGTCGCGATATATAAGTTATCGGAGGGATCGATGCTAATACCCAGCGGGTGGTTCAACCCGGAAATAATGGTTGATTGATAGACCCCTGACGAATTGAATTTATAAATGGCACCTGCGCCGGTGTCTTCTACATAACAATTGCCCGCCGAGTCGAAAACTATACCTTCAGGATTGGTGAAAGTCTTACCCGTTGTGTAGGTACCTACATACACATTGCTGGAATTATATTTACTTATGGTCTTATTATTATAGTTCGCCACATAAATATTTCCCGATGCATCAATGGTCATCAAACTTGGCCCGCTTAAGGATGCACCGGTAAGTGACGTACCAGATGAAACATAGCTGTATCCTGTAACTGCCCCCCCAGTATTAACTGGGTCTAAATTAGGTATGGTTGCATTAAGGCGGTAGACATTGGTTGAAGGCGTATAACTAATAACCGGGGCATGCGGACTAACCGTGATGATCAGGTTCGTGCTCGAGTTGCCGGATGAGTTTGTTGCCTTGATGGTAAACGTAGTTGTCGGAAATACTGCAGTCGGCGTACCAGATATAACACCTGTGCTGGTATTCAACGATAACCCTGATGGCAACGAGCCTCCGGCTGTAATAGCCCAGGTTGATGCTGCACCGCCCGAGTTGGTTGGTGAAGCAGGCGTTATCGTGGTACCTACCGAGTAGGTAACCGTTCCGGGAGAGTAGCTGATATTCGGAGCGTTATTATTGACGCTAATAGTGATAGTTGTGCTTCCGCTGCCTGTAGCATTCGTAGCCGTTATGGTATAAGTTGTGGATGCCTTTGTAGCCGTTGGCGTACCAGATATCACACCTGTAGATGTATTAAATGACAGACCCGATGGCAATGATCCCCCGGCTGTAATGGCCCAGCTTGTTGCAGCTCCGCCTGTATTGGCAGGAGTTAGCGAACTTATTGTGGCCCCTACAGAATAGGTGTTTGTTGACGGCGTGTAACTAATAACCGGAGCCTGGGGGTTGACGGTTAAGGTTATGGTGGTACTTGCGCTGCCGGCGGCATTCGTGGCGGTTACAGTGTATGTAGTGGCTGACGATGTAGCAGTAGGTGTACCGGTTATGGCGCCCGTACTTGTATTGAATGATAAGCCGGCCGGCAATGATGTATTGATAGACCAGCTGGTTGCCGCGCCGCCTGAATTAGTCGGTGTCCAGGTTGTAATAGCCGTGCCCACCACTGCGGTTTTGGCAGACGGGCTATAACTAATATTAGGCACCGACGGGTTATTGCAAGTTATCGTAACAGATGTCGTACTTGTACCAGAGTCATTGTCGGCGGAAATTACATAGGTCGTCGCCGGGGAAGTTGTAGTAGGTGTACCTGAAATCACACCCGTCGTTGTGTTGAACGACAACCCCGCAGGCAATGAAGGACCTATCGAATAAGTATCGGCAGGGCCGCCTGTATTAGTAGGCGATAACGGGGTGATCGCTGTACCTACGGTATAAGTAACTGTAGACGGCGAGTAGCTGACTATCGGCGCTTTAGGGAGCACTGTTATGTTTATCGTTGCAGTCCCGCTGCCGCCTGCATTGGTTGCTGTAATTGTGAAGGCTGCTGTATCAGTAACTGTCGGAGTACCTGTAATCACACCGGTGGTAGCATTAAGGGTCAGACCAGCTGGCAACGACGGGCTTGCAGACCAGCTTGTGGCTGCGCCGCCGGTATTTACGGGCGCCCATGAGCTTATTGCAGTTCCTACGGTATACGTGTTTGAAGATGGCGTATAACTTATGACGGGTGGAGCAGGTAATATAGTGATAGTTATACTTGTACTGCCACTGCCGGCGACGTTAGTTGCTGTTACAGTATATGTTGTTGCAGAAGATAAAGTTGTTGGTGTCCCGGTTATATCGCCGGTACTGGCATTAAGCGACAAGCCGGCAGGTAAGCCGGGGCTTACAGACCAGCTCGCTGCGGCGCCTCCAATATTTACCGGCGACCATGTGCCTATAGCCGTACCGGACGGATAGCTCATTGTTGCAGGCGTATAGCTAATATTCGGCGGTCCCAGGTTTACTTTAATGTTTATTGTCGTACTCGCAGTTACACCTGCAAGGTAGTTTGCAGTTATGGCGTAGTTAGTTGCTGCCGAGGTTGTAGTCGGCGTACCCGAGATAACACCGGTGGATGTGTTGAAAGACAAACCGGCCGGCAACGCAGTACCTATCGAATAACTCGATGGGCTTCCCGTTACTATTGGCGTTAATGACGAAATGGTTACTCCTGTTAAATAAGTATACGGCGACCCTGCATAACCTATAGTCGGCGACAACACGGCAATATTAACCGTAGTATTGCCGCTGCCGCTGGCGTTTGTTGCGGTAATGGTATAGGTTGTAGCCGACGATGATGCAGTAGGTGTTCCCGAAATGATACCGGTCGAGGTATCGAATGACAGACCAGCCGGAAGGGCGGGGCTTATTGAATAACTTGTGGGGTTATTCGTTACCGTGGGTGTTAAAGACGATATTGTTTGACCGGCATAATAGCTAAAAGGCGACCCCGTATAACTAATGGTTGGTACACCTCCGTCAACGGTCAGATCTAAGCCGCTGCTTGTCCATGGGCCGCCGCCGCCATTATTATCAGTAAATTGCAACGTAAAAGGGTATGTGCCCGCTGGAGTTGAATTTGAAGTTGTGACAGTAAAAGTAATGGTGGTGCTACTTCCATTTGGTGTAAATGTAGGCGTTGTGGTCGTTACACCGCCGCCCATAGTCTGGCTGGATGAAAACAACCAGGTTACACCAGTGGGCGTTCCACTGGCCCATGTAAGCAATATATCATCAGCGGAAGTTGTACCGAAAGCGGTGCTTCCCTCAGTAACCGTTATGGTATATGTAACCGAGGTGCCGGTTCCGGCTGTAGCGGTGCCTGTTTGGGTGCCGTAACTTATATTAGTAACTCTTTTCCGTGCGAAAGCCGTCCCGCCAAAAAACAGGGAACCAATGGTTAAAAAAATAATACTAAAAAGTAAACTTCTTTTCATACTCACCACCTTAAATAAGTTAAAGAACAGTTTACGGTATCGGTTTGGGGCTTATTGAAGAGCCAGCACATTTGCATGTTGCCGGATTCAGTATATTTTATACAAAATCGGATCAGGTGTACTTTTTTAAAAAACTCAAAATCAGCAAGTTGTGAAAATATTTTATGAAGAATTTTTGAGCGTGCCTTCTTGTTACCTTGAGATGGGATGTTTAGCCGGGTGTAAAAAGCGTAAACCAGAATGTGTAAAATGGGCAATACGCCGCTCATATTCATTTTTAAATTAACCGTTGTGCTTTTCGCGGGGAAAAACAGGTACTATACGGAGGCCATAAAAAAAATGTTTCGTCCCAAAAAAAATGTGCAAAAATTATGTTACAAAATAAACTATTGGGAAATTTTTTAACCACAAACGCCCTGTCACCCGCCCCACGCTCCCTCATACGGCCGACGCATTACATGCCTTGCAGACGTACTCGTATTTATGGATTAGCCTAATTTGGTTATATAACCTTTTAGCGATAAATTGTCCTTCTATTATTAACCTGGATAAACTTCTGCAAGAAATTCGTTTAATGTCAAAGTGGCTGATCGTATTATTTGTTGCCTTATTGACGGTTGGCTGTAAAAAGGCGTTTGAACCTAAAGATGCCCTGGCAAGCGCCAACCGTTATTTGGTTGTCGAAGGCACAATCAACACCGGTGCCGATTCGACATTTATTACGCTGAGCCGGACAAAAAAATATGGCCCGGGCGTTCAGATCGACAGGGAAACTAACGCGCAGTTAATCGTGCAGAGCGATGCCGGCAACACTTACTCATTATATGAAGTAAGGCCGGGCGTTTATTCGGCTGCCCCGCTGAACCTGGATAATACACACAAATACCGGCTGCATATCAAAACGGCAGGCGGCAAGGAATATCTTTCCGACTATGTAGAGGTGAAAGACTCGCCCTCAATTGATAGCGTCGGCTTTGCTGCGCAAACTAACGGGGTGCAAGTTTATGTAAATACGCATGACGATGCTAATGCGACAAAATATTACCGCTGGGAGTATAGTGAAACATGGCAATTTCAAAGCTTTTTTGAATCCTACATGCTGGGCGATGAACCGCGCCATGTTTGCTACGCAACCGACACTTCGACCGCTGTGCTGCTGGCAAACTCCAATAAGCTTTCGGGCGACCTGATATACCAGGCTCCCTTAGCGTTCATCCAGGGGACATCCGAAAAAATAGAAACCAAATATACCATACTCGTCAAGCAATACGCTTTAACCACCGATGCTTATAATTTCTGGCTGGGCCTGCAAAAAAACACCGACAGGCTGGGCAGCATATTTGACGCGCAGCCTACCGTAAATCAAAGTAATTATCACTGTGTCACTGATCCGCAGGAATTTGTTGTCGGCTATTTGAGCGCAGGGCGCGTGGCAACAAAAAGGATATTTATACTAGCCAGCCAGCTACCGGGCAGCTATAAAGTAAAATACCCGGTTGGTTGTATACTCGATAGTGCCTTTTATTATCATGAACCTTTTTATACCGACCCTAAAGTACTCGGCCCCGAAGCCGGTACTACCCCTGTTGAGCCGTTTTATATAGCGCCGCTTGGTCCGTTTGGCGCGCCTAATTTTATAACATACTCTACTACAACTTGTGTGGATTGTACCATCCGTGGTAAAACCAACCCGCCACCCTACTGGAGGTAGGCTATTTTTTTACTTCGAAATAAAAATACTTATAACCAGTTTCACCGCCAGGCGCTATTCCTTCGATAATACCGATATATTTCCCGGCCCTGTCGCCAGTATAAAAATTTAACCTGGCATTGCCGTTATCTTCCGTCAAAATACTGGGATTCCAATAAAGTGTGCTCCGAAAATCGGGGACCGTGCTGCTACGCGACGTTTCGTTTCCATATACCGGCGAATAAAATTTCCTTTCCAGTTGCAGCCCGTCAAAATCAAGTACCATGGCGCGTGGATCTAATTCGGTATTAATGCTGGCGCCGTTATAGCTGCTAAAGTTTAATATGCCGTTTAATGTTGCGGGGCCATAAACATAGTTATTGGTCACAACATCAAGCGCCTTTACTTTAAGGGGATCTATATTTAACACCCTGGCAGCATCAAATATAGGCCTGGAGTCGAGCATGGCCAACGGCTGCCCTGACAGGGCTTTCTTATCACTTATCATTTCAAAACCGGTTCTGCCGTCCTGCCGGGTCATTCGCACCAGCCTCACGTATTCATGTATCACATCTTCCATCCTGGGGAAACGGGTATAATCATCAAGCTCATAATTATAACTGGGTTCACCGTAAAATTCCGGGTCTTCCTTAGGTGCAGCGTCAAATTTTATTTGTTTTGCTGAAAAGATATTTTGCACCTGCATGTCAATATAACGTCCTGTCAACAAATTCTTCATGCCGTCAGCCATATAGAGCGGCGGCAGTATGGTTTGGTCATATTCTTCACTAAAGGCATTTGAAATGGCTATGTGATAGGTGGTATCCTGTGCCCAGTTGGTTTGAACTACGATCTCGCGTGGGCCAAAAAAATTGCGGGTGCTGAATAATAACCTGCCGCCTGTGTCGCTTTTAGAAATATACAGGTGATGCTGCAAACCGGTTATTGTAAGGTAGGCCATGATATTTGACGCCGGCTTATTGGAAGCCGTATTTACCAGGTTCCCGGTGATTACCGGGCCGTTGTATTCAGGTAAAAAGGCGATATGCGGTTTATCTGCGGATAATATCTTAGTCCAGTCAAATTGTGTCCATCCCTGCGAAAGCAGCAGGTTATCCAGCGCCTGGTTGCTTTCCTTATTATCATTTTCGAGATAGTAATCCGGCGATTCAATGCACCCCTTCACTCCGGCGCTAAGCAAAAGGTATCCCGTTATATTTGCCGCCGGATCCTTTCGCAATGAATCAATGCGAAAAACGGATAATGATAAATTGGCTGTTATCGCTTTGTTATTATCATCAAGCGTGGCAATGTCTATATCAACTTTCTTCCTGGTATTATAGGTTTGGGCATCAGTATTCGCGTTAACTACAAGCTTTCGGGCGGGCCGTTTAAATATCAGCCGTTCACATAAAGGATTGCGGCGCTCATCAAAAACAGTTATGTAACTCAAACTCTCGTCCAGTTTCGCTTTTTCGATGGTAAAATGCGCGGCTCCGTCCACAATTTTTGTTTGAGCAGCAACTTCTATACGATGCCTGTTATGCACCAACAGGTACAAATTGCCCATGCTTTCAACCCCGGCTGCGGTAATTGTTGCGTCCCAAAAGTTCCCGTTATCGGTTACTTCCATTACAAATCCTACGGCGCTTATTTCTGGAAGTGGCAGCGTAATTACTGCATTTTTTATTTTGACGACCGCCCGGTATCCTGTTTGGGACGACGGGGTAAAAGCAAAACTCCCGATCCCAAATTTTGTTGTTTGAAATTTTGCGACCGTATCACTTTGAGGGCCCAGGATAACTCCGGAACCATTACGGCCTTTTCCGTCGGGCGCCGTTATTTTAAACGCTACTTTGCTTTGCAGGCCCTTAACCAAATGCCCGCCTTCGGCAAAGAATTGAACGTCATATCTCGCCGAATCAGCGACTGGTGAAAGCGGCAAAGTTTTGGTTGTGTTGATGACGGCGACCTCCTTGCTGAAATAATAGGCAGGGTCGAAATTTTTCATCCAATTGGTGTAGGCGCGCAATTGATAATTCCCGCTTGCAACAGAAAACGGCAGGTAGAATGACCCGCTGGCCATCCCTTTTTCCATGGCGATCTTAGCCTGCAAAACCGGGTTATGTTTACTGTCAAGCAGTTCAATGTACGCCACTTTGCTTATATCAAGCGGTTTATTGTTACTGCCATCGGCGCAGTAAATTTTAAACCATAGCAGCTCTCCTGTCAAATAAGTTTCTTTATCGGTGTGAACAAATATCTTTTCCTGTAGTTGAGTGGCCTGGTAAGCGGCAAATTTGTTTTTTAACGCAGGCAGCACCTGGGAATAGCCGCGCGACACCAAACATGCCATAATGATCATAGCGGGAGCAAATGCATTTATAAGACGATATATTCTTCGCTTCTCCATCAAAATCTGATATTATAATTGACAAAAGGTATCGGCCTGGCAAATATCGAAAGCTGGTAACCGTTAATAACCCCACCCTGCTGCGCAAAGTAAGTTGAATAGGCATTGGCCCTGCCGGTTAGGTTATATACGCCAAAGGTCCATGAGTTATGGAACCGCTGATGTATTTTGTGGTTACCTTCAATATTCATTGAAAAATCAGATCTGAAGTAATCAGGTATCCTGAAGGCATTCCTATCCGAATAAAGTACCCGTACCGAGCCACCATAATAATATTCGGTTATTGGGTAAGTAATGGGCCTGCCGGTGCTATAGATAACATTTAACGATATGCTGAAACGGCGGCTAAAACGGTAGTTGCCGGTAAAATTAAAATTGTTCGGCTTATCATAATTAGCGGGATAAAACTCACCACGGTTGATCGATTCGCCTGCGTTCGGGTCGTCCTGTTTCAAAAAGGTACGCGAAAAGGTGTAGCTTACCCAGCCATTCAGATCTCCTTCGGTTTTGCGCACGAGGAATTCGACGCCGTATGCCTTCCCCTGGGTATTGATAACATCGCGTTCGATATGCGGATTTAGTAATAGCACGGCGCCGCTTTTGTAATCGAGGTAGTTGCTGATCTTTTTGTAATAAACCTCCACCGATGTTTCGATACTATTCTGCTTGATATTTTTGTATAAACCCAACGATACCTGCTGGCCAAACTGTGGCCTGATATTCGGGTCGCTTAATTTATAAACGTCGGTAGGCGATATAGCAGTAGTATTTGATAAGAGGTGAATATACTGGCGTAGCGTATTATACGATGCCTTGACGGACATATCATCATTTATGCTATACCGTGCTGAAATCCTGATCTCGGGGCCACCATAGGTATTGATGACCTGGTTATTCCGGTACGAGGTGCTATCCTGTACATTAGCTGCGTTTTTTGGTGCGTTGGGAAGATAGCTATCCACTGTTTGCGGACCGAGGTATGCGTAAAGGGAATACCGCAGGCCTGCGCTAACAGAAAAATCGGGGGTTATATCATACTTATCTCCTATATACAGGGCACTTTCAAGCGCCTTTTCCACGGGTACCTGGAATGGCGTAACCTGCGACTGTGTACTATTGGGTTCGTTATCGCCCGGGTTCAGGTTGTAATATATCGAGCTGATGCCAAAGTCAAGTGTATTCTTAGGGTTAAGAAAGTAGCTAAAATCTGCTTTCAGGTTGGTTTGCTTTACCGAAAAGTTAAGCTTGTAGGCATTCACCGGGTTGGATGTGCTGGCAATGCTGTATTGGTAATCATCAATGCCGGTAGTGAATGTGCCGAAGAGCTTCTGGCTGAAATTGTGCTTCCACTTGATATTCGCGTTGCGGTTGCTGTAGCCGTAGGCGGTATCGCTGTTCAACCTGAATTTGTCATTGCTAAAGTAACCCGTCAGGTAAAGGTTATCATTTTTACCTAACTGGTGGCTTATATTTAAATTCAGATCGTAAAACGAGGCGGAGCTATTTTTGTACTCCTGGGGCAACGACTTCAGCAGCCAGTCGGAATAAGTGGTGCGCGCACCGAAAATAAAAGAGGTTTTATCTTTTACTATAGGCCCTTCAATATTCATCCTGCTGGTAATAATGCCTATCCCCGCCGAGCCGGTGTATTTTTTTTTATTCCCTTCGCGGTCGGTAACATCCAGTACAGATGACAGGCGTCCTCCAAATTTTTCAGGAATAGTGCTTTTGTACAATTCGATATTGCTAACGATATCGGGGTCGAATGCAGAAAAGAAGCCAAAAAAATGTGATGGATTATAAATAGTCGCATCATTCAACAGGATAAGATTCTGATCGGCCGAACCGCCCCGGACATTAAAACCGGTTGTAGCTTCGCCTACACTTTGCACACCCGGCAGAGTCAAAACTACCCGTAATACATCGGCCTCGCCAAATGCCGACGGTATTTGTTTGATACTGCGGATATCCAGCTTATTTACCCCCATTTCCGTAGCACGAACATTAGCCTGCTTCGCTGCAGAAACTGTAACCTCTTTTAGCGATGTTACTTTCTCCTGCATATCAATATTCAATTTTCCGCCCGAATAAAGTATAACCCGCCGGCGGGTATCCTGCATCCCCAGCCCCTTAATTAAAAGCGTTTGCTGCCCGCGTGGTAACGAAAGGGAATAATAACCATTCTTGTCGGTCGCCATGCCGGTTTTGGTGGCGGGGTCATAAATACTTGCCCCATTTATTCCCTCCCCCGTTTTCTGGCTGCGTATGTATCCCGACAGGGTAACATTACCGGGTTTTATCTTATTGGTGCGTGCACCTATCTCGTATATCTTATTTTCGGCGCTGGCCCCGGCGTTGTTATTATTATCTTCGGGGTAAACGGGCGTGCTGGTATCCGCATTAGGCTGCGCGGTTTGTTCGGATAGTTCATTAAAATATCCGGCAGGGAGCGATGCACTTATTTTTACACCCTTTGTCAGGATCGCTTCCCCATCGGCGGTAAGGATATAGTGATAAGGTGTACCTTCGAATGCCTTATCGAGTACGAAAACTAAGGTTTTTTGGGTAAGCGTCAATGTCACCCTTAAACTATCGAACTGAGCATGATCATAATAAAAAGAATAACCTGTTTTTGCTTTCAGGTCTTCAGCTATTTGCGAAATAGCCGCCTGCTTAAAATCCACATCGATCAGCTTACTGTCCTGCTGCGCGCTGGCTTTCAGCACGAAACAGAAAAGAAAAACAAGAGCGATGTAAAATCTCTGCATATTATTTGGCGATTTGATCGTAATAAGCGGCTACCGCAGTCACTGTAGCTTCCCTATCTCTTTTATAATCAAGATCATGATCGCGCAGGTACTGGTTTATCTCCTTTTTTTTATCCTTAAAAACGTTGGTAAGCGCCCCCCTCCCTGTAACCGGGTAATACTTATTATCCTTTTTAACAAACAAGGCGGTGCGGTCGTCGAGAATAAACTTTACGGTTTGCGACTGAATGATCTCGTCGTCGCTCATCTTGGTTCGTTTGGCCAAAACCTGCGTTTTACCTTCATAAAGCAGATCGTAAAATCCCTGCGGCAAACCGTTAACAAGGCGGATAAAGTGATGACCGAGCAGGTACACGTCTGATATTTTTTCCGTTTGCAGCACAAACAGATCGTTACCTGAAAAGGAGATCATCTGGTCGTTAAAAACATCATACAAAACAGGAACATTTTTATACCAGGTGTTATTGAACCTGATGAGGGATGGCACACAGTAGTTTTTATCCTGGAAATAATGGGACCCTTTGTTGGCGGGCGGCGCAAGGGTATATTGCGGACCATTAACAAATTCGGCCTGGCTGCCAGCTGCCGTATTGAAATAGCTGACGGCTTCTGCGGCCTGTTTACTGTAGGAAACGCTATCGGGCTGCGGAGCCTGCGCGATAACCTTTATAGTTACTAATATAAGTAAAATAAACGTAAAAGCAAAGGCTTTTGAACCCATATTTTAATAAGAATGTGGTAATCAGTTTATAGTTGGCGCGCGTACTTATTGCGGCAAGGACTAATGTATCAAAATAAAGTTTAATTAATAAATTAGTTGACGGAAACTGACGTTTTTGTATTGATGGCTGGCCGCGTCACTCCCATTACAGTTCAAGAAAAGGAAGCAAACTTCTTCAAGATTAATTTTATTTCAGAAAAAAGCCTATTTTCACGGCGCAATCTAAATCTTATATTCATGAAATCACAAAACCTAATCCTTTATTACTGTATCGTTATTTTACTTTCCGGTTGCGCGTCGAGCTACAATATGATCAATCCCGATAAGCTTAATTATGCGTCAAGAACTGATGACCATTCGGTATCCGTTGAATACAAGTACGGAGTATTAACTAAACGGTATGCACGAAAAGAGACCAATAATTCGGTTAAGTTGATCGCTGTAAAGATCAGCAACAATAGCGGCCGCGACATGGTCTTTGGAAAAGACATTAAACTAACCTATACAAATGATCACGAGCTGGATATCCTGGATGAAGCCAAAACCTACACCTCCCTTAAACAAGGCTGGGCAGGCTATTTATTCTATTTATTGCTCACACCTGCTAAGTTAACTTCAACTTCAAACGGGACACAAACAAGTTCGGTACCGCTGGGCTATGCAATAGGCCCTGGCCTTGCTTTTGGAAATATCATTGCAGCCGGGTCTGCTAATGATAATTTTAAAAATGAACTACTTAAATATAACATAACGGGAAGCCTGATTAAAAATGGCGAAACGGTTTATGGCCTGATTGGTGTAAAATCTGATAATTTTGACGCCATAAAGATTAAAGTAAATTAGAAATTTTCGTATCATTGCGCCATGAAAATACAAACGATACAACGACAGCAGCCCCAGCCGCATTTGCGGAGAGGATAGTTATTGTATCGGCCATAATACTTAAACGTCCTCTTAAGCAAACGCCAGGAGGGCTTTTTTTTTAGGGTAGTATATCAATTAGCCAGATTACCACATTCGGGTTGTGGAGGTTCCCGGTTCGGATCCGGATTACCCTACTTGAAAAGTAAAAAAGCTATTTATTCCCCTGTTGTGTAACGGTAGCACATCAGACTCTGACTCTGCTAGTCGTGGTTCGAATCCATGCGGGGGAACAAAAAAACCCCTCGGGCCTAATGCCCGAGGGGTTTTTCTTTTCCAGGTTTTTGCAACCAATTACTCTTTTTTCATTTCGACACGGCGATTGATCACCCTGCCCGCTTCCGTGGTGTTATCGGCAATAGGGTTAGCTTCGCCATAACCATCGGCATCTAAGTTATTTACACTTACACCGGAGTTAACCAGGTAAGCCTTTACTGCATTAGCACGGTCTTTCGAAAGCTGCATGTTATGCTCGTCGGTACCTTCAGCTGAGGCATAACCGCTCAGTTTAAATTTAACTGAAGGATCCTTCTTCATTTCGGCAGCAGCTTTATCCAATATAGGGTACGATTCTGTTTTTAATATCCCCGAGTCGAACTCGAACTGGATATTGCTGAAATTATAGTTTGGCGCAGGCGGAGGCGTTGGAGCCGGTGCAGGCGCTGGTTGTGGTGGCGGCGGTGGTGGCGGTGTTGGCTTAGCTGTGGTATCTGCAGGCGGTGGTGGCGGCTGCATCACTTTCTTTTTTGCGTGACACGCCGAAAGTGTGATCAAAACGGATAAGATAATAACAGGTGTAAAAGCTGATCTTAAAAACTTCATAATAATATTTGTTTAGTGTAGAAAAAAAACGCCATACCGCACAGCTTATTGCCGTGATATTTGGCAGCGTTGCAAATTAAAACAATTTTTTAGGTAAAGAGTTTGTGAAACCTCCCTTTTCAGCACATACCCCGGCAGGGCTTCACTGGTCGTTAGCGGGCGAAAAATAGCCTTCCAGTACCGTTAAAAGCAGAAAATATTAAATATATTGGCCGTTGAATTTATATATAAAAAATATGAAATATTTGCTCGCGCTTATGTTAATGGCAAGTATGAACTGCTTTGGGCAGGACTACAGCAGCCGGATAGCCGAATACAGGAAAAAGTATATGGACGATTTCCTGGCCGACCAAAATTCGCCTCTAAAAAAGGATAACCTGCAATACCTGCGGTTTTACGATGCTGACAGCACCTACTGCGTTACGGCACATAAGGAGATATTATTGAACGAGCCGGGGTTTATTATGCCTGTATTTAGCGGCACAGGTCGCGAATATGTACGCTACGCCATTTTAAAATTCAGCCTTAAAGGCAAGCCGCAGCAACTGACGGTGTACCGCAATATAAATCTTGCGAAAATAGCCGGATATAAAGATTACCTTTTCCTGCCTTTCACAGATGACACCAACGGTAACGAAACCTATGCCGGTGGCAGGTATATCGACCTTCGCGAGGGTGATTTTAAAGGTAATACAGTGGTGATCGATTTTAACAAGGCTTACAATCCGTATTGCGCCTTTAGCGGAGGATACGCCTGCCCAAAACCACCGGACGAGAACCACTTATCGGTAGCCATTGAAGCCGGCGAGAAGCAGTTTGCCGGGGAAAAGAAACATTAACATCGTTTTTATTACGCGGTGCAATTTAGTCGCTGTCTTCGTTTTTTATGCCTTTCAGCAAGGCATAGATAGCCATGGCGTGGCCGTGGCCCAATTCAAAATCGTCTTTCAGCCATTTTACGATATCGCCTGCTTTGGTGGTTGCTTTTAACTCGCCATTTTGCGTAAAGCCCTTTTCTTCGGCCAGCATCCTGAAGTCACCGACGCCTTTGCCCGTTTTTGATTTGATAGTGGTTAAGTATCCCTGGAACGACATAATATTTACGGTTTAATAGATCAAAGATAACGATGGTCTGTCCATCCCAATGAGGGCCATATCCGGCAAAGTAAGGGGGTTATTACAGCACCATCAAATTATGGCTATGCCCGCTTTTAGCCCGTTCAATTCATAAACCCGGTTTTTTCGCCACAGCCACCAGGTTTACATCAACAAGCTCGAGCGATTTTACCATATCCTTTACCGTGTTTTTGTATTTTTTGAAATGGGCCGTCTCGATATGCGCTTTATAGGCGACCGAATCGGCATATATCTCCAAAATAGTGATATGGGCAGGATTGTCTTTATCTGCTACGGCGTAGTACGTAAGTACGCCCGGCTCTACCCGTACCGCAGTTTCAATGCCTTCTTTAAGCGCAACTTTATAGCTTTCCAGCTGGGCAGGATCTACCTGTATCTTTGCCAGCCTTACTACCTGTTTTTTTTGCTGGGCAGTGGCCCGGCCTGATGAAAATAACGTGATTGCCATAGCGATGAGCATTAATGACACTGCCCGGCGCAAAGCCAGGGTTTTAAATTTAAAAATATCCATCTGATCGAAGCTTGATATAGTCAATACATTAAACGGTCATAAAAGTCATTTCACCCTGTCCGCCGCCGGCGCTAATTCCTTCAGATTGCTAACCGGCTTATCCAGGTAAAAATAAGCTGTGGCCGAATAATCGTCGATACGGTAAAAATTGATCCAGCCTTTCGGGAATTTGCTATCGGTAAGGGCTACGGGATTGTCCCTTAAACGGGTAAAGCCGTTAACGTAACCTGCCACCGAAACCGGCGTCAACGGTACGCCCTTCGCTGCCAGGCTTTTCACTTCGGTGTCGCTCCCACCGCCTATCTCCTGGATGGTAGCCTTAAAATCGTGGTTAAAATAAATAGCATCCGGAATATGAAAGCGGTAAAAAACATATTGATTTTTGGTGGTATCGGCAATGCTGCAACCCTGGTACTGATTGGTAAAAGCGCCCTCGCCCCAACCTGTGCCAATGTAATCTTCGGCCCCGGTGCCGTTAATGGTCGGATAAGTGGTATCACCGTCAATATACATTTTCACTTCGCCTTCACCCCACCAGGTATGGCCATAAGCAGTATCGACATTTACGCCGACATTTACCCCAAGAAAGCGCCCTTTGCCGGTAATACGCGGCAATAGCTCAAAATCTTTACCCAATGCGGCCTTGATAGAGCGGTTCCAGCAGGCGTGGAAATAAAGCATACCAGGCTGCGGCTTATCCATAATAACGTAATCGATATCAAAAAACAACAGTGTCAGGTCTGTCGTGCTTTCGTTTGTTAATGTAACCCTGGCCCCCGTTTTAAAAGGCATAGGCACATAACTATTAAAACTACGCCCCTCAGGATCGCTGAACAGGGCCGACTGAAAAGCAACCGGCCTGCCCAGCCCGGCACAAAAGAAATCGCCTAACGGCACATCAACTGCGGGTTTATCCGAGCCATCCCAATACATGCGTAAACGGAGCGCACGCAGCATGGCTGGTGAGCGGTCGTTTACCGTGACCCACATCCGCTGGATGATACCGGCCGAATTAACATTGAGCAAGCTTTTGGTCTGCCCGGCCAGCAGCGATTCGAACGCGTTGCCTTTGGCCGTTTTGTTGGTTTGCCCTCCCGCACCTTTAACGCCATTAAGGTTCTCAAAACTGCTTACCCTTGAATTTACGCCTTGCGGCATGGTGTACAATTCCTGGGCGGAAAGTTTGCCTGCAAATAACAGAGCAGTTAGGGGCATTATAAATTTTGTAAAACGGATAAATGAGGTCATAACTAATCGGTTTATCAATATTATCAAAAATAATCGGCAACGGCAACGGCGAGTAAAAACTAAAAAAATTAGCACTGCTTTAAACCTTCGCCTTGTACAACATTCAATAAGCAATAAACCAAAACTTTTGAACTATGAAACTTATGATGAAATTACTGATCGCAGGCGCTTGTGCAGCGGCGTTCAGCGGATGTAAAAAAGATAACATTCAGCCCGATAATTACCTGATCTATAAAATAGATGATGGCCCGCTGGTCACCGTAGAGGGCGAAGCTGACTACTTTTATGATAATAACGGTATCATGGTAACAAACGGCAGCGGCAGTAACGACCTTTATATCTTTATTTCTACCAATATAAAGGTTGGCGCCTATCCTATCGGGAGCCTTGTTTCAGATATCGGGGCTGCTTACTATGACAACCGAACAAAATCTTTCGACAGCGATACCGGGCTCCTGGTCATTAAAGAGTACGATAACAACCACATTGCGGGTACTTTCCACTTTACGGCCACAGACGGAAACACTGTCAAAAAATTTACCGAAGGAGCGTTTTCGGCAAAACTATCTTATCTGTCGTTCTCAACAGACACCACCTGCGGCGACGGGTCGCTTTCAATGGCGCGGAAACAAAAAATTATGCGATTAAAACAGACATCGTCCATCGTAGAGTAAAATTTCCTCTTCGTACGGATGTTTTACCGGTTCGAAAGGTACATTTGGGAGCGCAGAAAAAACGCGCTCCCAATGCCATGAATGCTTCCGAACTAAAAGACCTGCAGAGCCCGATAAAAGAAAAGTACAAAGCCGACCCCGCGGCGGCTATGATAACTTTAAAAGCCGAAGGGAATATAGGCGACGGTATATCCTGTAAGGTTGATACAGGAAAGGCAATGGTGGCGGCGGGCCTTCATCCTGCAACCGGGGGCAATGGCATGTTAGCCTGCTCAGGCGATATGCTGCTGGAGGCGCTGGTAGCCTGCGCCGGGGTTACACTTAGTGCGGTAGCAACGGCAATTGGCGTCGGTATAAAAAAAGGTTCCGTCAAAGCTGAAGGCGATCTCGATTTCCGCGGAACGCTTGGGGTTTCAAAGGAGGCGCCGGTTGGTTTTACCCAGATAAGGCTCAGCTTTCACCTGGATACTGATGCCACTGCCGAACAAATGGCCAGCCTGGAAAAACTGACCGAAAGATACTGCGTGGTTTACCAAACCATTGCCGGCGGAACACGGATAGATAAAAGCTTTTCCAAAAGCTGACCAATGCTTGCTTTTATTTGTCTAAACCTGCCGGTTTATGTCCTTTTTTGGGCATAAAGTGATTTCCTTTTGTCCTTTATTTGTAAAAAACGCCTTACACTATCATTTAACTTACCAGTTAAAAAAACAACAAGCGGAAACATTTTGTTCCCCCTTTACGTATCCACATCCGGCTTGTTTAATTATTCTTAGCAATTCCTTAATATTCAAGCAGTTTTAGTGTTAACAAGCCAACGAATTGTCAATAATTTTTTATGATTTATATCACATTTAGTAAACATCTTTTTAGTTAATTTTAGAATATCAATTCCACGAGTACTACCAACAGAACAGCCATGAAAAATTTGCTATTATTTAACGATTTCTCGTCAGAAGCTGAACATGCGGCAGAGCTGGCACTGCTATTGGCCGGCAAGACCAATGTGAACCTGTATGTATGGAATACAATCGAGTATGAGGCTGTACCCGCCGCGCAGCATGTGATGGCCGGAACAAACGGTAACATGCCCGAAGTACATGCCGATAAAAACAACTGGATTGAAAAACTGGAATCAAAGCTGAACTGGGAAACTGGTTTGCGCCCTGCGGTTCACTTTATCGAGGGGATCGACTATTTAACCGACAATGTATTATCCGTAGTTAAAAAATGTGATGCGGGGCTGCTGATAAGGGGCATTGCAGAGGATAACGAGAAAAAAGGTTATATCGAGGCCAATATTTTAAAAAGCGCCACCAAATCGGGTTGCCCGGTTTTATTAATACCAAAGGATTTCTCTTACAAAATGTTTGAGAAAATGGTATACGTAACCGACCTGCGTTTTTGCCGGCACGAAGTGGTAACATTTCTTACCCAACTTGCCAAAACGATAGATGGCAGCGTACTTATAGCGAATATGTCCGAAAAAGGCATACCACTAATGGAAGAGAATTATGCCATATCGGTTTTTGAGGACGCTGTTTTAGATTCTTCAAACAGGGGTCATGTTTATTTCAGCAATGTTAAAGAAAGAAACGTATCTAAAGCTATTGATATATTGGTAAACGAAATGAACAACGACTTGCTGGTGATGGTAAACAATAAATTTCATTTCAACGAATTGCTGGGCCACGACAGCCCTTATGCCATTCCGGAAAATATACGCGTCCCAATGCTTATTTTCCCATCCTAATTGTGGACTCTTAAGCAACAAAAAAGCTGCGCCATTGGGCGCAGCTTTTTTGTTGATAGAAGGCTGCTTATGATTTTGCCCAAACCCAGCCTCCGGTGGCTGTCATCCTTTTGAACATTACATAAAGTACCGCAAGCGCAATAACAACATGATAGTACCCAAATTGAACGGCAACCGGCGCCTTTAAATAAAAAATAAACACGATGCCCCCAATATTGATAAGAAGAATAGCCAGGGCTATTTTGCCGGTTAATTTAGATGCGGCTACATTATCAGCGCCGTAAGTAATACTGGTAGGCATAGTTAATACCAACTGCACGAGAAAGATAAAGATCACCAGCACATGTACCGGCGCTTTGTCGGTGCTATAAGCCATACTTTCACCAATAAGCGGCAGAATACTAAAAAAACAGATACCAGACAGAAAAAATTTCCTGTTTAATGTTACTGCTCCGTAAAGCGTTAACAGAACGAGGGCACCGCCCACGATAGTAAAGATTAGTTCGACTGTTGGATTCATGATAATTTGGTTTTTAGGGTTTATAATTGGTTTTGCAGAAAAGAAGTCAAATATCATTATACAGAAACCCATGCCTATTCAAACGTTTAACTTTTGAAGCCCATCAGGCAGGGAATTTTAGAAACGCAATTAATAGTGCGCCGAACTGGCAGCTATACGTAAAATTTTTAAAAAGAACCTGCGCAACGAAAGCAAGTCCTTTTTTATAATGAACAGCCTATTTTCCGCTCTTCAGCGACTGGCGCAACGAGGTCCAGTAATCGATTTTGCCGGCTTTCATGTGGTTAACATCATTATAAAATGACGAGTCGATCTTACCGTCTTTGTGTGTGTCAGTTTGTTTGTACCAGACGCTTACCCAATCCTCGTTTTTATCCGTGGCGTGCAGATTGACTACAGAGATCATATCGATCTTTGAACTGGTTAAACTGTCGCGGTATTTTTGGGAAAACTTAACAAAACTGTCGCGTACCATTTTATGATGCGAGCCATTGGAAAAATCAAAAGCTATCGTATCTGCAAAATAAGATGCCGCATTTCCCAGCTTACCATCTTCCCAATCTTTGTACGATTGTAACACAGCCTGCTCATTTTTGGCGTTATCTGAAATTGTGAACGAAGAAGAATAAGATGCTTTATAAGGCATTACTACCGAATCAGCTTTAGCGGCTGCGGAACCGGAAGTGGGGGTACCGCTTTTACAGGCTGCCAGCAAGGCAACCGCTGTAAGTAAATACAGGATTTTTTTCATCGTAATGGGGTTTAAATTGATTAGTGTGGAGGTTAATTATATAAATGTATATAACATTTTGATATTCAACAAGTAATATCTATTATTATAACCGCTATAATTATTATTTGGTATATGGCTACATAGTATAATTTGCCCCTGTTGCCTGCCAGCCTATATATTTTTAACCAACCCAACCAAAACCATGAAACAATTACTTCTGCTTCCCCTATTATGCTTTGCATTATTTGGCTGTACTACTAAACCGGGCTCTGAACAAGCCAAAACGGATACAATAAAACCCGAATATCCGTTCCCGCACAAATATTCCATCGACTGGCAGCCAGGAGATGAGAGGAACGCGGTAACCGTGCTGAGTTGTCTGAAAAAATACGTGGCCGGCGATTTGAAAGGCGCTTTCGAGAATTTTGCAGACTCGGTAGAGTTTATTGGCGATCAATTTTATTTCAAAGGCAAGAAAGATAGCCTGGTTAAGATATTTACGCAGATACGCGGCGATATGGCCAGCATTTCAAAGGACTTTGATACCTGGCTGACCGTTTACTATCCTGACAAAAAGGAAACGTGGGTTACTTTATGGTATACTGAAAAGTGGACAGACAAAAAAGGCAAGTCCGACTCTTTGTACTACACCGATGATGTGATGCTAAAAGACGGAAAAATCCATATTTACGACGAAAAAATAAGGCGTTTTCCGGAGCCGCCTGCAAAGAAATGAGACGTTTTATTTCTCCCGATTTTCGCTCGTATTCAATATTTAAATTATTTTTATCCGCACAATGAAAAGTATATCTGTCAGGATAAAAGACGTTGCGGAGAAAGCGGGGGTATCCACCGGTACCGTCGACCGTGTATTGCACAACCGGGGTAAAGTTGCGGCCGATGTAGAGCGCCGCGTATTGCAGGTTTTGAAAGAGATGAATTACGAGCCCAACCTTATTGCACGGGCCCTTGGTTCGAACAAGACTTACCGTGTTGCCGCTTTGCTGCCCGATCCCGCTTACGACGACTACTGGAAAGCGCCAAAAGAAGGTGTTGAGGCTGCTGAAGCTGCCCTAAAACAGTATGGGATGCATGTAGAGCAATACCTTTTCAACCCTTACGATGTAAATTGCTATATAGAAAAGGCAAAGCAAATAACCTTGAGCGGTGCGGATGGGATATTCCTTTCCCCTATTTTCTACCGCGAAACGATGCCTTTTTTCAGTCAATGGCAGGAACAGAATATTCCTTATGTGCTGTTTAATACCCATATAGCAGAAGCCGAAGCGTTAAGCTATGTGGGTCAGGACTCGTACCAAAGCGGACTGCTTGCCGGCAAACTGATACATTTTGGCCAGCCGCAGCCAAGCGCCGTATTGGTGGCTCATATCGACGAAGAAATAAGCAATGCAGCCCACCTTTCGAAAAAAGAGCAGGGCCTGAGGGATTATTTCAAACAAAACGATCCTGAGGCCCGGTACAACATTGTTGTCATCAGCCTTAACAGGTGCGACCAGGAGCAATTCAGCAAGGGGTTGGACGAGGTATTAAATAGCAACCCGGATATCAGAAGCATATACATTACAACGTCAAAAGCATACGACATAGCCGCCCATCTCGAACAAAAAAGCCTTAGCCATATCAAGTTAGTAGGTTACGATCTGCTACCAAAAAACCTCCATTACCTTAATACCGGGCAAATCAGCTTCCTGATCAATCAAAATCCCAAGGGCCAGGGCTACTGGGGTATTCACCAATTAGCCAACCACCTTGTATTTAAAAAAGAAGTGGCCGAATTAAAATATCTGCCGCTTGATATCGTGACCAAAGAAAACGCATCATACTACACCCGATCTGAAGTTATCTACGATAACCATGCCCAGGCGGTATAGGTCAGGCCGAAACAGTAAGCGTTGTACCGTCTATTGATACCGTATACTGGTGCAGCGATGTCGACGCCGGGCCAACCAATACTGCTCCTGATTTGCTGAACTCGCTTCCATGAGCCGGGCAAATAAATCGTTGCTGGCCGTTGTTATAGTTAATTGCTGTTCCCTGGTGGGTACATGCAACCTGTACCGCGGTAAATGAGCTTGCGTCGTTCCCGTCTGCTATCCTGACAATAATTACGCCGGATTGAGTCTTTGAACTTCCTATACTGGTAAGCTGGCTACTCAGGTCGACCGTAAATAAGTTGCCGCTGCCTGTTGTTGGTGGCGGCGTTGCTCCGCCCACGTTAACTCCACCGGGATTTGGGTCGCTGCTTTTCGATCCGCAACTTGCCAGGCTGCAACCGGCACATACTGCGGCCATAGTAATGCCAAACTTGGCCAAAAATTCACTTCTTTCCATGTTTCTTCTTGTTGTAATTTACCACTTCTTTTCCTTTTTCCTGTTAAAATCGAACATACGTGATATGGTAAAGCCGAAACGGTATTCGCCCCTGCCCCAACTGGCTTGTGAGTTGCTTAAGCTATTGATCTGAGAAATTGCCCTTGCATTGGTAAAGTTAAGGGTAAATACGTGGCCGCCTGTTTCAAATTCGGCCCCAAAACCTAATGGGTCCTGGAAACCATTTGCGCTTGTCCGGTAGTTTGAGAAGGGATGCTCCCAGTCGACAAGGATGCTCATGTGCTTGGTTACCTTTAATCTTCCTGCTGCTGTTAACGAAAAAAATGAATTTTCATTGCCGGGCTCGTTCGGAATGGGTTGGTTATCTGAGACAAACACCGGTGATACCTCCAGCGAAAACGCCTGGGTAAACTTGCGAGAGAAAACAGCCTGGGCAATATAGGAAAGGCGATCGCCGAACGACCCAAAATTTCCGTAAGGACGAACCCCTGTACCTCCCATTAAGGCTATACCCAGGGGCGAACTATCATCATTTGTTTGATGCAACAGTGCATATTTCAACTGCAATTCTACCAGTTGCCCGATTGTGCTGCGGCCGAAGTTGATATTAAAATTATCGGACACACCATACTCAAAGCCAATATACACATCGTTAACGGCATCGAGCCCAAATAAGGTACGGGCGCCGCCGGGACCTGTAGCAATATCGCCGAAACGGTGTATCACAAGAAAGTTAAGGTTCTTTTTTCTCACCATTTCTGTAGTTGGCGAGAAAATGAGCCGGGTAGCTTTAAATGCGGAAAGTATGTGCTCGTGCTTATCATCATCAGCGCTAAGCGAGTTCATCAGCGAATCGGCAGATGGTTCCTTCTTTGCCGTATCTGTTTTTTGCGCTTTCACCCCAATACACAGGGCAAGCAGTGCAATAAGGATAATTGACTTTTTCATGTTTGGGTAATTAGTTGGTTGTTGACTGAATTTATTTATTAAGGGTATTAATTTTTATACGGTGCGTAAGTTGCTGCCACCCGTATGCGTATATTTTCGGCAATGTGATGAAATACGATCTGCGGTATATCTATCTTATGGTCGGCGCATTTTACGATAAACTCTGAAGTCATTGAAATCACTCCTCCATTCACCTTTATCTCGCCCTTTATCGTGCGCGTCTGTTTAATACCGTGTACTTCCAGTTCGCCGGTTACATTAACCGGGTAAGTACCGTCTTTGGACACATCAGGCGGCGATTGTATTTTCCCTTTAAAGCTGGCCTTCGGATATTTATCACTCTCCATATAGTTTTCGTTAAAATGTTCCTCCATCAGCGACTTTTCAAAATGCAGCGAGCGAATGGGCAGGCTAAAGCTTAACTCGCCTGTGGATGCTTTATACACAGAGACAGCCCCGGCCGAATTGGCTTCGATATCCTCGATAGGGGCGCTGGAATACATGTTGATTTTCGCGTTTTTGCAGATATAGATATCCTGGCCCGCCTGGAAAGCTGTGAGCCAGGCAAGTAAAAGCATACTTAAATATTTCATTTTAATCCGGTTTTTTGAATGAATTAAGGTTCCAGCTAAAGCCTACAGCTACACCGGCCGATTGCAGCTTAGCCTGGCTGGCCCCCACGTTTGACAATGGTAGTTTTAAATAGGGTTGAAAAGATATTCCGAATTTGGAATTGATCTGGTGATCGTACGTCGCGTCCAGGTTAAGTACTCCCAATATGTTTCGGTTCTTGTTGATCACACTATATCCGGCTGGGCCATACGCATAGGCCCCGCTATAATTAAATTTATAATCCTCGCGCAAAATAATGTATGAAGACAGTCCTGAACCTATAGTTATTTTATTCCCCCGGTTTTTATACACCTGGTAATTCACGTTCAACGGTATATCCAGCATTCTGCAGTTTACACCGATGGTTGAAGGGTTTTGATAAGGGAAAGTGTAACTGGTATGATAATCTGCAAAGTTTTCCTTATAGGGTTTAATAGAATACATCAAACCGGTTGTGAACGTCCATTTATTCACATTTACCGAGAATAACCCGCCAATATTTCCTCCGACCCTTGCACCTTGCAACGAGTTTACACCGTTCATATCGGTAGTGGCGATGGCACTTAAAGCAAATATCGCACGATTTGCTCCCGCAGATCTTCGCTTCGGCTTTGCAGCCACGACACCGGTTGCTTCGTCCGGCCTGGCCTGGGCCGCTGTTTCATCTTTTTTCCCATTGGCTGTTGCAGTTGCAGCTGTGGTGTTCGTTGTCAAATTATTGGCCTCCGCATGGCTATTTTGTGCATCCACAGTTCCTAATTCCTTTTTGTCATTATCCACTGTTTTAGAAGAAGTGTTAGCTGCCACTGCATTGATACCAGTTGAGCTACCGGCGGCATCAACGGTGCCGGGCTCCTTCTTATCCCTGGTTTCTCCTTTTTTATCAGAAGTTAAAGCAGTATTATTTTGGTTTTTAACTGATCCTTTAACCGGTAATAAAGCGGCCGGCCCCACCGGCAAATAAGGTAAAGAACGATTTGCGTTTTTTTGCCGCCCGTGGTGAACCGGGTTTGTGGCGTAATTGGCAGGCGTGAGTATTTTCTGTTTGCTGCTATCTGCCGATTCATGCCGAATGGCGCCGCCGCTTGTACCGGTATCTTTCTTCGAAGGCTTGGCAACGGTTAATTGCGGCTGACCTTTTTTATTGTTGTCGGTTTCAGGCTTAGGTCTGAAAAACAACCAGCCCAGCACCACCAGCACGATAGCCGCCGCAGTGCCCAGCCAGGGCAATAAGAAAATTATCGCAGGGCGTTTTCTGTCCTGGTCGAGGAGTTGTTCCATGGCATCCCAGTCAGCCTCCCTGTATACAGGTTCGCCGGCCGGGTTGTCGAGCCCGTTTTTGAACAACCTATCTAAATCCTCATCCTTCTCTTTTTTCATTTTCTTTTCTCAACGGTGATGAAATCATTACGGGCGTTTTTTAATACCCTCCGCGTTTCAGTCCCTGTTATTTTTATTAAAACCCACCCCCGAAATATCAGCTTTTTTAATAGCCACGATAGGTGTGTAATCCATGCCATTATTATAATTCCCACCCGATGAAGATGGCGCATCGGCATCAAGTATCATCTGCTTTAGTTTTTGCCTGGCCTTATGCAAATTCGATTTGGATGTGCCCGGCGAAACATTTAAAAGCTCGCCTATCTCTTCGTGCGTATAGCCCTCAATTGCAAAAAGGTTAAATACCGTACGGTAAGCCGGTGGCAGCTTTTGCACCATTTTCAACAGATCGTCATAATTAAGCTTCCTGTCGGCCAATTCGCCATCGCTTATCCCCTCTGCCTTGTCCAAGTCGTCGGTATACGCCATTTTCAAATTAGCCCGGTAATAATCGATGGATGCATTCATCATGATCTTTCCGAGCCACGCCTTAAAGGGCCTGTTCCGGTCGTAGGTTTCGATACGCGTAAACACCTTGAAAAAGCCCTGATTCATCACCTCGGCAGCTTCATCGCGGTTATTGGCGTAGCGCAGACATATACCCATAGAGAAGCCATAAAATACTTTGTACAGCATTTTCTGACTACTTCTGTCCTTGCTTATACAGCCGCTGATCAGTTGGTGTAACTCTTGTTCACCCATAGGGTCATCACCGTTTTATTATATTAACCTTATCACCCGTTATCACGTCCAATCGCAAAAAAAGGTTGCCTAAGGCCAACAATATTCACGTAATACACTTATTATCAAGTAATTATTTTGAAAATGACTTTCAATGCATTTATAATACCTTGGGTATTAATTAAATTTAGGGATAATAACCGGTTCAATACCAAACATCCCCAATAATTTATCGGCACAGGCAACCTTTGTTTTGCCCGCAGCGTGATAACTACAAATATATATCTGATGACCCCGATCTCTGTTGTTATCATTACAAAAAACGAGGCTGATTCCATCGCCCGGTGCATTAAAGCATGCCGATTAATAAGCGACGATATCATCGTGGTTGATAATGAGAGCACCGATGGAACGGCATCCATCGCCTTTCGCAAAGGATGCTATGTCTATCACGAGGATTGGGATGGGTATGGGGCTAACAAAAACAAAGGCATTTATTATGCAAAGCACGACTGGATATTAAGTATTGATGCGGATGAGATGCCCGACGAGGAACTGATACGAGACTTGCGCAACCTGACGCTGCATAACCGGGAGGTAGTTTATGATATTGCTTTCAAATCGTATTACGGCAAAAAACCTATAAGGTTTGGCGCCTGGGGCCGAGATCATCATATCCGATTGTTTAACCGTCAATTAGTGCGATGGAACGAACCGCCTGTACACGAATCGTTAATACTGTCGCCCGTAATTAAAGTTAAAAAACTGAAAGGGCACATTCACCACTTTTCAGTAAAAGACAACCAGGAATGTTCTGACAAAACTGTCCATTATGCTAAACTAAGTGCTGAAAAATATTTTTTGTTTGGCGAGCGGGGAAGCTTAGTAAAGCTATACCTGGCACCGGCCTTTCATTTTTTTAAAAATTATATCATATTTTTAGGTTTCCTGGATGGGCGCGAAGGCTGGCAAATTGCCCGGAGCATTGCCAGGCATACTTTCTTAAAATACCGCCTGCTTCAAAAGCTTACAAAAAGCAGCTATCCCGAATCGCATGCTGTTAAGGACAATTTGGTGGTAGAGTATTGATAAGTCCTGAAACCGGAAGTTTTTACTCTTAAGTCTGTCGTGGTTAAGAATACATACTTTTGGCCTAACAAACAACCAAACCCTTTAATGAAAGCAAAGCTGGTAAAAAATCTTTCGGCCAATACTTTACAGCTTGTCATTAATCAATTATCCGGCCTTGTTATTTTTTATGTCCTTTCGGTCGGCCTTGATAAGAATACCTTTGGCGAAATAAACCTTGCCCTGGCACTGATGTTAACCTCGTTCAGCATCCTGGCGTTTGGAATAGAACAGGTATCTGTGCGTAAGATAGCAGGGGGTGACAGTCCGCAACAGGTTTTGTCGCTTTACATAATTCATGTGCTGATAACGGGCTGCCTGTTTTATAGTTTGCTGTTGCTGGGCCGCTTGTTCTTTTCGTCCCACATCAGCTATTATAACATAGTGCTGCTGATCGGCATCGGGAAAACAGCTATACATTTCTCTATGCCGTTCAAACAGGTAGCTGTCGGGATGGAACGTTTCGGGCTGCTTGCGAGGATGTGCGTGGTTACGAATCTCTCTCGCGCAATCGGATTGATCGTCCTATCATTATTACACCTCGTAAATCTGCAAACAGTACTTTTTGTATTTGTCGGTGGCGATGTACTGGAGCTGTTAACCGGGATTTATATTTTCAAAAAGGAAACTGGTTTACCTGCTGCGTTGCAATGGAACGGGAAAGCCTACCTGACGCTTTTGAAGGAATCGTTGCCGCAATTGGGTGTCGTGCTCATCACATCAGCACTTGCACGGTTCGACTGGATATTCATAGGGATATTTGTATCCGCCCTAAAATTGGCCGAATATAGCTTTGCTTATAAAGTTTTTGAACTATCAGGTTTGCCGCTACTGGCTATTGCCCCGGTACTGATACCCTGGTTTACCCGGATATTCAAAAATGGCTCTCCTAACCCCGCAAACTTAAAATTACTTGCCCGGGCCGAAATGGTGGTTGCATCTTTTACCATTTTGTTAGTTAATATCTGCTGGACGCCGTTTATCGATCCGCTTACACACGGCAAATACGGATCAGTAAATGAGCGAACAATTTTCCTATTGTCCCTGTGTATCCCGCTGCAATACCTTTGCAACCTGCTTTGGACCATCTATTTTGCAAAGGGGCAGTTAAAGCTGATATTACGTGCGTTCGTAATTACCCTTTGTGTGAATATTACGTGCGATATTATCCTGATACCGTTATATAAAAACGAAGGCGCTGCCATAGCATGTTTGGCGGGCTTTATAGCCCAGTCTATTTACTACTTAAGCAAGAATGAGATAAAAGTGCTGAATACAGGTATATATAATTTATTAATATGCGTGGGATGCGCCTCCATAAGTGTCCTTACTGCACGCGCACTTTTCACAAATAACACGATATCAATAGGGTTTGCAATAGCCACTTTTATCATCCTGCTTATTTTGACCATGCGGGTAAGGTCAACTGATATAAAAAGCATAAGGTCTTTATTCTGACATTAAATTACAGGCCCGTCAAATTACTATTTCCACAGGCAACCAATCAAATTTTGGTGCCGTAACCCCCTGTATAAACAAGGATATTCCTAAATGGTTACGGGCACCACTTCTTATAATTTAAACCGGCTAAAAAACCTTGCCGACTGGAAACTACTTTTATTCCTGGTACTTTTTCTTGATGTCAAGCTGATCGTAAAAGTCGCGGCTATTGTACTTATTTATTTGCTGCAGTTCGACTTCAAATTTGGTTTCAGTCTCAAAAACTCAAGGCTACCACTTTTTTACCCGGCAGTTATAGGTATAGCCATACTCGACTGGCTCATCGGCGGAAACCACAGCCTTAATTACAGCCTGGTTTTAGTTACCGGCATCGGCTTTTGGCTGCTGTGCATCCTGGCTATGCACCAGGTAAAGCTTTCGGTAGATAACCACGATACAGAAACCATCCACCGCACCCTTATCTTATTTTTTATCCTGAATGCGTTGTTATCGTTTATCAACATCGCGGCTATCGTATATGAAACAGGCTATCTCAATCCCTACACCTACCAGGGCCAACACCAGAAATATTTCATTGGCACCGGCGATTACATCAGGGGGCTCACATTTGATACCTCGACCACAAACGCGGTTTTAAGTGCTTTTGGCGTTATTTACTTTCTAAGCAAAAAAAACACCGCCATGCTACTATTATGCATGGCTGTTTTGTTGCTTACCGGCAGCAACTTTATCAATATTTTGCTTTCGGCCGTCCTGCTGGCGATACTGATTATCAAAAGCAGTAGAGACCAAAAAAGCCTGGTATCAATATGTTTTATGTTCCTCGTATTATTCGCGGTCAAAATATCACCGCAAAGTTATGTCTATGTGCACGAAACCATTAAGAACAACTTTTTTCCACAACCAATAGTAAAAAAATCACCGGTAAAGCCACTACCCTATATTACCCTTAGACCAGATAGTACTCTAACACCTGAAGAAAGAAGGGAAAAAACAGCTCGTGGTTACCTTGACAGCGTATTCCTTGCGGTTTACCCCAACCCCATGCCCCAACCACCCAGATACCCGATAAGGACATCAGGCGGGCGGATAATTGTGCCGGGCGTGAATATTCTTTTGAGCCCTTACCAGCATGCGGCCGAAACAACAGCCTATCAAAGACAATTGCTTGGATATATTGACCGGCATAAGGCTGTATTGCCACTTTCGGGAGATGGAGGCGAGGCTCCCCGAAAGATGGGTAAGATGATCGCCTCCAACCAGACCATTAATTTTTTGAAGGCTCACCCGATCAAATTGATCGCCGGCAATGGTGTAGGAAATTTCTCATCTAAACTCGCTTTCAGGGCGAGTGGCATCGGGCTGGCCGGTGGTTATCCTCATCAGTATACTTACGTCAATACTGATTTTCTTACTAACCATCTTGATCTGTATCTAAGTTTCTTCAGCAAAAAATCAGATTACCAGTCACTAACCAATTATCCCGGGTCGGTATACGATCAGTTATTAGCCGAATATGGCCTTCTTGGGGTATTGTGTTTTTCAGTATGTTACTTGTGGTACTTTGCCCAACACTATAAAAAACTCACGTACGGCATCCCCATGTTCATCATGCTGCTTGCTGTATTGACCACAGATTACTGGTTCGAACAATTGTCGGTGATCCTGTTGTTCGAATTGCTGATGCTGCTAAATATCAAGGAAAGTTACACTAAATTAAACCCCAGTCATGCAAACTGAACGCCCCGAAATAACGGTGCTGATGCCTGCATACAACGCGGCTAAATACTTGCGCGAGGCGGTAGATTCGATGTTGCAACAAACCTTCACCAATTTCGAACTGCTTATTATAAACGATGGTTCGACGGATGACACTGCAGAAATAGCACTATCGTTTACTGACCCACGGGTCGCCTTTGTAAACTGCGAACATAAAGGTGTTGCTGATTCCCTCAATACCGGTTTGAAGCTGGCTAATGCACCATTAATTGCCCGGTTTGATGCTGATGATATTTGCGACCCAACAAGATTGGAAACCCAATTCAACTTTCTGTATGATCATCCCGAATATGTGTTGGTAGGCAGCGATGCTGATTACATTTTGGAGCATGGCGAATTCCTGTTCTGCTTTAAATGTATTGCACACTCCGATGACGAAGTGCGGGATAACCTGTATGTATACTGCCCGTTCATCCATTCAGCTGTCATGTATCGCAGGGAAGCCGTGATCAGGGCAGGTGGTTATAATATTCACGCTCACAATTTTGAGGATTACTTACTTTGGACCAACCTGGCCAAGGTGGGAAAGATGCAAAATTTGCGTGAACCGCTTATCAAAGTGCGACTTAATGCGTCGTCCGCAACGATTGACGAGAAGTGGCGCGGCGAGCGTTTCAGGCAGTTAAAGCGACAGGCCACTACACGTGGTTCTATCACCGAGGAAGAAGGGAATGAACTGCTTGAGATCATCAAACGACAGGATGTACGAAAAATAAAGGAAGGCGCTTACCACGCCCTTTGCGGTAAGAAATTCCTGGCCAATAACTATCAGCCAAAAAAAGCGCGTGTGCATGTTAGACAAGCCATCAGCATAAGGCCGTTACGTTTCGACAATTACCTGCTTTATGCTGCAAGCTATTTGCCCGAGTCGTTTATTGCCTGGCTGCACAAATTAAGCCCAAATCGTTTGTGATGAAAAGATTGGATATCAAGGTGGCCTTTATTACGCGGTCGACACTCTATCGTGTTCCCGGCGGTGATACTGTGCAGGTAAAAGAAACTGCACGGCACCTTCAAAATATGGGTATCTCAGCGGAAATAAAACTGGCAGATGAAGATATTGACTATGACAGGTACAACCTGCTGCATTTTTTTAATCTAACCAGGCCCGCAGATATTTTGCGCCACAGCAAAAAAGGGCAAAAACCGTTTGTGATATCTACCATACTATGTAATTACAGCGAGTATGATAAGCAATACCGTAAAGGCATAAGCGTGCTATTTAACCTGATGCCGGGCGACGGTATCGAATATGTTAAAGCGATAGCACGCTGGCTTAAAGGGAATGATTACCTGCCAGGGCCTGAATATTTATGGCGCGGGCAACGGAACAGCATTATCCGGGTATTAAAAAATTCGGCGATGATATTGCCAAATTCAGTATCAGAATACGAACGTATAACGCAAACTTACCCTTGCAAGGTTAAATACGCCATCGTACCAAATGGTATAGACAATACCCTGTTCCGAAGGGATAGTTCTGTACAAAAAGACGGCAAAATGGTGCTGTGCGTGGCCCGGATAGAAGGCATAAAAAATCAGCTGAATTTGATCAGGGCGCTTAATAATACGCATTTCAAACTTGTGCTTATTGGCTCACACGCACCAAATCAAAAAGCCTACTACGACGAATGCCGACGCATAGCCGCCGCCAATATCACCTTTGTTGATCATATACCCCAGGCGGGATTAGTGACATACTATCAAAAGGCTAAAGTGCACATACTGCCAAGCTGGTTCGAAACTACGGGCCTCAGTTCGTTGGAAGCAGCTGCAATGGGCTGCAATGTTGTGATAACCGGCAAAGGTGATGCAA